>Ga0207099_1006_pt2 | contig 47135 bp, 66 predicted proteins | sample Alteio_BWMinHeat_85_FD_153521 | JGI IMG/M metagenome (GOLD analysis project Ga0207099, IMG submission 153521) | Enriched cells from forest soil in Barre Woods Harvard Forest LTER site, Petersham, Massachusetts, United States -... | ecosystem: Environmental > Terrestrial > Soil > Temperate forest >... | reverse complement strand
GAACGCAAAAAACGTTTGGGTCGGAACCGGCGAGTCGTGGACGCGAAACAGTGTGTCGGTCGGCGACGGCATTTACAAATCGACCGATGGCGGCGAGACGTGGACGCACGCCGGTTTGAACAATTCGGAGCGCATCGCGCAGATCGCGGTCAGCCCAAAGAACAGCGACACGGTTTATGCTGCCGTGCCCGGCGCGTTGTGGAGCGATTCGCCGGATCGCGGTCTCTACCAGACCACTGATGGCGGCAAGACATGGAAGTTGATCCTCAAAGGCGCCAACCTTTCCACGGGGTGCACATCAGTCGCATTCGATCCCACGAATCCAGAAGTAATGTTCGCCAGCTTGTGGGATTTCCGCCGCCAAGGATGGGAATATCGTTCTGGCGGGAGCAGTCCCGATCAACCTTCGTCCAGCGGATTGTTTCGTTCCAATGATGGCGGCGCTACGTGGACGGAAATTACGCCTGAGAATAATAGAGGCTTTCCGAAGAAGCCGTATGGCCGTCTTGCCGTCGCGATCGCGCCATCAAATGCTAAACGCGTTTACGCTTTCGTCGAATCTCCCGACAGCGCCTTGTTTGTTTCCGAGGACGGCGGCGCGACGTGGGAAAAGCGCGACAAAAGTAATTGGATGGTCTGGCGACCGTTTTATTTCGCGCGGTTGGTTGTCGATCCCAAAAATCCAGACCGCGTTTTCAAACCCGACGGCGCAATGATTTTAAGCGAAGACGCCGGGAGAAGTTTCGCAGTGATTAGCGGCGGAATGCACGGCGATGTGCATGATACCTGGATCGATCCAGTCAATCCGCAGACGATCGCCGCCGGCGACGATGGCGGAATGTGGTATTCCTACAACGGCGGAGCCAAGTGGTGGAAAGGCGAGAACCTGCCGGTATCGCAGTTTTATCACGTCAGTGTTGACGACGAAGATCCGTATCGCGTCTATGGCGGATTGCAGGACAACAGCTCATGGGTGGGCGATTCGCAGTATCCCGGCGGCATCACCAACCAGCGCTGGGAAAACATGTACAACGGTGACGGTTTTTGGATGTTTCCCGATCCGGCCGATCCGGATTACATTTACGCGGAATACCAGGGCGGCGAGATGGCGCGAGTAAATCGGCGGACTCATGAAGCGCGCAACATCAAACCGCGACCTAATTACAATGAAAAACTCCGCTACAATTGGAACACGCCGATTGCGCTTTCGCCTAACGAAAAGGGAACCATTTACATAGGCGCGCAGTTCCTCTTTCGTTCGCGCGATCACGGCCAAAATTGGGAACGCATTTCCCCCGATCTGACGACGAACGATCCGCAAAAGCAGAAACAAGAACAGTCAGGCGGCGTGACGGTGGACAATTCCTCCGCCGAGATGCACACCACGATTTATTCGATCAGCGAGTCGCCGAAAGACAAGTCGCTGATCTGGGTGGGAACGGACGATGGCAATCTTCAGCTCACTCGTGACGGAGGCAAGACGTGGCACAACATGGTCGGCAATGTTCCTAATCTGCCGAAGAATTCATGGGTCAATTGGGTGCAAGCAAGCAATTTTGACGCGGCTACTGCTTACGCGGCCTTCGATCGCCATACGTTTGGCGATATGGCGCCGTATGTCTTTCGCACCGCCGACTACGGCAAGACCTGGACGCCGCTGATTACACCGCAAGAACTCAAAAGCGTTCGTGGGTATGCGCACGTAATTAAAGAAGATGTCGTCCAACCAAATCTGCTTTTTGTGGGCACCGAATTCGGACTCTATGTCTCGATTGATGGTGGGAAAGTTTGGGCGCAATTCAAAGGCAACCACTTTCCAGCCGTGGCCGTGCGTGACCTCGCAATTCAACCGCGTGAAAATGATCTCGTTCTGGCCACTCACGGCCGCGGCATTTGGATTGTGGACGACATCACGCCCCTGCGTGCTCTGACCCCGGAGCTTATCGCGCAGGAGGTCGCCTTCGTTTCAGCGCGACCTGTCCAACAGCGGATTGAAGGAGACGGCGGATGGGCCAATGGGGACGCAGCATTTGTCGGCGATAACCCGCCAGACGCTGCTGTCATCACCTACTATCAGCGCTCCCGTCATTTATTTGGAAAGCTTAAACTGGAAGTGTTGGATGCGTCCGGCCGCGTCGTCGACGAATTATCAGCGAGCAAGCGCCCAGGATTAAATCGTGTGACGTGGACGATGCGCGAAAAACCGCCACGCGTGCCGCCAGCCGCACAGATTGCTTTTGCAGGAATCCGCGGGCCGCGCCTGGTGCCGGGTGTATACACCGTACGCCTAACAAAGGCTGGAAAAGTTTCCGAAACGAAGCTAACCGTAGGCCTCGATCGCAGAGCAAAATTCACCGAGGCCGACCGCAAGTTGCAGTTCGATGCCGCGATGAACGTGGATGCTTTGTTCGGCGAGGAAAGTGCGCTGATGGATCGGATACTGTTTTTGCGGGGGGAATTGGCGAAGAGCAGGGCAACGTTGCCGGAGGGCGATGCAGTTCGCAAAAATGTTTCCGACTTCGACGGCAAAGTTGATGCCGTGCGCAAGAAAATTGTCGCCACAACCGAAGGCGGAGCCATTACAGGTGAAGAACGGCTACGGGAACACACCGATCAACTCTACGGGGCGCTGCTCAGCTATGAGGGAAAACCGGGCGATTATGAAATCGCTTACACCAACGCGCTCAGAAGAGAGTTGGACGACGTGACAAAAGAATTCGAGCAATTGCTGGCCAAGGAACTGCCGGCCCTGAACGACTTGCTCAAAGCCAAAGGTCAACAGGCGATTCCGCCGCCTCCATCTAAGGTCGCTCTCGATGAGAATGGGCTTGGTTCAGGCGTGGGCCTCAATCGATCCGTAGATACCGAAGGGCCAGGTGTCAACGTGGGCCTGCCTGCCGGCTTCCGTCTGCTGCGCTGACGCAACTTGCACTTTCAGCGGCCTTTTCCATTGCTGACAAATTTTCGCATCGCGTGGTTAGGCGTTTCCGGTCTCATGCAAGTTGCGCTTCTGGAGGAAATATCTGGTATGGCCAACGGGATAATCGTCCAACTGACCGAAGATGTGGTAACCGAGCTTCTGGTAGAACGGAAGCGCCTGAAAATCGAAAGTATCGCAATGTGCGTGGAGACAACCGCGACCACGCGCCTCGTGCTCCGCTGCGCGCATGAGACTCCGACCGAGGCCGCGTCGCCGGAAAGCGTCCGCAACCCAGAGCTGTTTGACGAACAACCAGTTCCAGGCCGTGTAGCCGAGGAGTCCGCCGACAACCTCTCCGTCGTGACGTGATAACACGGTCAAATCGCGATGAGTCTCAGCTACTGTTTGAGCGTTGTTATAGCCAACCAACGCCTGCACGATGAGCTGCCGCTCTGCCTCGGATGGACATTCTTCGATGCCGGTTTGGACTTCGTTCACAGGATGCGCGAGTAGTCTAATGAGACCGAGATCAGCTACGGCCACCGATGGTGAGCGTCAAACGCAAATCGAACGGTTTTGATCATCGAAAGTGCGGTCACGCGTCGGGTAGCCGTTAGCTGAATCGGCTAGTTAGGCGACGCCGCTCGCCAGCGCGCGGGCACACGTGGCGCAAATGCATCGGACGCCGCGGTCCTCGGCCGGGACAGCTTCGAGCATATCCGCCGTGAGCCTTAGGCTCACACACCAGCAAGCGCCAACTGACTGCCCTTCGGCCATGGCGCAGCGATTAGGCTGGCCGCATAGCGGGCATTTCTGCTCGTCGCTTATCGGTGCATCCAGCATTTGCAATGTCGGGGCGTTCGCCTAACGAGAACAAGATCAGCCGCGGCTCGCGAAAAGGCGAGTGAAAAACCTAGTTGCTCAGAGCTTCCCAATCCGTTATCCACGTCCGCATGGATATATCTCTCAAATCACTGGAAGAAGCCGTCAGCATCCGGCGTCAAATTGCAACGCTTGAAAAACGCCTTGGTTCCCTCCTGGGAGCGTCGCCTGCGACAACCTCAACTCGCAGAGGCAAACAAAGAATGTCTGCTCAAGCCCGTGCCAAGATCGCCGCCGCAATGAGAGCACGATGGGCAAAGAGAAAGGGAGGAACAGCTGCTGCCAAAACTGTAAAGAAAAAGGGCGGAATTACTGCGGCGGGAAGGAAAAGGCTTTCGCAGCTGATGAAGGCGCGGTGGGCGGCAAGAAGGAAAGCCGGAAGGAAGTAAACATAGTCAAGCGCCGGCCAGCGGTTAACTGGATTGTCTGGTTAGGCGTCATAAAAGTCTAAACAACTCTATCACCCCAAACACGACACACGCCACCCCACCCAGCTTTAAAAGCAGGCCATACTTTTTCACATATGCCTCGTTGGAGTCGGGGTTCTTGCTAGCGCGAACCGCGCGAAATCCGATGAGCAGGCAATAGATACCTCCGAGCAGTGGAATAAGACCTCCCAAGTTCATTGTAGTGTGATGACGTCTAACGAGAACAAGATCAGCCACCGCTGGCGAGAGCGCGAGTGAAAAACAGTGGAAATGTTTTCATATGAGAATGGTAGGCAGTACGCCGCCAGCAGTCGGCGGCATCGAGTGGGTTTAGACGATGATGGCGCGAACTCACCTGCGGCGAAATAAGAACCTAAATGGCAGTGCGAAGAGATTCCATAGACTGATATCTGCGAGTCCGACGGCTACCAGCCAAATTTGCGGAAGCCAACGATTGGGAACTGCCGAAAAGGCAAGAGCCGCCAATAGCAAGAGGATCTGGGCGACGAACGGAACCGTGGAATAGTGCTTGTCGATGCCGCGACGCTTGTTGCGGTAGGTCATGATGACGCAGCCATAATTCATCACCACGATATATGCACCGAAAAAAGTCAGCAACAGAGCGAGCGAGTTTAGGACGATATTCAAAAGAGGCGCAGGTCGCTACGTCTAACAAGAACAAGATCAGCGACCGCTGGCTAGGACGCGCCTGGCTGCAGGTGGAATGTGGAAGTCATCGAAAGTTACTCATCGGAGCGGCCAGCGGTTAGTAACTGTCTTGATTTTCAAGCGGGGATTGGGTCGGGTTTTAGGGCGCTGTTGAGAACGATGAGAAGTTTTCGCATAGTGGCAGTGAGGGCAAGTTTTGCCGGTTTACCGGCGGCGCGCAATCGTTGGTAGAACTGCGACAGGATTGGGTTATGGCGCGCGGCTACCAGGGCAGCCATGTAGAGGCCGTGACGCACGAAGCGGCGCCGCTGGGTTCGCAAATCACCTGCCCTTGCCCTTCGATTTGCTTGATCCACTTGATAAACTCCCCATGACCCATCGCATCGTTGGCCAAACGACGCTTCTCTTTTCCAATGTCTGCGTCCAAATAGGACTTCGCGATATCCACTCCGCAATAGACAAGTTGCTCTTTCACGTGATAGAAATCTCCTGCTCGTAAAAGGCGAGCTGGCCAGGTCGGACCTGCCCTCGGGAAAGGCCGGCCTGGTCGCTCCACGAACTGTTCGAGTTTTCTTCCCACGCCCAAGGCCAGATGCGGATCAAACTAACCGGCGCTCGTGATCTCTCGATCAGAAGCAGCTGCATCGTGGATCTCACACTTGCCTCTGTTGTGCACAGAATCAGGCCACTCTTAAAGAAGAAGATACAAGCTGCAGCGATTGGCTAGGCGCTGCGGTCATTAAGATTTGCCGGATGTGCAGGGCACACCCGCATCAGGAGACCCCCACTTCGACAATATCCCCATCTTTGACTCCATACGTGTCTCTGATCCCGACATCCGTTGCGATCTCAAGGATTCTCTCTGGCGGGTCACGGAGCTTTCCGTCGTCTGTGTCCGGGCGGAGGATGAAAGCCTTTCTGCCAAATATCCTGCATGGGGCCATGCTCACCGAGACTCGCCCGCCATATTCTTCCTTCTCAAGCCGAATGGCATCTTTTGGCGTTGGAAAGATTGCATCGCTGAGGTGGACGTTAAGTGTGCCTGGATACAGTTTCATCCCCGTCTTTTGCGTGTAGTAAGCTTCGAGTTTGGCAAGCCAGAATGAAAAATCGCCTTTGCCTGATCTAACGATGCCTCGCAGGACGGTCATAAAGCAAGCGCCCTCATTATGTTGTTGATGAAGTCAGCGTCTCGGATGTCGGCTGGGCCGCATTGACGCTAAACGCTGCAACTGAGAGAAGCGCGATGAAGCGGCGGCGATTCATTGGCTTCGATTACAGGAGCATGTAGCGACGCCTAACGAGAAAGAGCTCAGCTACCGCTTGCGAGAGCGATTTCTCGAAATATTGACAATTGTTTCATAAATTCAATGTGCTCATTGCATCGGCCAGCGGTTAGCTAGAGCCATTGATTAGACCTCATTTTGGAGCAACGGGCAAGTGGTGTCGCCGAAGGGACTCATCGAATGTCGGCTGTGGCGAGGCGCTAGTAAAAAAACCATCGCGCTTGTGGAATCCTCGTGCCTCGACCTGCAGGCACTCGAAGCAGATGGTGAAATCAATTGAGCGACCGCTTTGCTCGATGTGAAGCGCGTGGCGTGGATCGAAGCACGCTGCAAGGCTCGCATCGTTTTCGCGGACGCCACGAGCGAGCGCTCGCAAGAGCGCTCGCTGCTCGCCGCTGTCGATAATCTCAGTGCGCCCTAGAATGTCAAAGCCATGAAACACGCTGTCGTTGTGCGTAGACTTGTCGTGGAGCTTGGTCGGATCGAGCGAGTAGAGCACGACCTTCGACGGCGCATCCGCTAGCTTGTCCACAGCGGCAGCGACGCGCGCGTTCTCACTGCAGCCGCATAGCACAACAAACAGCACAAAGAGCAGCGCAACCGTGAAACGCATTTTAGGTCCAGCGAGAATAAGATCAGCCACCGCTGGCGAGGGCGAGTGTAAATTGCAATGGAAGTGTTGAACTCATACAAAATTACGCATCGGAGCGGCCCCGATCAATGCCTCGAAGCTCCTTATCAAGTGAGTCGTGATCAGGGTACGTTGCCGCGAGATCCTGCAGCTGAATCATTCGAATGGCTGGCATAGGTTTGGGGTGAGTTCTAAATAGCGGCGCACTTAGTTGAATGAATCCGCGCGCGGATCCCAGAATTCTCCGGTCAATCCGATTCTCTCGAAAATGCCGCGCATCTCTCCAGCGGCTGGGCGTCGGGATACGGATTCCAGCCGCGTGCCATAGCAGGTTATTGCCAGGTGCCACAATTGATCCATGCGCACAATCGGGCGGGGAGTGACTCCGCGTGCCTCGCACCATGTGGCGATGAGTTCTTCCGACCGGAAGAAAAGCATGTTACTTCAGGTAAACACCAGGTCGTCCCACCACTTGGCTGCAGGCACGAGGCAGTGAAAGAGCCACGTGGATGGCTCCGGTCCGTTCACACCTATTTGCAGGCGCAGCGGCTCAAGACTTTGCTCGCAGCGCGAGTCAACCACTCCCGGCCGATGAAGCGCGGCCGGAATGCCAAGCGCGTCCCAGGCACAGTTTGCATAGTATTCCGTGCCATCTACGGTTACGCGATGTTGCGTCGGCACGCCGGAAAACGGCGGCGCCATCCGGATAGTGACGCCGTCGGCTTGCAGAAGAAGCAACCGGCTCGCGCGCAGTCGGGCATAAGAGTCTTTGATGGTAGTCGGAGTCGCTCGCATTTTCGCCGCCACCGCTTCAAGTGAGGGCAGACTGCCGGATTCAGCGGTCGCGCGATAAACGGTAACCTTGACCCTGGTGCCAAAATCGACGGGATAATCGTCAGGCATCGTTGTGGGCCTAACGAGAAAGAGATAAGCCACGGCAGGGTGTCGTGGCAAACACGCTGAACTTGCTTCGCAATGGGGCCGTTGGCTTCATCGAATGGTTAGGCCCGTGCAAATACCTCGATGAGTAACAGCCAGGAAGAGTAATCGGCGGCAAGCTTAGTGTCCTCCGCTGGCTGTCCGAGCTGATGTAGCGGCCGGCAGATTAATCACTGATCCCACGCCCGCGTACACGTAGTGGTCGCCAAATACTCTCTTCAAGGCCGCGAACTCGGGCTCGCCGGTGCAATGTCCAGGAGCTACGCGTTCCAGTTTGTACTGGTCGTGCAGCACGGCGGCAATGCGCTCCACCTCGGCATCGGATGCCTGGATCTGATGTAACCCGCCAAATAGGATATTGATGTGCGGATCGATGGCGGCCGCCTCGTGCACGATGTGCTCCACGCCGGGATGCGAGCAACCAACAATCAGAATCACTCCTTGTGGACTCTTGATGGCCAGCGATAGCTCTTTCAACTCCAGCGTGCCGGGAGTTGTGGAGACGCCAGAGAGGATAAATATTCCCGGCGCCACTTCGGTTCTTTGGTTGACAGGGATGAAATTCGCGGCCGGCCAAGGCGTGCCGGCTTCCAGGATCTCCGGCGGATGGCCGCCATAGTAGCGCATCTCGGAGGGCAACGACGGGTCCTTGCGGTAGAAGTCGTTCTTTACTCCGCGCGCAAACAATCCCCAGGGTTCGTCAGGAACATAGATCGGCACTTTGGGATTAACCGTCAATACGTAGGTGATGCCGCTTGTGTGATCGGCGTGACGGTGCGAGATGATCGCAAAATCGATGTTCCGGAAGTCGACTCCCGCCGCCTTCACATTGTGTTCGAAGATCCTGGCATTATTCCCGGTGTCGAACAGGATGCGCTTGCCCCCATACTCGACTAGGGCGGCAAAATCCCAATCCATGGTCAATGAAGAAGACTTGCCGAACGAGTCGTACAGAATCGTGACGCGGTCTCGTGTTTGTGCGGCAGCCATACCCGCGACGAGTAAAATAATAATCGCCAAGGCGCGTAGCGAAATGTGCCGATTCACCGGTGCCTCCTTACCTTAAGCTTAACACGGCAGCGATGGCGGCGCAGCACAAATCATTCCGAGGGCGTTCTCGCGAAATTGCTCTAGTCGATCCGGATTCATCGCCCTAACGAGACGGAGCTGAGCCACCGCTGGCGCGGCGAGCCCGGCAAACACTAAGAACTGTTTCACAAATTCAAGTCTGCGCATCGCGACGGCCAGTGGTTGGCTCCAGCGATTGGTTAGACCGGAGTGTCGCGACGATAAATCATGTTTGCAGAGATGTAACCAGCCGCCAACAACCCAAGGATTCCGAGTCCGGCGATGTACCAGGCTGCGGAATTGGGCTGACGAGCTGCCCAAGCAATAAGCAATGCCAGGAGCACAAACAAATATGCAATGTTGATGGCGAAATAAATGTGTCGGTCGGAACGCTCCAACTCAACGGGGTTTCCGTGGATGGATTTCCAGAACAACTTGGTGACTGCGAGACAAGCAACCACGAGAACGACACCACCATAGGAGCTGGGAACATAAAAGAATCCAAGCAACAGGATGAGGAGGACGAAATCCCGGACAAGCATTACGCCGAGCTTCTTTCGCGATTCCCGGCTCATTGGGCCTAACGAGACCAAGATGAGCCACGCCGCCGAAGGCGCGGTCGGCAGCACGAGGCAGGTTGAAATGCAAATAAGCTCATAAGCAAATCGGGCGGCGTTGGCTCCATCGCATGGTTAGGTCTTATTTTACAAGGGACATGTAATCTCGCAGCTGTAGATGATACTGGCGTGCAACAATGCGGCCGCCCCATTCAGCCGTGCCGAAATATCCGATGTCGAGCTGCATTGTTTTCGCGAGTTTGGGGACAGCGATAACGTCGAATTCATCCTCTTTGCGGCCCTCGCTAGTTGGAGAAGGTGTCAGATACAAAACCGTAAGGGTCTGGCCGCGCCAGTCTTGGATCCGGAGAACACAATTGCCTGCCGTGTCCTGCCCGAGCTTATGCGGTATCTTGAACTTCCACCAAGTGATGTCGGGTGCCCATCCCTGCGGTCGGCTCGGCATGGGACCTTGGAGTTGCGCGGCGATACGCAGATAGAAACCGTCGCCTGCCTCTGTCGCGCCTTTTCGAAGCTGCACCTCATGTGACTGGGCAAAGGCGAACGAGCCGGCGAGTCCAATCATCATGATTAGGAGGAGCGCTCTCATAGACCTAACGAGAATAAGATCAGCGACGGCTACCGGGAGGGAGCGCCAATCGAAGTGGAAGTGTTTATCATGGAAATCGTGATCGCGCAGCGCGTAGCCGTTCGCTGCGTCGCCTGGTTAGGCCTTCTGAGTGCGAAAAGCATAGATGTCCTTTCCAGCTCGTCCGAAAATACGCAGCTTTGTTTCGGGATCCGAGACATACAGGACGGTGCACGGGAAGAACCAGAATCGCTCCCGCGCGCGAGAGGCTATCGCGTCCCACGGAATGCGTAAGCTACGATGAAGAAAACGAAATAGCGGGAAAATAGATAGGCTGACGCCAGCAGAGTCGAAGCGCACAAAGAGGCAACTGCGGTAACTGACCATACCGAGTGCCGCCGACACAAACGAATAAACGCGACCCGATGAAACAGTCGTGGCAGGATATCTGACAGCGAGCTGATACCAGCCGCCAAGGACCGACAGAAAGCCACAGCCAGCCAGCCAAAGAATGACGAAGCTGGGAAGAAACCAGCGAAGATCGAGATCAGGTGGCGGTGTGTTCAAGGCCTAACATGTGATTATGCCGACAATTTCCACGGATATCCAGCGTATTAGCCGACAAAACCGTTAATTTCGCAGGTTTGAGAGAAGCTCCAAGGCGTGGCGATTCGGACTTTTCCCACCTTTGCGGATGCGCCAAAGTGCACACATGACTGCTCCAGCCGCCGCCGGCGTTAACCGCGTGCACTGCATTTTAATCAACACTGTGTTCGCCATGCCCGCGTCTCACCCCACTCTGTTTTCAACGCAAGCCTTTTCCATTAAACCCTCCATCCGACGTTTATATTTTTGCGCCAAAATTCTAATGCTTCATTTGACGCATCAGCTCTCCGTCACCAGCCAACCTGTCCGCGCAATCGCTTAACCCGATCACCAAGTCGAACCCGCGGCGGGCGACGAGTTCGGGGTCATCGCGCTAATGGCTTACCCAACCCTCCTTTCACGCCGGGGACCGCCCGTCACGCATCGCGGTGGTGAACTCAGATCGGCCATTTGGCCGATCCACCTGGCGGCGCGGCGCAGCGCCAAATTACTGGAATGACTTAACTGCGCCATTTGGCGCATCCTCCTTCGCCCGCTTGTCCGCCATCGCCTGCAACGCTTCCCCAACCGCAAACTTGGACTAAGTCGTTTTGGTTCAAAAGCATCAATGCTCCGGAAGAAAGATGCTCGAGGTAACTTGCTTCCGCACGAGCGGAACGAGCTGATCCATCGCCATCACCATGTTCAGATACGCCTTCGCGCGTGGCCATGGATGTATCTCGTGCCAATGGTGACTACTTCTGAGGAACCCCCATATCCATAGATAGTTTCCACGAACCATCGTTTTGCGGTTTCCAAATCGTGACATACTGCCCTTCGTCCGTAGACGGCTTACCTTTCTCTACGTACTCATACTTATACTTTCCGGTCTCGTAAGCTGTATCGCCATCCAACCAAACCTTTGCCGTAGTCACTGTTACTTTAACGCCTGGATCGGCGCTCTGCATTGCTGCTTTTTGATGTTCAAGGACTTGCTGCGGACCCTTGAAAACCTTGCCACTGCCAGCTAGCTGGACGCCATCATCGGCGAAGATGGCAGCGACCATCGCCGCGTCGCCTTTTAGCCAGCCTGCACTCCACTGCGCATTTCCATTGTCAATGGCGCGCCTAACCTCCGCGAGACGGTCAGGTGCACTTTGAACTGCCATTTGGGTTTGGGCATGAACGATGGGCACAGCCATAACGGCGATACCCATCCCGATAAGAACGTGATTCATTTTGTTAATCCTGATTCCTGTTCGTTGAGCGGCTGGCCCTCCTTAAAGCTTGGCCGACATTTGCTGGATGTTCAATTGACATGATCGTCCTCGTTTTTAGCACTGCAGATAGGACATTGATCATACGATTTCAGACTTGTTTCCAGATGAACCTCTCCTTTCGGATGAAACCGTAAATGTGTTTTTCCTGCTGATTCGAAAGCAATCTTGTAGCGTTTTACCCAGCAAATGATCGAGTCGGCAAGCTGAATCTTGTCCCAAAAGTTCGACTAAATCGCGTTGGCCTTCGCCCCGTGGATTGCGCAACTGACAGTTGACCAACGCTACCCGCGATGGCGGACCGCGGTTTTTCTGCTCGACAAATAACTCGCGTCTCTGGCAGCATCCGCATGCCATGACCGACAGAATTCGCAGCACTTCAGCCGCGCTCCTCTTTCTTAGCTGCGTTGTCACTCTCACGTCGGCGTTTAATCTGCCGAACAAATCAACTGATCTGTCGTCGCAGCTGGCTTCCATCAATAGGAGCGCAAAACCTGCTCAACACCGCACGACGCTGACATTCGCCGATCGGGTCGCTTATCAACAAGCAATTGAAGAAGTTTACTGGCGTCACCGGATCTGGCCAAAACAGCGTCCAGATCCCAAGCCATCGCTCGATCAAGTGATGCCTGCCGTGCAGTTGGAAAAGAAGGTCGAAGATTATCTGCGCAACTCTCAGGCGCTGGAAGATTACTGGCAAAAGCCAATCAGTGCTGAGCAATTACAGGCTGAGATGGAGCGCATGGCTCAGCACACCAAACAGCCCGAGGTGCTGCGCGAACTCTTCGAGGCGCTCGGCAACGATCCCTTTGTCATCGCCGAGTCTCTGGCGAGGCCAGCGTTAGCGGAGCGTTTGACTGCCGATTTGTCGGCGCAAGGCAAGATAGTGCGCTTCGAGTCTGCTACGCGGATCAAAGGGCTGCATAGCATGCCGATCACAACAGCCTTAGGAAACTCGGCCTACACCCTTCCAAGGATTTCCGGCGGGGGCCCTCCATGCACTGACGATACCTGGACAGCCACCACCATCATTAACGCGCCCGATGCCAGGGACCACCACACCGCAGTCTGGACTGGCAGCGAAATGATCGTTTGGGGAGGAGATATTCCTCCTTTTACCTATTTCAACACCGGCGGGAGATACACTCCTGCTACCGATAGTTGGATAGCTACCAGCACTGCAAACGCACCGGCCGCCCGAACGGCGCATACGGCAGTGTGGACCGGCAGCGAAATGATCGTCTGGGGTGGTCGTATGAACCAGGGAACGTTTAACAGCGGCGGTAGATACACTCCTGCTACCGATAGTTGGATAGCTACCAGCACTGCAAACGCACCGGCCGCCCGAACAGCGCATACGGCATTGTGGATCGGCAGTGAAATGATCGTCTGGGGTGGATTTGATGGCAACAGCGATGTAAACACCGGCGGGAGGTACGATCCCAACACGGACAGTTGGACAGCTACCAGCACCGCTAACGCACCGACTGCACGAGACACTCACACCGCCGTTTGGGCTGGCAGCGAGATGATCGTCTGGGGCGGAGAGACCTGTTGCGACTTTGTGAACACTGGCGGAACATATAACCCCATTACGGACAGTTGGACAGCTACCAGCACCACTAACGCACCGATTGGACGAATTTTTCACACGGCAGTTTGGGCTGGTAGCGAAATGATCGTATGGGGTGGCAGTGATGGTAGTTTCACCTATTACAACACCGGCGGGAGATATAACCCCAGCACCGACAGTTGGATAGCTACCAGCACCACTAACGCGACTCAACGATCCTTTCACACGGCGATTTGGACTGGCAGCGAAATGATCGTCTGGGCAGGTGGTACGACCCCAGGCGGTTTTTCGAACACCGGCGAGAGATACAATCCTGGGACAGACAGTTGGACACCCACGAGCATTACGAATGCGCCAGAAGAACGAAGTGAACATACAGCGGTCTGGGCCGGGACTGAGATGATCGTCTGGGGTGGAACTTCGGATACCACTCGTTTGAATACCGGCGGGAGATACTGTGCGCAATCGCAAGCGCCGATGGCACAAAGTGCATTCTCACGAAAGACTCATGGCGCAGCCGGGGCTTTCGATGTCCCGCTGCCACTCATTGGCAATGTGGGAATCGAATGCCGCAGCGGCGGAGCCACAAACGATTATCAGATGATTATTAACTTCGCGACTACAGTCACGGTCGGAAGCACCTCAGTGACTTCTGGCACCGGGAGCGTGAGCAGCTTTAGTGTGAGCGGGTCACAGGTCACCGTCAATCTGACTGGCGTGACTAACGTTCAGAGAATCACGGTTACGCTCTTCAACGTGAACGATGGTACACACATGGGCAACGTTCCCGTTTCCATGGGCGTGCTGGTTGGTGATGTGAACGGAAACGCAGTAGTCAATGCCTCTGATGTGAGCCTGACCAAATCGCAAGTTGGCATTCCGGTCGGTAGCTCGAATTTCCGCGGAGACGTGAACGCTAATGGCACGATCAATTCCACGGATGTCTCAATCGTCAAATCCGACGTAGGCACCTCGCTGCCTCCTTAACGGCTGAGCGGCGGCGGAGAAGTTCGCGCGAGTTAGAGCGTTGCGGGTTGGCCCTCAGGTTGACGGGGAGTCTCGTTCCATCACCCGCTAACCTACCCGCGCAATTCCGGGGATGCGTCATAAGCCTAGCCCTCGCTGACTCGACTGATTTGGGACATCGACGCTATTGGCTTAACCCTGGAGGAGTCGGCCTGCAGGTCTAAACGCGCCACGCCCGCTAGTTCAATCCGTAAACTTCGACCAGCGCGACACCGATCGTGTTGTTCTCGCCGCGCACGATCGCCGTATAATTTCCTGGCGCTAGCGTCGCGACAATGGCGCTCTCAAGATCATTCACAGGCGCCAAACCGGTGGCTTGAATCTCGGCCTGTTGGCTGTCCTTCCAGTTGTCGTTAAAGGCGATGACCGCGCCATTTCCATTATGCAGCTCTAGGGTCGGATCGAGCAACGCATTGGTGATGCCGTGCTGGGCCAGGGAGGGACCAATCGCGCGCGCGATCACTCTCTTCTGGCCGGCGCCGGTGATGATAAAGCCGCCAATCATGACGTTGTCTCCGGTTTGCACGAGCGCACGCGTGGAAATGTTGCCGAGCTTCGACCCGGCAGTGGGATCGAGATCATACGCTTCCACCAGCGCGATGCCGGTCCCGTTGTTCACCCCGCGCACGATGGCGGTGTAGTTGCCCGGACTTAAGCTCATCAGGATCGCTGACTCAAGATTGCTGGTCGGAGCCAGACCACTGTTGATGATCTCTTGCTTGTTCGGCGCACTCATCCAATTGTCGTTAAAGGCGATGACCGCGCCATTTCCATTATGCAGCTCCAGGGTTGGATCGAGCAGCGGATTGGTAATGCCATGATTGACCAAGCTGGGTCCAATTGCGCGCACGATTACTCTGATTGGCGCGCTGCCCGTGATGATAAAGCCCCCAATCATGACGTTGTTCCCCGTCTGCACAAAGGCGCGCGTGGAGATGTTGCCCAACAGTGCCGGTGGTGGAGGTGGTACCCTCCCGGTGGCGCCCGCGAAATTTGTAGGCGAATTCTCCGCGACGAAAAGAACGGTGGAGTTGTAAGCCCGATTCAGAGAATTGACTCCGTCAATGGGAAGCTGGCCGGTGGTGAAACTGAGCATGTTAACACCGGCGTAATTAATCGTGTCACCGCTTACACTAAACCAGTTGTTCGAGGGAAGGACGTAGTCGGGAGCCGGGACACCGGAGATCGCCGCGTAGCCCGGAGTTGCGATAAGGAAATGATGGTTCGCCGTGTTGAACGGGAGATTATTCGGGAAAGTATAGGAATTGGTATTGCTCGTGATCGTGTGCCCCATGAGAAGATTTTGCCCGTCAAAGTTCCCGTTCGTTAGGTCGATGAATTGCACCGTTCCTGTTGAATCGGAGTAGACCTGGGTGATTTGCCAAAGGTGAAAGGTTGCCTGTGCCGATGTGGTTGCCAGGATAATGCCAAACAGACTGGCCAGAAGTGTTTTCATAAATGCGAATTATCTTGATGTTGCGTTAGTTGGCAAGAACCTCTTGGTAACAGGATTGTTACTTTTGGTATCGACCAATGCTTCATTTGAAGCATGGTTTTCGACTGCATCGCCTCCAACGCTTCCTACCGGAGCTTGACCAGCTCGTCGCGCTCAGCCGCCCTGATCACCCACACGTCGCTCTGGAATGGGTTGCTGTTGGATCGCGGCTGAAACGCGCAGAAGGAGCGCCCTGAGAAACCGGGCTCGGACGAGAGAAAAGGAATCATGCGCCGACTTTGGGCGCATTTGCGGGGTTGGCAAAGCGGTCATGGGATTTCGCCTAACGGATAGAAGTGAGCAACAGCCGGAAAGCCGGACTATGGAATAACATCAACGTGAACAAAGAATCCATCACGATCCGAATCGAAACGGCGTAGGCTGTTGGTTCGACTGAAGTGTTAGGCGTCTGCGCGCCCACCGTGGTGCCACCTCTCGTAGACGATGCGCAGCGCAACAAGTCCTGTTAGCGTGAAAATAATTGCGCGTGCCCCGTTTGACCACAAGAGTCTGAAATACGTCTCTTGCGAAAAGCCACCGCTATACATCTGATCCTGAGCCCCGGCGGCTAGCGGCGTGCTGGCCACAAACGCAGTGCACAGGGCGATGACCAACCAGATGTGGCGCGACGGTACGCCGCGACAAGGGATCCAAAGCAGAAGCGACCAGGACAGAAACATAACTCCAGCGGGAAGGATGATGATTGGAAGCCGGGATAGGTACGCTCTGCTGAAGCCGTGAAAGGCCTGGGGACCGAATTGGCTCATGTCGGCGTAGATCGGATAGATGGTCAACTCGGCGATCCAGCCCGACGAAACGTTGTACCAAGTCGCTGCGACTGCGATAAGCAGCAGCACATCCGCCAAGCGGCCTCCGACTGGCGACGCTGAAGCCGAAGTCAGCTCTGTGCCGCCGGTCTTGGCGCGCCGCCGGAGGCTGCGTGCCGCCCCGACGATAGAGATGAGAAGCGATGAAAGAAGCATCGCGGCAAACAGCAGGAAGCACAGGTTGGAGAAGGAGCGGTAACTCATGGAGCGTGATCAGGGACGCCTAACGAGAACAGGATAAGCCACGGGCGGGGTCGGTGGCAAACACGCAGAAGTTGCCTCGCAATGGGGCCGCTGGCTTCATTGACTAGATGACATGTAAAGAGTGCGGGCAAGTGGTTAAGCTCGCCCGCACTATGAATAAGTGTTTTCACACTGAGTTGTCCTCACACGAGGGAACCCGCTGCCAGTTTAATGGCGGCAAGGAAGTGATCAAGCTTGGGATTGATGTGCACCAGCATCTTTACGTGGTGGTGGAGCAAGTGGGAGGGAGTAATCCCAAGCCGCCACAACGCTTTAGGAAGGAAGCGTTCCTCCACTGGGCGGCCAAACTCAACAACCAGGGGAAGCGGGTGCACGCCGTCTATGAAGCGTGCGGGTTTGGGTTTGGACTGCAGCGCCAATTGAGTGCACTGGGGATCGACTGTCACGTGGTTTGTCCACAAAAGTTGGATGAACACAACCGGCGGGTAAAAACCGACGGGCTCGATGCCAAGGCGCTCTGCTTAAAGTTGGACCGTTTCGTGCAAGGCAATGGCGATGCGTTGGCGCGGGTACGTGTGCCCAGTGAGCAAGAAGAGCAACAGCGCGCCATCCACCGGCAACGCGAGCAGTTGGTCAAAGCGCGCAAACGCTTGGAAGCCCAGGGACGCAGTTTGATGGTCAATCACGGGATCGAGCCGATCCAGCAATGGTGGAAAGGTCGTGCTTTTGCCAAGCTGCAGGTGCCCACCTGGATGCAGGAACTGCTCGCCAATAGCCAACTGATCCTCCTTGCCTTGGAGCAGAAGATCAAAACTCTCACCCTCCAGTTGCAAAATGCGGCCGAGCCCAATCAACCGTGCGGCTTCGGCGCGCTCACCAGCGTGGTGATCGATCGGGAGATCGGCGACTGGCAGCGTTTCAGTAATCGCCGGCGCATTGGCAGCTACACCGGACTCTGCCCCGGTGAATACTCAACTGGCGACACTCGGCTGCAAACCTGCGTGACCAAGCACGGCAATCCGCGCTTGCGAGCCGCGCTGGTGGAAGCAGCTTGGCGGCTGGTCCGCTTTCAGCCCAATTACAAACCGGTAGTGAAGTGGCGACAGACCTTGTGCCAGGGAGCGCCGGCCACAAAAGCGGCACGCAAAAAAGCCATCGTGGCCGTGGCGCGCCAACTGGCCGTTGATCTGTGGCGCATCCGCACCGGCCGAGTCAGCGCCCAAGAGTTGGCATTAATCAATTAACCAAATCAGTTCGAAGGCAACAGAGAAAGGAGAAAAACCGCCTAAGGAAACACCATACCCACAACCCCTACTTTGGAACGTGAGGCGCGCCCGCTATCTAACCTGAAAAAGCCTAACGCCCTTTGTTCGACGCTTTAGATTGGGCCGCCTCAAGTTCCTCTTCCACACTGATCGTATTGATCAAATTGCTGCTGTCGCCACGGTGACAGGCACGGATAGGAGTAAGAGCCGCTGGAAACAAAAAAACCAACGAGCCAACAGGAAGAGGAAGCGCTCCAAAATTAACTGCAACTCGATCCGCTCGACATTATGACCTAATCAACCACCTACCACACTCGCCCGCTACACTTGACACCCTTCATAGGGGTTAGATTTTGCTCAGAAGTGTTAGATCAGGAGCCGGACTTTTGCTTGGTTTTTTCTTCCGGTTCGTTCCGCCGCGCAAAGAATGCATCTTCCAGCCACTCGCCATTTATCTTACGCCAGACTCGCAGGTAGGAGCCGTCAAAATTTATGTGCGTCTTGTCGGGCTTGTCGAAACTGAGCGTGAAGTTACCGAACTCTTCAGCCATATCTCCCGACTGAGAGATAGCGAGCCGCACCACTTCACTCTTTCGTGATACATTAGATATATCTTTCAGTGACCGTGACTCCTCTTTCTCTTGGGCGGCACGACCGATCATCGGGCGACGGTACGCGCCGTTGACAAAAATGGAATCCTCGGTGGGTTTGATGACATTCTTACCTTCGTTGTCTTCTTGGATTAACTTGCGCAAGAGTTGTTCGTCGGTTTTGCCGTTTCTGTCTGTTTGCGCAATTGCGGCAGGACTGCCAAGTCCAATTAATATTACTGTCGTAAGGGCGCTAAGGATGCTTTTCATGTTGGGAATTATCGGTGGTCTCATTGTTTTTCACTTTGGTTTCTTTTGCTAACAGAGAAGGTGGTTTATAACCTTGAAAATCTAACATGTGATTATGCCACCAATTTCGACGGATATCCAGCGTATTAGCCAACAAAAGCCGCAACTGTTCAAAATTGATACATGGTGCTCCCGACGTCGAGCCAGGTTTCCCATGATCCGAAAATGTGGGCCTTTTCGGTGAGTATCCCTACAGGCCGAACCGAACGCGTCGACACAGCATTAGGAAGGCGCCAGCGGCAAGACTGAAAAGTACCAGGCTGGAAGGTTCGGGAACGATGGTACCAAATTGCGTTGGGAAAGTGATATTGGTGTTCAACACATCTCCCGCAGAGGTATAAGCAGCTTCGAAGGCAGGATCGGCATCGGAGCCAATAACGTAGTTATCGTCCGTCGAGGCAGTCCTGAACCTCAAATCAGCTGGGTTAGAGCCATTCGCATTAGCCGTATTGAAGATCAATGTTGAAGCATTGGCGTCGATCAAGAATTGGCCCGTCCCGGTAATAAGCGAGGGATCCGCCTGGACCAACGAGTAGGGAGTTCCATTTACCGTCAGTGTAAGGTTAACTGCAGTAAAGGGATTGGGCGCTCCATTCATGATCGTGTAGTTCCCGAGCGGCAAATCAACTGTTCCGACCAGGGAAGCGGTACCGCCGCCAGTAAAGGATAGATTGACGTCATAAGTAGCTGCCCCCGCAGAGCGAGCATTGATCAGAACAGATACGCCGATAGCTGCCGCGACGAGCGAGAGCCGGAAACTGCGTTTAAGGGTAGGGCTTGCGTGCACGATCCATGTGTATAGTCAGTGGCAGAAACCGAAGTCAAGACATTTCTTGACCAACATGACCTGCGGTGACTGAGTGCCGAGCTGGCGTTACATCGTTGATGTACCCTGCGATGATGGCAGGCGCTATATCGTACGCACTGACGAAATGCTTACCGCGTTACTCGAATTAGAAGCAACGTTGTTGTTGTGAACCAAATTTACGCGAAGGCAGCACTGAGCCGCCGCGAAACGGAGGTTCGTCGGCTACTTGGTGATGGCAAAACGACCGCGGAAATTGCAGCGAAGCTGAAGATTTCCCTGAAAACTGTTAACGAGTATTGCGCCCGGCTCAAAAGAAAGCTGGACGCACCCAAGTTCAATCAACTCGTACGAATCGCGGTTTTGTGGCGTGCAGGCGTTGCTGAAATCGTCGTAAGAAGCGTTCGCGACGAATAAGCGCCAGCGGAGTCGCGCGCGCGTGTGGAATGGGTCGAATCAGGCCCAAGTCCAGCGTAAATCCAGCGATTAGGCAAGTGCCTACTTCCACCGGCCGAGCCATATCGCCCACAGCGTCACCGCGAGCGCGACGGCATAGACGGCCACGGCAATCACGGCCAGCAGCGTTCTCATGGCTCTTTGTAGCTGGCGGCCCGGCCCTTCGTCATCCAACGGAGACCAAGATGAGCTGCGGCGAGCGAGAGCGCGCGTCGCAGCAGGTTGAATAAATGAAGTTATGAGAAAACTAGATATAACACCGGCTCGCCGTCGGCTCCATCGCATGGTTAGACCTCAATTCACAATAGGTCCGGGTATCGAATAAGTCACGTTGCGACCGCGTATGATAGCCCATCCCATCTGATTGAACGACCGATTGTCCATGCGGTAAAAAACGACTACATCGCCGGGCTGCAGCATCCGGCGTATGCGCTCGTAGTACCGCTCGTTCGTGAGATAGACTTGTGAGCCGAATGTCCGCTTCTGTCCATCAAGCCACTGCCTCTCAAGCGCGGCATAATCGACAGGTCCGTGGACCGAACTACCTTTGCCGACGTACTGCGGTCTCCACATGCGGAGCACCGCAAGCCACGCGGCCTCTCGGCTCGCCGCTGACGCGGCCGACGCTAACGTGAGCAGAATGATTAAACCGCGGCGCATGAGGTCTAACGAGAACAAGCTGAGCGACCGTTGACGACAGCGCGAGTTTTCATCTCAACAGCTAAACGACTCAACATCTCAACTTTCTTCACGCGCTGGTCAGCGGTTCGCTCCAGCGTTTGGTTAGGCGGCTGTTCTCTCTAGAACACAAAACCGCGGAGGAGATGCGAGGGCGCGTTGCCATTAACCTTCTTCGCGGTTTTTGTTTTCGCGACTTCGAGCAATCCCATCCATCTTGTTTTACGCCCGGGGAGGTGGAAAGTTTGCGTTGTGATATCACTGTTCGCTGTGTCGGCGCTGGCGTCTGCGGGTTTGACGGCGGTGTGCAATAAAGGGACATGAAAAAGACGTTTCTTCTCTTTTTCCTGGCCTTGGTTGCGAGGGCTTATGCCGCCCAAAGCGATCTCCCTCCTCTTTACACAGTCATTGTCGATTCTCACCGCTGCCTGGTTTTGGAACCGGACCATTTGCCCCAGAATGCGCCTCTCGTCGTTTTGCTCCATGGATATCACGGCTCAGCCACGAGCCTTATTTACCTTTGGTCCGAACTGCATCTACCGCCCGGCCGGGTCGTATGCCCGGACGGCCGTCTTTTCCTCGAGGGGAAGGGGTTTGGCTGGTATCACAAGGAGAATCAAAGCGATATCGTCCAAAGCCGCGACTATCTCTTGAAACTGGTCCAGCGGTTAGGCCCGAAAAGGCCGGTGATTTTTGCTGGATTTTCTCAAGGCGGGGTCATGTCCATCGTAACGGGGCTTCATTGCCCGAACAAGGTCCTCGCCATCGTTTCCATGAGCGGCTATGTTCCGAATCCGGCGGAAAATTTGAGAGACCTTAAAGCGCCAAGATCGGTTCCGATCTTGATGGTACATGGGCAAATGGACGAAACAATCCCCATAGCCGACGCCCGTTTTGGAGAGACAAGTTTGAATGCCCAAGGCTATCACCCGTTCTTCAAGACCCTTTCCATGGGACATAGGATCTCCCAAGAGTCTTTAAATAGTGTTCGTGATTTTTTTGCCCAGGTCCTGCCGAAGAACTAGCGGGTCAGAAGAAAAGATCTGACGGGTGCGGAGGACACGTTCGAGAGGGACCTATTCCTGGCCTCTTGGACTCCAGATTTAATCTGAGAAGATCTGTACTGCGGCCCCGGTCTTCGTTTCGATTAGTCTTTGCCGCGCCAAAGCCGGGCGATGAACACAAAGGTGACCATCGCAGCCGCCTAACGAGAACAAGATGAGCTGCCGCGAGTGAGGGCGCGCGTGGCTGTGGATGCAAGGATTCTAGTCATCTCAAAAGTGGGCAGTACGACGCCTCGCGGTCGGCTCCATCGCATGGTTAGGTCTCCTGTGTGTATGAAGCTAGCTTTCCGCCGCCGGCTGCAACAATGTGCTGCCCTCGCACCGTAATCTGCCACGCCTCATAACCCGAAGATGTGGGAAGAATTTCAAGGCGGTGTCCGCGCGAAAAGCACAGGAGTAAATCAAGCGTGTCCAGGCGCACCGTGAACTCGGCTACCGTCTGGGTGCCGATAAGTCGAAGCGCTTCTGCCACAGCGTCCACGGGCGCGAGCAACCCAAACTTCTGCGCGTGATCCTCACTCGTCAGAACGATATGCGACTGATCCAAAAGGCGCCATACAGACTCCACTTGAATTGATACGCCGCTGTTGAATGTGAACAACCATAGACGAGGCTCAGTAAATGTGATCCCAGTGATCGTCGTGTCGCGAAACCACGATGGATCGACTGCAGCCGCAGTGATTGGCGTGGGATAAAGGATTTTGGCCATCACGTGCGATAAGATCTAACGAGAACAAGCTCAGCTGCGGCGAGCGGGTGCGCGGATAGCGGCGGGTTGAACGGTATTAATCATGTGGGGACAGGGCCGTACGACGGCTCGCCGTCAGCTGCAGCGCATGGTTAGGAGGCGCGGCTGAGCCAGTCGCTGAAGCGCGTCGTTCCAAGTCGGGGGTTTTCACCCGGGGTGAGGCTTTGATCGTTCACGTCTATGCCGTAGTAGAGCGCGCGGGCGTCCGTGATAACCTTTCGGGCGTCCCCGCTTTTGCTGAGGAATTGCCGGACTAGCTCATCCATACGGATCGGTTCAGGACCCGCCAGGTCGATCGTGCTGTTCAACGGCTTCGCAAGAGCCACGTCGACCATGGCGTCGGCGACATCATCCGACACGATGGGCTGCATCATGGCCGCTGGAAGCCGGACGGTCTGCCCTTCGGTGGCCAACTGGGCAATGCTGCCCACGAACTCGAAGAACTGCGTTGCGCGGACAATCGTATACGGGACGGGCGAAGCTTTGATCAGATTCTCTTGGGCCATCTTCGCGCGAAAGTAACCGCTCGCGAGCAGGCGGTCGGTGCCGACCACCGACAGCGCCACGTGATGTGAGACGCCTGCGGCTGCTTCCGCGGCGAGGAGATTGCGTCCCGACGTTTCGAAAAACTCCAGGACACCCTTGTCCTCCCACGAAGGCGCATTCGCGACATCGACAACGACCTGCGCACCGACGAGCGCCTCAGCAAGCCCCTCGCCGGTGACTGAGTTGATTCCCTTCGAAGGTGAGGCGGCCACGACCTCATGGCCCTTGTCGCGAAGGTTCGTCACGACTTTGGTTCCGATAAGTCCAGTGCCGCCGATGACGACGATTTTCATGTTGTGCTCCTAATTTGATGGTTGCTCACTGTGTGGAAATTTTTGGTGCGCTCGTAGCATGCGCCTAACGAGACCAAGATGAGCGACGGCGGACGAGGGCGCGCGTGCCTCGGAGCGGGAGTGTAGAAATCATCTCAAAAATGGAGCGTACAGCGGTCCGCCGTTCGCTCCATCGCATGGTTAGATGGTTTGGCTCGCATGAACGCGCTTGGCCTCGTCCGTGATATCAAGAGACGGCGAATCATCCACGTAAAGCGTGACAGCAGAGCCGTGTCGCTGCAAGAACTCTGGAATCTGAGACAAACTGGTGATCGTGGAGGGATGAAGAGGTGCGTCGCTGAGACGAATCCAGCCCGCATCGATCCAACGCGTAATGTGGGCGCGGCCGCGCTCGAAAACCTGCTTCTCGCTAAGATCTGGATGGTGCAAACGGACGAACCCGAAGACCTCCCACAAACCATGCGTATCCGTCGCCAAATCGCCGAAGAAGTCGGCTTCACAGGCATCGAAGGGCGCGACCATCTAGACCTTATGGGTGCGGGAGCGAGGTGAACGCGCAGGCATTGGGTTGAAAAGAGGAGTGTGTTTGCCGTTCATATTTTCTCGCGGGCTACTCCGGTTGGACGGAGCAGAGCCGCACGAACGGCCGGGACACGAGTGTTCCGGAGCGTTCCTGTTTGTAACAACTCGAACAAGCAAACACACCCAAATGAAAAAGGAACTCGATCTTGGACTGGATGTCCACAAAGACTGTATCATCACGGCGGTAGCGGAGGAAGGGCGCAAGGGGGAAGTGCGCGAGAGCGGTGCGATGAGCAACGATTTGCACGCGGTGGAAAAATGCCTATGATTTCAGCCGCAAAAAAATATGTCGCGACTACAAAACAGTCACCGTGTTTAATAGTCTTGGGGAAACTTATGAAAAATCTTCTTCCGCTAGTGTTCGCTCTGGTGCTCGGTGTTGCCTGTTTTGTTCCAGCGCCAGCTTCGGCTTATTATTATGGTGGACGGTATTACCGATATTCTTACCGGGGGCATTACTACCGATATCACTATCACGGGCACTACTATCGGCATCGGGTCTGGGTAGTCGGCGTCAATGGGCGTGCAGGGTATTATCGCTATTGGTAAAAGGTTATTGTGCGCAGCGCGCTTACCATTCTTTGAAATTGCCGTTGTGCTCGTGCGTCCCGATCACATTGCTCGCTTCATCGCAAACGCGATGCGAACGGAGAAAAACAGGTCCCAAGTTCAACCAACTCTTACGAATCGCGGTTTTGTGGCGTGCGGGTGTTTCTGAAATCGTCGTGAGAAGCGTTCGCGGGGAATAAGCGCCAGCGGATTCGAGCACCGCAACGATTCGCCGATCGCTGTCCATAGAACAAACCTCGACAAATTCTCGCGGGGCTGGTGAAAGCACATGCAATTGCGCAAGTTAAACAAAAAATGGGTAATGTCAGTGCTTGGTTTCCAAATTAGGACACTGCCCGAAACGCGTAAGCTCAAGCAGATGGTCGGGGAACAGAGTTTTTCGCGGGTTACGAGCGAGCCGTGGCACGGACTTCTTATCGAATGTCTTCGATATAACTCGCAATTTGGTAGTCAGTTACGACTCCATCGCCGGCGATTTGCGTGTCGTAATGGAACGAGGTATTGCCGCCGCCGCTTCCGTTACCGCTGAAGCTACTGCCAACGATCGCGCCATACCAATTGACATTGCCGGTCACGGAAATGTTGGCGCTTGGCGCGTAAAGAGTCGCATAAACGTCTTTACTGGGGCCCCCGCCCGGCGTGATGGCAACGCTCTGCGTGGATCCATCCGTTGGGCTAATCCCGTAGAATTGCAGATGACCCGCGGGGCTGTAGTCAGTCGAAGGTGAAACTGACCCATCTGCTGGATTGAGCATGTAAACCCCGGTTGCGCCATCTATGTTATTGTTCACAAGAGAGCTCGCGTTTACGTTTAGGCTTCCCGTGAAGTAAATCTTGGCGTTGACCCCCGCGCCTATAGTGATACCGCCAATATCGCCGGTTGTTGAACCAGCAGATCCCACAACGATAGTAACGTACGTCTCAATTGGCGCGTTCTTGTTAGGCCCGCTGCCCCCCACTTTTTGCCCAGTGATCGTGAGACCGCCACTTAACGAGCTGTAGACGTATTTCGCAGGGGTTAAAGGCGTTGTTCCCGTTCCCGCTGGCGCAGTGGATAGATCAAGTGTCGTGCCGCTTCCCGTGGTGAAACCTGTCCCTACGCCCGTGTCCGGGATAACAAGCGGAGGAATGGTGAATGCCACGCTGTTGTCAACTGTTCCACTGATCTGGGCGCTAGAACTAGTAACGTTGCCTCCATTTGTCGATACGTTTCCGTAGATTGGCCCCCAGTCGGTAAAGCTGGCCGTGCCCACTGACACATTTCCCTGCCGCGAATAGATGTAATATTTATAATTAGGATCAGTAGAAGGTACTGGGTTAGCGGCAATAGATGTGCCAGGATACGCACCATTCTTTGAATTGTAGCTGTCAATCAAGCCAGCGTGGCCAGGTCCGGCGAAGGAGTTGCCGAGCTTGAGCGCGCCCGTGAAAGAGGCGAACTGTGGAACCGCGATCGTTTCGATCCGCCGCGTGATCTGCGGGTTCAAGACGGGCACTATCGCTTTGCCGTTCCCGTCGCCATCTCCGTATGCGGCTTTGAAATGGTCGTACTTGAAATCGATCCTTCGGAGCAAACTATCGCCCTTAGTCACACTGTCCATGCGATCATCCATGCCAACCCGTGGCAGACCAAGCAGGGTGGCCGTTCCTTGGGAGCGGATTCGATAATAAAATTGCGGCTGACCAGCCAGCGTGGCTGTTAGCTGGTCGACTGTTACGTTTGTCGAAAGGCTATTGTTCTGGCCGAAAGAGTAAGGTCCGCTGCTATAGGAAGGTCCTGCAATCGTAGTCCATCCTCCACTAGAGAGAAAAGCGGTCGACGGACTGCTCACGAGCTTTCGCACTTCGGAAAATGCGATATCGGCCCCACCCTCCGCGGCGTACAAGGCCTCTTTCCAGCCTTTGACCTGCTTGGAAGAGACATTGTAACGGGTGGTGCAGTTTAGAAGCACGTTGGCTCCGATGAGTGAGATGATCAGAATTGTGCACAACGCACAGATAAGGGTGCTCCCGTCTTGATTTGAGTATGACTTTGCTTTCATTGGGTAAAACCGATTGTAGAGATCAGCCTCTACGCTTGATGCGAAGAATAGGCTGTAGAAAAAAGGGTTGTACCGCTTCGTTCCACTGTTCCCCCTGATGTGAAGATTGGGAGGAAGGTTATGCTGGTGGTGAGATACTTTTATAGATTGATCATTACACCAGATTAGAGATGCTGAGTCAATCTAATAATTATAGTAAAGCTAGAATATTATAGCAGATTGTGTACCTAATGGCAGTCCAGATGCCGCCCTTGCTGCTCCCTTAAAATGGGCTAAAATGTCTCAGCTTACGAGAGGACCGCATTCGGCGTCTCCGTTTTGACCGGCCACACGCCGGTGGCTGTGGCGGTCGGTTAGGTGTTATCGGGAAGTAAGCACGACGGCAGTCTATCTCCGAGGTCGTGGCGAGAACAGCCCAATCAGACCGAGAACGGTGCAGATAGAATATCCTATGAGAGCCTGCAATGGGCTCAATGGCATATGATAAACAAGGCCAGCGAACACGACCCGATGAGGCCGGACGGGACGCGCATCTGTCGGGGAAAGTTGCCAAGGCGCTCATGGAGAAAGCGCCCGAGCTGCTGGCGGAGCCGCCGAAGATTGAGAAGGCAGACGTATTGGCCGACAGATTACTGGGTTAATCGGCCTTAAGGACAGAAATCCAGTCTGTTTCCCGTAGCCACAAGAGCCCCGGTCACAACGGGTCAGAGAGGAACAGTGAGACAGGAAGAGCATGTGTTCGGTGGCCGCAAAATCTCATCTTGTAATTTTCGACAGTTAAAATTAGAAATGCCGACCATGCGCCGTTGCAGCGTTATCGTGTCGCTGATTGCAGCAGTTCTTTTGGGAGCCCATGAGGCTCAATCGGCTGCATCAGTCGCACTCGGTATTACCGCAGATGGCAAACTAAAGTGGGGCTTTGCCGCTGGAGGCAAGGCGACCGAGGAACAAACAAAAAGTCGCGCAATCGGCTTTTGCATGGCATCAGGCGGGATGAAGCCCAGAATCATCGCTTCAACTTCAAGACGCGGCTTCGGGGTAATTATGGAATACCAAAAAGCTGACGGAAAAGCCGGTTATACTGCTAGCGTCGGTGCCGCCACTCAACAGGATGCCATTAATGAAGCAGCAAGGAAAGCCAAGGCCGCTGGTGGCCGCAAGGCCGCAGTCGTGCGCAGTTGGAACGATATTCCGCAAACTGTCTTCAATTTGTAAATTCCGTCGCTGAATCGCGGCTTTTCATCAGGGCGTGATTTTGATGTTGAGTCTTTGCCGCTGGACCCGTCCACCCGCCTTGCAGCAGGGTTATCTCGCGTTTCACTGTCCCATAGCCACGGGAGCCGGGTCACCAGAGGGTCGAACAGGGAAGCAGGTGTTGGCGGCAAAAGGAATTCGTGTTGCAAGGTTGCTGGCGTTCGCTGCCACCCCGGGAGTTCATCGCATTCGCTCCGCTATTATCATAACGGTGATATTCATTCCTGCTTCCGACACATATAAGATACCACTATAGTAAACACAATTAACATGATTATAATAATTCTTTGCTTGACCTTTAGGGCGTTTTCTGTCAAAAACAACGATCATGAAAGCAATCCTTGCAATCTTGATTGGCGGTTTCCTTTCGTGTCAGCAGGCGCAGGCATTTAGCGGAGCCATTGAGTTTTTCGGCAGCGCCAACGCTTCCGGCCCCAGCCACACATCACTCGATACAATCCACTTTATTAATCCGTGGCAAACACTGGCAGGGACCGGAAGCTACAGTACAGTTCCTGTTGGAACGTCGGCCACGCTTAAGAATTTTTCTTTCATTGGCGACGGCACCGCGGCCACTCTGGCTGGTCCAGACAATTCAATATGGAGATTTACGGTAGGTCCAACGACCTACTCGTTTGATCTTCTTACCTTGACAAACGGACACGTGCGCGCCGGAGCAATGGCATTTACCGGAACCGGCATCGCGCATATAGGTCTCAACACTATGCCCGCTGCGTTTGCGCTCCAAGGTGCCGGCAGCGGCTTCAAATTCAAATTGTCAAGTTCCACCACAGCGACGACCTCGGTGCCAGACGGCGGTACGACAGTATCTATGCTCGGCCTTGGATTAATGCTTATTGGACTTGTAAGACGGTACGCCTGTCCTTAAACGGATCGATCAAGGAATTTGTCTATTTCGTTTTCCTTCTCGGGCGACGATTTTGAGCCTGCTCTCTTCGCGTCGCCCATCGGCGATTATCCGGTTCATAATTGCCATCATTATCGACCCGTTCCAACGTCAGGGTATCGGCATAGCCGGTCGACATATTTTTCCAAAAAACCTTCAAATGTAATCCATTGCTCACACACAATGATCCGGCGTCCGCCATAATTCTTATAGACGCGCAGATTCGGATTTTCGCGGACCTCGCATGAAAGCAACGCGTTTCACAAACTCACCCTGATTTCCAACCACTTACGAAGGCAAAATTTTCGACAGCGCGCACGTTTGAAAAGATAGACCCCCACTAAAGGAAAATCTCTTCGAATCGAGCCGGCTCGGGCAGGGCACCACAAACGATCGCAAACAATCAGTAAAGTCGCAGCAGGGCGTCGAGTTTACCGCGGGTCAAAACGCCGCGCGCTCTCTGCCTTCTCATCTAATCTGGTTAGGCGAAAAAGATGTGCCATACAAACCAGATGCTAAGAACGGGAGCGAAGAAAGCAAGCCACCGCGGACGCTCACCACGGATCCAACCCCAAACGACCAAACTCCACGTCGTGACGAGCTCTACGACGACGAATGCGAGAATAATGTTGAGCGGCGTGTAGCTGCCTCTATCCAACGGCATGTAGCGCGAGGCAATGGAACCACCGACTGCCATGATAGGGTACGGTGCGACGATCGCGCAGCAAAACATGACGGGCCATCGCTTCGTTCCTAACTGGGGAGTTTCTTCCATCGTGTGCGTGTTTCGCCTAACGAGACGGAGACTCAGCTACCGCTGACGACACTGAGCTGTGCTGCGAATTTCAATGTTGAAGCTGTCATGTGCAAATCTTCTTAACGGTCAGCGGTTGGCTGCAGCGATTTGTTAGATGGTTACGACGATTTCCTATAGTAGTCGTTCATATCGAAGTAGAAAACGCGTTCCTTCCAAGTCGGGGTCGGAGGATAGGTATCTTTGTCATAACATGTCACAACGAGATAATGTTTACCTTTGTAATAGACAAGCATGTGCCTCTTGAACTGCCACAAGCGGTAGCGAAGAATGATGTACTCGTATAGCGCCAATATGGCCGTCTCCCGGTTAGGCGCATGAATAATAATTGCCTTCTCAAATGAGGAACCGTCGCCGCCGGCGATTGTGACACCTTCACGTTTCATCGCGGCACGAACCGAATCGGTTGCAGCGAATGGTGTCTCGCACGCAGTAAGACAAACACAGACCACGAAGAGCGCGAGGGATCGGATGCTTGGCATCTAACGAGACAGAGATAAGCCACGGGCGGGGTCAGTGGCAAGCTCGCTGAAGTTATTTCGCCCAGGGGCCGGTGGTTTCATCGGGTGGTTAGACCGGTTCACCGCGCGAAAAGGTAAAGTGCCAAAGGCGAAATCGGAAACAGCGCAGTAAGGGCGTAGAGGGAGAACAGAAGTCCTCGGAAAAATGCTCGCCGCGACGCATCTGTCTCTCTGCGGATCAACTGATGCAGATACTCGAAATCTTTGAATCCCAACATAAGTGTAAATGGAAACCCTTGTGATTTGAGAACGATTTTTACGCCTAGCCAAAATACGCTGAAAAATATCAGGTAAAATACGAGGATGCGCATAAAGAGGCACTCACGTCGAAAGATGCTTTTAGTCTAACGAGACGGAGCTCAGCCACCGCTGGCGGGAACGAGCTTTGCGACTGAGTTGAATGTTGAAGTCATCTGGAAGCTAGACATCGGAACGGCCAGCGGTTGGCTGAAGCGAATGGTTAGACCCATCACAACACAAATCTGACTGGTACTTCAATGAGCGCGTCTGCATCGGTGAGCGGCGGCTGTAGCCGGACTGCCATGATCGGCCAGTGGGTGAGAGCGCCCGGCTTGAAACGCCACTGCGAGAGCGCTTTTACCGTCGCACTATCGAGAGACCTGTCTCCGGTACTGCGACGAATTACAATCTCAGTGACGCGGCCAGTCTTAACCTGCGTCCGCAACAGGAACACGCCTGCCCCAGATACATGACGCTGGAGCGCATCCGCGGGATACTCGGGGTGCGGCGCGTGTGTGACGAGGCCGGTAACATTCTTAGGCGGCGCGACGACGACATTGGGCGCTGCGAGCGCCTGACCGACGATGAACCATGAACTAATGAAGCAGAAGACTAGCGGTGCGCGCATGGGGTCTAACGAGACAGAGATAAGCCACGGGCGGGGTCGATGGCAAGCACGCTGAAGTTATTTCGCCCAGGGGCCGGTGGTTTCATCGGGTGGTTAGGCGGATGTGATCCTGTCGCGATAAATTGCATATCCGACGAGCTGACCAATGATCCAGCCTGCAAAGATGCACCAAAAGAAAGCGCTCATCCAATATCCAACAGTTCCGCTCGCGGGAAGCCGTAGTGTAGCTCCAATCGCCATCGCCAGCGTGGTGAATGTGCCAACGAAGAAGAATTCGAGCGGATCGTACCACAGGTTAAGCGGAAATCGCACAAACGAAGCCCGCCTCAAGGAGTCGCAGCGCTTTGTAGCTTGCCACAACGTTCCCACTACGAAGAGCGGCATCGTGATAAGAGTGACCAGGCAGAAGAGTGCATCAGGATTGGCGTGCGCAAGCTTCTCCGGTGCCGTTCGTAAGTATCCGGTCCACACTGCAAGTGCTATCGCCCCGACGTTCACAATGGCCAAACGTATTTCATTGTGCGTTGCTTTAACGCCTAACGAGACAGAGATAAGCCACCGCTGGCTGGGGCGAGCGCGGCAAACATCCAGAACTGCTCCATAAAATCAAATGTGGACTCTACAGCGGCCAACGTGGCAAACTCTCTGAACTGTTTCATAAAATTAGACTTGGACTTCAAAACGGCCAGCGGTTGGCTGCATCGCGGGTTAGGCCTTAGGGTCGAGAAAGATTGCGACAGCATATGACTTCCCCTCACGGGAATAGACGGACATAAACTGCGCAGAGACCCGCATGTCTCCCGGCTGTTTCAGCGGAAACATTTGAGTCTTTCCCGTTAGATCTTTCTTCGCCCCACCCGTGATCGTAATAGTCGATCCAGTCGGGTGCTGGCTTCCTGGAGGGCCGGTCATCTCTAGCAGCACAATCTTGCCGTATTTACGGCGAAGTAAATGATAGGCGCGCTCAAATAGGGACATCCCCTTTTTCGGGTCTTTGCCTTCCCAGAGATATGCCCCGATTCGAATCAATCGGTCATTCTGGAAGAAAAATTGAATATTCTCCTTATGGCCTTCGAAGTTGCCGTTGAACGTCTCCAAGTCACCGTTGCTGAACTGTCTGTATGGGCCGAACTGCTTAAAGCTGACTGCTTCGGCTTTGGACATGCCGAACCGCCAAGGCGGCAACCCGGCTGCGGTAGTTTCAAGCGGCAAAAGTACTAGTAACAGGAGCGACGCGGCAAATATCGAGAACTGTTTCATAAAATTAACGGTGGACTTCACGACGGCCAGCGGTTGGCTCCAGCGATTGGTTAGGGCCCAGGCTGTTTTAGCCAAACTTCTCTCTGATATTTAGTGCGCACGTACAGCGTCTCGTGAACAACACGCTCAATAACTATGAACTCGTGCATGGCCTTATTGTGTTCGTCTTCGGATATCAAATCGAGCGTGTGACCATAGCGGAGTCGCCACCTGCCGTTCCAACCCTCGTCGGCGCCGTGCCACGAATACGTGCCGCTCGCGCGAAAGTGATAGGTGCCGCCCTGCTCTGATTGCCACTCGCCGACCAGCAGTCGCGGAGACACGACTGGCAGCGACGGCGAAGGAGTCGACGCCATCAGAGAAAGTGCGAGCATGATGGCGTGCATGGGGCCTAACGAGAAAGAGATAAGCCACGGCAGGGTGTCGTGACAAAGACGCTGAGGTTATATCGCAATGGGGCCGTTGGCTTGATCGTTTTGGTTAGACTCGATGTGCTCATGCCGCTTGCGTTTTAATTGGCCCAACCCATAAACAACACTAACACGGCAAAGGTGTCGCTAATTCCGTGGGCCAAGATTGGCGCCCAAAGATTTCGGCCAGAGACCAGATATGCGCAGCCAAGCACGACGCCAGAGTAGGTGCTGTCGAGCACGCCGGCAGGACCTTTATAATAATGGGCAAAGCCGAAAAGGACTGCGACAAAGATCATGGCCATGAGATAGGCGGCATTTGATCGTCCGAAGATGTTCGCCGCGCGGGTGAGCAAGTAGCCACGATACGATAGCTCTTCGCCAAACGCGGCAAAGCTCCAGATAATTAGTAAAGCGGTCAGCGCTTGCCTCCAACCAAACGTGGCGGACTCCAACGCATGGGATACGTGTTGTGGTCCGGGCCAGATTCGACTGGCGAGCGGACCCACCACAAGTTCGCTTCCCATTTGTAATACCGCAGCAGCGCCCACGGCTAGGACCACTGTCTTCCACCACGAGTTCGGACGCGTCAGTCCAGCGGCTTTCCATCCGCCGTCGCGCAATCGCAGAGAGATCCAGCCAAGGACGAACAGAATAGGCACTTCATTCGGCAGGATGTGAAGGACGTTGTGCCCGATGACGATGAAGCCACCAATCACAAACTCGACAAGAGAGAGGATGCGGGCGCGCGACGATAATGGCGGTTCCATGGCTGCAGAGCGACCAGCGGTTCGCTGCATCGTTTGGCTAGGCAGCTTTCACCTAGATGACGACATTTTTTGCGAGAGTTTTGAATCGCTCTCCGTCTGGTTGCACCACGGTAATCGTTACATGACCGGTTTTGCTGGTGTTGATGTCCGTCACGATGCCGGACTTGCCTGCATGGACGCCGCCGATGACCTTGCATTGAGCGCCATCCCTGAGTTTGCCTGATGGTTTAGCTTTCATTGTATTGTTTCAATTGCGTTTTGATTGTATCCCGAATCCAGCATCTTGCCATTTCGCGCAGCTTCCGAGGCGGCAAGCACGCTGAAGTTCTCTCGCAATGGGGCCGCTGGCTTCATCGTTTGGTTAGGTCTCACGCGAGAACATGTCGCGCACAGGCGGCAGAAAAGACATCGCGACAATGACGCCATTCAACATCACCATTAGCCACATTATTGCGACGATAGGCTCGGGCGGCACCAAGGCGGGTTGATACTGTCGAAAGACGCTATAAACGACGGCCAGCGCTAAAAGCAGAACAAAGATAAAACGTGCCCAGCGGCGGAAGAACCACAGCCCCGCAAGGATGACAAGCACGAATGCTACGGCGACAGCATGAGCGAACAGTGAAGTGTATGGGTGAAGCGAGGACAACGTGGCCTCACGTACCGAGGAGCCCCAACCAAACACCCACTCCAATAGCAACCAGCAGCCACGAACGATTAGCAACGTGCGATAGACTGACACCGCGGCCATAGACCTAACAAGAACAAGCTCAGCCACCGCTGACGAGAGCGAGCTTTCTCATTTCCTTTCTAATTTCAAATTTCTACTTTTCTAAACGTTCAGTGGTTGGCTGGAGCGCTTGGTTAGGCGGGCGGCCGTGCGAAGAGAAAACGAACAACCAGGAAAACCGCTACCCCCAACAATACAACCAGACCCGTAAAGAATACGCCGGGTGCCGTGCCCACAATGCCGAGCGCTGCAACTACCTCAAACAAAGACGCAGCGCAAAGTATGGCAACGTTTCCGTATACCAGCGATGGGCGCAGCACCGCGCGTTCACTTTGAGATAGCCGACTGAATCTGCCAAGTACCAAGAGCGTTCCGCCCAGCGTGGCTGCGGCAAGCACGGCTAGCGAGATTCTCCATAATACGGATTCGGATATCGCGAAGAACGCGAGCACGAACGGCACTAGCGAAAGAAAGACTGCTTCAAAGGCGAAGGTAAGCATATTTTTGATTCGGAACGAATCGACTGGCGTCCACAAGTGGGGTCTGCCACTCAGGGCAACGAGGATCGCAGAGAATCCAGCCAGCCCCAAGGCAAGTTGCGAGAAAGTCAATAGGGCGTTGCCAATGTCCATGGCTTTTCTCCGACCGCCTTCTAAGAAACAGTTAGTACGCTACCCTGGTGGGGAGTGAGTTGGAAGCCCTACATAGTGGTCATTATCTTGCTCGATTGCAAGACCGAGATGCGGATGGTTTGTTTTGTCATGGTTTGTACTGGCTAGGGAGGTGTTTCGTCGCAGTCTATCGAGAAAGAAATAAGCCACGGGCGGGGTGGTGGCAAGCTCGCTGAAGTTTAAGCTGGAGCCGCAGGACCGGATCTGATGGGGAACTCTCCATACTCTGCAAATCACTCGTGATCTCGCGTCCAGCCTGAGACCACGACGACTAAAACGAGCAAAATGATGCGAATGATCATCGGCGGCCTCACCATCTAATGAGACGGGCCTGTCCGAACCAAAAGGCTTTTGCAATATCCCTAATGATGTGTTTCATAAATTCACGCTGGTCATCGCAACGGCCAGCGGTTGGCTCCAGCAATTGGTTAGACCCATTGGTGCTCATTTTAGTTGGACAGACTTCCTGATGCGTTCGGAGTCTGTCTTTCCCGCGCTCGAATTCGAGTCGTAGCTTATGTCCACTATCACAAGCCGGTTCTTAGCTCGCGTATCGTCGATGAGCGTTACTCGCCTAGCTTGGTGGGTCCGGTCGGGCTTTGTTGCGAGGTATCGCGCGGGCCGCCCCGATACAGTTGTGGTTCTCCACGGCGTAAGGCTTTCTTCGCCGGACGATGCTTTGATCTGCGCGTTCATGTTTTCTGCTGCTCCTTTGAGGTCTCCGACCATGCCAGATGGAAACAGGAGAAAGACCAATTCCAGATTCAGCACACGAGTGCGGAATGAGTGCTTGGTCATTTTCTGCACGGCGCCGCCGGAACCGGGCGTGTTCTGGACGTCTGTCCTGCTGTCAGTCGGTACTTCGATTCGGACATCGCCGATGACCTTTTCCTCCCAAGCAGGATCAGCATAAAGTGCGGCCCCCAGCAGGAGAAGCAACGAAGTGACGAGCGGCTTCATGAGTCTAACGAGACACAAGGTCAGCGACCGCCGTGGCTGCCCAATGAACTTACCAGCTACTCCAGGCTGGAACGCGGACCGGCCCGCGGTTCGCTGCACCGCTTGGTTAGACCTTTTCACGGTTTCCATCCCATATCGCCGGTCACCTCAATGTACTTGTGACCCTCTTCACGCTCTTGCTTCATGGCTTCAGATGGCACAGCAGGAAACTTTAGCGAGCGAACGATGCGGGCGAGGATTTCCTCGCCCCATCGACTGTTCTTTGTGGAGTGAGCCTTAAGGCTCACGACACGTCCGCGTGAGTCGAGTTCGAAAGCATACTTGACCGAGCCACCATTCAGTCGCTCATGGTGTCGCATGAGCTCGGGAGCAACCGCTGCCTGCAGCATCGTATGAACCTGCTGGTGATAGAGGTACCGAGCAGAACCAATCATCTTCGCAGCGTCTTCTGGCGTGCGCGCGGTTGCCTGCACCGACCTTTCCACCTCCTGCGCACTAGCTTCAGCAAGCGAGCAGACGACCGCGGTGGCGATAATGATGGCGAGAATGCGCATAGACCTAACGAGACAGAGATGAGCGACGGCGGACGAGGGCGCGCGTCGGTCGAAGTGAAAGTGTGGAGGTCATCTCAAGTGAAGCATACAGCGGTCCGCCGTTCGCTCCATCGCATGGTTAGGTCTTCGGTGGCTCATCCTCCTCGATCTTCGGAAAGAGATACTTGCCGACGACAGCGCGAAACGTGACGTAGGAAATCGGAATGGCGATGACGAAACCAATGATCTGGAGAACACGCGTCATCTGCTGAAGCGACATCCCGCCTGCTCCCAAGAACGCGGCAACGAAACTGCCGATGATCATCCCCAGAATCGCGCCGCCAACGGTGGCGACAAGGAAGAAAAGGAGCCAAGCTTTGAAATACTGGAATTCTGTGGGTTCTTTCATACGTCGGAGTGGAATAGACCTAACGAGACGGAGCTGAGCCACCGCTACCGAGACCGAGACCGAGCGACTCATGCGGATGTAGGATTTTAGTCATCCAGAAGTGAATTTACTCGCCGGGTAGCGGTTGGATCGAGCGATTTGTTAGGTCCATTACTTTCCCCAATCATCATCGGCTGTGCCGGGAGCGCCGTCCGGACCAGCGGAGAACAGGTCGTAGCCCCTCGGGTTCTTTAGGCCTGGACAACGATAAACATATGGTCTGCGCCACGGGTCTAGTGCCGGCGAAGCACTGTCCAATGCCCTGAGGCCAACGCTCGTCGGCGGATAACCGTGGTGGGCCTGTTCGTAGACTCTAAGCTTCTCATCCAAGGTCGAGATGTCTGCGGCGACGTGCTCATGGCGAGAATATTCTACTTGTCGTCCGAAGCGGTGAATCGGCATCGAAATGCCAAACGCGGCGGTGGTAACAAGCAGCGCAATCTTGGCCGATGTGCTCCACGTAGCGTGCATAGACCTAACGAGAATAAGATGAGCGACGGCGGATGAGGGCGCGCTCTGCGTGTTTCATAAATCTTAGTTTTTCCTTCAGCCTTAATCCACGACGGTCCGCTGTTCGCTCCATCGCATGGTTAGGTCTTTTAGCGCGGGACGAGTTGTGGAGAGCGCACATCGAATCTGAGAATCTGCCACTGATCGCCATGCTTGATAAGCCCGAGCGCGACTGTCGCTTCTCCCTTCTCGAATGTCGCCTTCGTGGTGTACTGCGCGGAAACAACCTTGCCCGCCTGGGTAGTCGCTGACATGAGGGCCTGTCCTTGCGCTGGCTCACACTTCTGAAAGCCGCCAAGGCTCCCAAACCAGTGGAACATCTGATCCAACTGTTGCTGTGTCGCGGCCTGCTTGAACTCTGGGCTCGCGCGGTCGAGAAGCTCCTTCTGGTTCCACCCGTTAACGACGGCGGGAATAGCAGCATCAGCATATGCTTTGCTTTCTTTGTCGAGCGCGTTGCCGCGGACAGCGACGAACGCAATACCGATGGCACCCAACACGATAATTGCGAGGAAGATCGAACCAAGGACGATGAAGAACTTTTTCATATGTGTGTAAGACCTAACTGGTGGATAGGCCGACAATTTTGCGGCCTATCCTGGATATTAGCCAGCAAGTACAGTTTTGTCTCAAATTTGAGGGCAAGCCAAAAGAGCGATTCGCGAATACCATTTTCATCTCCTTCTACGGACGTCCGGCGCCGAAAAGGATCCACGCGCAGACTAGAGCACACCAAAGACATCCGATGCCGATCAGCCGCAATTCAACGAGATACGCTGGCTTGTTTGTACGGCGTTGGATTATTCCTCGAAAAATCCAGAAGCCCCATCGCCCGCTCTCAGAAGCCCTAATAGTAAATTTGCGCGCACGTCTCGGCCATCCCGTGAACAATATTCCTACTATGAGAAAGAATAATAGGGCAAGCGTTACAGCAATAACCCTGGTGCAGAGAAGCGCCACAACAACCACCATGGCAAACGCGAGTGCCATAAGTCGTATGCCGCCGTCCCACCCAAGAACTGTACCGCTGTGGTTCGTGCCGCGTTTGCTGAAAAACCAGCTACCCAAAGTGAGGAGGCCGACGACTAACGCCAGGGCCTGTCCAATCCTAATCGCCACGGGCTCGCGGATGACGAGCACGTGATCAACAATGACAACGACGAGCACAATGACGGCGAGAGTGAAACTGGACGTCCACGATACACTGTAGCGAAGAAGACGTGCGGCGAGCTTCACACACCCGGCATAGGTGATCAGACCCACTACTATGAACATTAGCCAGGAAACAATCATTAGCGGAGTCGCTCTAACGAGACTGGGATAAGCCCCAAAAAACCTTGGAAGACAATTCGGCGGGAGTGCGTGAGCGCGAAGGCGCGAATCGCACCAGAGAAGCCGGGAACCGAGACGAAGTCGAGGGCATCGTGGCAAACAACTCTGAAGTTTCGTCGCGATGGAGCGGTTGGCTGAGTCGTCATTAATTGGGGTTTGGTTGGAGTAGCGAAACTTAGCAGAGCGAGCTGCTACAAATCAATCCTATGAAGAGCCCACTTTACGCAGCGTTGGATCCACGCCGTTAACGTGGGTTTGACTGAAACAGCGATCCTGCGTAGCGCAGTACGGGTTGCATTTCCTCGGCAATTACGTCGCGTTCATAGATCTCGAGATAGTTAACATGCTGACCTCGGTTATTTGGTTGCATCCCCTCATCTATCGATCTTCTCAGGGCTAGTGCAGGGTCGCCCTCGGCGCCCATCGCTCTGCTCGCTCTGCTATCGCCTTCAGCTGCGCAACGCATTTGAAAACCGGTGATTATCCGTCCGCTATAACTATTGACGAAGTCGCGTTCAGGAGCCTCGACATGCGTACGCCCCGCGTGAAGATCGCTCCACTGAAGGACAAGGCGGCGCCCCAGGATGGCAGATGCCTGCGCGACAATTTTCAGCTTCGCCCGCATACGCTCGCCAGGGTCTTTTCTACCTGATCCAAGAACTGGAAGGCCTGGTCCAGACAGAGAGATGCATTGATTAGGAAATACGGTGGCGTAGACGTGAAAGACCTGCTGCCAAGCTCCGATATACTTCTCCACTGTATACGAATGGCTAAGCCACTTCTTATGATCCTGCGGCTTATTCGGCAGCGTCATCTCCGCAGAAACTGATGTCGGCCCGTCGGCTGCGATCATTTTGAAAGCGCGCGACTGCCCGTATTTGGCGCTCACTTCTTTCAAAAATGCGAACCAGCGAGTTAGATACCGCTGATCCCATGGCATCGGAAGCCGTTCGATCCTGCCCGCGCCAGGTCCATATTGTATTGGGAACAAATCGCTTTGGGCGCCGTCTTTGGCCCATTCAGGGGCAAAAAAACCCGGGAAGATGAGGAGCTGCACCCACTTGTTTGTTGATTCCGCAGCGGAAAATATTTCGTCCAGTCGCGACCAGTCGGGTTGTCCCTCGGTCGGCTCGATATCGTGCCAATTCATCTGCACGGCCACGCCGTTGATGTAGGGATTGTTTATCGCCTGTAGTTCTTTCTGCTCCTTTTCCCCTCCTGGCGGCAGGACCACAACAAGCCCGCTCGGCGCAAACATTTCGGTAGACGACCGCGATCGCGCCGGTCGTTTTGCATTCTGGTCGATCTGGTCGGCGAGAGTGTCTTCAGCGAATGCGAAGCCAGCCGCAACACCGATCACCATGGAAAAAACTTTAGTAGCTGTCAAAGCTTTAAGCATAGAACGCACCGCGATCCTGTAAATGAAATAGCAACCTAGCGCCTCACAAAACAGGTCTAACGACCCAAGCTCAGCGACGGCGGCCAGAAAGCGCGGCGATTGGAACAGCAATTCGATGCCGCCGTTCGCTGCAGCGCATGGTTAGGTGGCGACTTTTTCATGCTGTGTGGCCCAATCTAAAAACACTCCGAGAATAATCTCAAGCTTCGCTGCGTCACCGGCTCCCTCGAACACTCTGTCCTTAACTTTGCAATCCAACCAATCAGCCTCTGATCGGCGCTCAGATCGGGGACTGAACTCGATGTGCTCTAACTCTGTGCCGATCAAATCGATCTTCACCCTCCAGCCCGGATTATCCAGCGAATCAATCTTCACACCGTAAGCGTGTTCCCACTCGCCGTTGCAGTGCGACGCATACCACGTCTGAAGCTGAGTGAATCTGTTCATATGCGAAACCGCCTAACATCTGATTCTGCCGACAATTTTGCGGCATATCCAGCGTATTAGCCGACAAATGCCGCAACCGTTCAAAATCGATACATAGCGGTCGCCGATGTCGATTCAGGTTTCCAATGACCCGAAAATGTGGTGCGTCTCGTAGTCTGAATCCCGCTCCACCTCGATACTTTTCCCTCGCAGTTGGACGTTTTGAGGTGACGCGCCAGCCGATTCTCGCATCGTTCAGTCCTGTCTTTTGTGGACAGGAGTGGACCGAAGGAAAATCATCAGGGGGGCAAAACGGGTGGACCCCCCGGTTGAAATTCAATCCAGATTCTGCATCTTAAGCCCCGGCGGTCGAAAGAGTTTCGGGGGTATAGCTCAGCTGGTAGAGCGTCTCGTTCGCAATGAGAAGGCCAGGGGTTCGAATCCCCTTACCTCCAAAGCCGAAGGGTGGAGTAAAATCCATATAACCGGGCTTCACTATTGGATGCACTGCGGGAGCGTAATCCCCTTACGTCCAGTCCCGAAAGCTTTCGGGACTGTCGCGCTGTAGCTTCGGCAGAGGCGGACTTTTTTTCCTTGCTAGACTTTCGCGGCGAGCGACTCGGCAGGCCACTAAAATTCGAGGGGATGAGAATCTTGTTCGAACAGCGGGGCGTAACAGCGAGAAGCGAAGCTCATTTTCCGGAGCCAAAGCGAAGCTTGGATAATCCTCTTCCCTCCGACAGGAAGTTGAGATGTGCGCGTTTTCTTGATGCGCCTCGGCGATTTTAGGTCAGTGACCAATCACGCGCAGCGAAGGCTCATTAATTAGGGCGCCCGGCGTTGTCTGCCGCCCGGTCCCGTCGATTTCACGACGATCAATGATTCGGACCGGCGAAACCGTCGTGGTGCCGATCGGCCGCAATTGAACACGTTGTGGGATAAGCGAACCGGTGACGAAAATCGCCCGTTCTTCAACTTTTTGCTTGCGCTCGGAGGTTTGCTTGACCGGGGGACCGCCCAACACCGTTCCGGCAAGAATGCTGGCGGTGATGAGAGTTGTAGCGCTTGCAGATATCAGCATCTTCACGAATGACACTACACCCGCGAGGCCGCTGTGCAAATTACCGAAACGACGGAGATGGCCCCTCTTCCGCAAACGCAAGAGGGGCGGTGGCTTTTGCCACGACCTCTTCGCAGACTAGACTGAAATCACGGGTTAAAATTTCTTCGTGAGGCGCCCGTAAACAAACCGGCCAGTGGCATCGTAAGTGAAGCCGGGATAACCGACAGCGTTTCCGCCTTCCCCAAATGCCTTAGGCGGATCTTGACCGAAAACGTCATTGCACCCAATAGTAAGGACCGTGCCTCGCAGCAGATGGTCCAAGACGCTACGACCGTAGTTGCTAGTCTGAGCCGAGGCCGTTTCTGCAGGCGCACCGTCCTTACTGCGGACGACCTCTTTTTCGCCCTTGGAATAGCCAGGCACAGGATTGGTCTCAACCGGAAGAAGGGAAGTGAAGTCGTAGGAAGCTTGGACGTCGAAGAAAAAAGTCTGGTGAACCCAGTGCTGGTGAAGGTTTGGCGTAAATTCGGTGAATCCGTCCGTGAAGCGCACGATGGTAACGAGATCAAAGCCCTTCCACGCCCAGTCGAGTTGGGAAGTGCCCTTCCATTTATACCAACCCTCATTCGAGGCGCCTGGGTCCGTGGTCCTGCCGGCCAGGTTGCCATTGTCTGGCCCGAACTCTCGGAAGATGAACCCCTGGAAGATGAATTCATCCAGGTAGGTAACTTGCGTGAGGGAGGTGAATGTTCCCCATGGCGTTGGCCTCTGGTAATTAAGGCCGAAGTCAAACCCGCGAGCCTCCTGAGCACCCAAGTTCTGATTTGCGAGCAAAATACGGGTGATGAATCCGCCAGCATCGCGCTCGACAGTGCCTGGAGCGAGGCCATCCAGCACTTGCTGAGCCAACGGAGCAGTCACAACCCCGGTGCGCTCGATGTCCCAGAAGTCAACCGAGAGGTTCAAACCGGGCACATATTTCGGTGTATAAACAAAGCCGCCGCTGAAGGAACGGGAATCTTCCGGTTGGAGTTTGGGATTGCCGCTTATAAGAGTGTTCGTTTCAGATTCGAGCAGTCCACCTTTGCGCGGATCGTGAGTAACCTCCAACGTTGAGACCGGAGCCCCGAATAATTCCTCAAGTGACGGCTCGCGAAAGCCTTCGCCCCAAGTCGCACGCAGAGTCAACTGCTCGTCGAATGGTTGCCAGCGGAGGCCTACTTTCGGCACCAGGACGTTGGAGTCGTTGTTCAAGAACTCTTCAAACCGGCCCCCAGCCGTGAACTCCAGGGAATGAAAGCCGGGAATTGCATTGGCCGGGCTGAAGATCGGAATTCTGGTCTCTGCGTAGAACGCATAGGACTTTCTTCCACCCACAGCGGTCGGAACTGGCGAATTACCGATAATATCACCCTCAACGTTCAGCATATCCGGATTCTCCTTAAGCGATTCGCGGCGAAACTGACCACCGAAGGCCAAGCCAACGCCGCCGGCCGGTAAGTTGAAGAGCGCCGTCGTATAGATGCTGGCATCCAGGGTGCCCAACTTCGAGGTGTCTTCATCTTTGGGATGCACTCTGGCAAACTCAAGCGTGGCCGCATTAGACGGGATTGGACGGCGAAAATCACTGAAAGGATTAAAGGCAACGGTCGTGCCGATGAATTGCGGAGAGGTCGGATCAAAGATCGGATCGGCCTGGTTCAAGATCCGGTTGAATCGCGAGGCGGACACTTGCGTCCCGGTCTGAGTGTTTTTAAGTTGACTGTAGCGGAACCCGGCGTCATATCCCCAGGTCCCGTCAAACAGTTTGTCCCCCTTGATGCCGATGGTGCTCAGCCACGCGTCAGTTTCGTTGTCGAACAAACGGTTCCCAAACTCCTGGAGACGCGCACGAGTGCCGCCCGAGATAATTTGCTCGAACGGGTTAAAGGGATTGAACGCGTCCGCCGGAACACCGGTTTCCGCGTGGGTTGGCGTGTTGGGTGGCTCCGCGCCCGGCGCAATCGGCGAATGCGGCGGAATGGCCAGTATGGTCTGACCTTTCGTCTCAAACGAGCCGCTCGCTGGACCCGCCAGTTCGTTATGCGTTTTGACGTTCTGATAAAACCCGTCAGCATAGACGACCATCTGATCGCCAAAGATCTTGCGGTCGGCACTGAGATAAGCGCCGTAGCGCTCCGACTCCGGGAAGGAGAGCGAGAACTGATTGAAGTTGAAGCCAGGGCGTAAACCGCCGGCCGCCCTGACACGGCCATTAGCATCGTAGAGATATCTGTTTGCCGGGGCCAACCCGTTAGTGAAATCTGGTGCAGATGCGAATTCTGTGCCGCCAGGATTTAGATTCGCTCCGCCAGCGGCCCCCGCCACATTGCTGCTGAGCTGAAGATTATAAGGACTGTTGTTCGAGCTTAGGAACGGAGGAACGGCCGAGAAACCGCGATCGCGGTTGGCGATGGAGTTGCGATGATAGTAATTCAAGACACCGGTAATGTTGGTATCTGCATTGCCAACCCCGAAGATGGCCGAAGAGTCGAATTCACCCGAGTCTTTATCGAGTGTGTTCCCGTATTCGACCCTCGCCTCCGCGCCATCGTAGTTGTGCCGCATTTTGAGGTTCACGACGCCGGCCACCGCGTCCGCGCCGTAAGTGGTAGAGGCCCCATCTTTCAGAATTTCGATGCTCTCAATAGCGGCTTGGGGAATCGAATTCAAATCGACGAACATCACATTCACTAGACCGGGGTTGTTGCCCGTCGGATAGACAGCGACCCGACGCCCATCCAGAAGGATGAGAGTCGCTCTCGCATCGAAACCGCGCAGCGCAATTGTCGCCGCGCCTACGGTGGTGTTCGAGCCGTTTTCATTATTCGAAATCGGAATTATGTTCGCGTTGGCGATGGGGAGGCTGAGGAGAAATTGCTCTGTGGTGAGCTCACCCGTTTTGTTGATGCTATCCCGGTCATACGTGTCGACCGGGTTCACTCCGACTTCCTCAGCCGTCGGAATGTTCGAACCGGTCACGATGACGCGCGCGGCCTCCGCAGTTGCTGGCGCCGGAGTAGCCCCCAGCGGCGGCGGGTTCTGCGCAAATGCGCTCGACGCCATGGCGAGAAACATTCCTACGGTGGTTGCGAGAGCCGCTCGCAAAAATCCCGAGTTTGTATGTTTAGTTTTCATTAGTTTGATGGGGTTTGAGGACGGGCGTAACGAAGATGGCAAACGCGTTCAAGACTTTTTTTAAATTATTTTTGAACGGCTGTCTCCTTCGGGGTGTCGTGCTGCGAAACGCCCACTACCGAAATCGATTAATTTCGCATATCCCGAGACACCACGCGCTTCGAACAACGACGTCTTTATTTGGAACTGCATTGCTGACCGGAACTCGTTACCCCGGGTGAACAAAAGGATGGATTTCCCGTCAACTCTTGCGGGTCCATCGTGATGCCAGCAGAGTTTCGACTTATGAAAAACAAATCACACTTCATTATTGGCGCATGCATTGCGGCCCTGGCCTTTTCCGCGCCGCTCGCCGCGCAAACAACGCCGAGCAAATCGACCTCACCTTCGCTCTCTCCAAATGCGGGCGCCTCGCCGGCAGCTTCGTCCGGCAAACCAAGCGTGCATTCCAATCCCTTTCACGGGATGGTTTCCGCGGTCGATCAAAGCGCGAAGACCTTCACAATCGCGGGCAAGACGATGTCACGCGTTTTCAAAGTGACCGATAAGACTGTGGTGACGAAAGCCGGTAACCCAGCCACGATGCCCGACATCGTCGAGAATCAGGAAGTCAGCGGCTCGTATCGGAAAAATGCGGACGGCACGCTCGAAGCTAAAACCGTGAAAATTGGCCCGATGAGCGAAAAGAAATCAGGAGAGGAAGGAAAGAAACCCAAAGCGACCTCGAGCCCAGCGGCCTCGCCCGCTGCATCACCCAAATCGTAATTCGATTATCGAATAAGATCGACAAGTAAGCCTGCGGCAAGCCGGTTGCTTACTGCAGGTTTTACTTTTCTCGTCGGTCGAATCCTTCAGCAAAAAGCGCGACGGTCATAGACCGCCGTTACAGTTTTATTTTTTCACCAGCGGCTGTTAATGCGACGCGCAGATCGGCAACAAAATGCGCGTACTCCCGCTCGCGGGATTCTTCGTCCGGTTGTCGAAGCAAAGAGGAAGGGTGAACTGTCGCCACCACTTTCGGCGCAAGCCTGGCTGACAAAAGCTTGCCACGTTCGCGCGTGACTCGAAACGATGGGCCAAAAATGGCCTGGCCAGCAGTCGATCCAAGGCAAAGGAGCAATTTCGGCCTAACGAGCCGCAGCCTCCGCTTCCAACCACGGACGGCAGGCGGCGATTTCGCGCGAGTTCGGTTTCTGGTCAATGCGTCTTTTGCCGCGCGGCTCCCATTTGAAATGCTTCACCGCGTTTGTGACGTAAACTTGCTTGCGATCAATTCCGGCTTCTTCGAGCGCGCGATCCATAATTTTTCCCGCCGGTCCGACAAAAGGTTTGCCGGCCACATCCTCGTAATCGCCGGGTTGCTCTCCGACCAACATCATCGGCGCGCCCTTCGGGCTTCGCCGAAAACAGTTTGCGTTGCCCGTTTGTAAAGCGGACAAGCCGTGCAACCTCGCGCCGCTTCGCGCACTTGTGTTAAGCTCGATGTCTCCGGCACCGGAGCCGGCCGCCGGCTTTCCTCGGTCTTGGTTTGCATGTCTCGATTAGGAATCGAAACTCGCGCACGATTCGTGTTTACCTATAGGGCCGCTGTCCTCAGCGACATTTCGAATGATTCTCGAAACGCTCCGCCTAATTCTGCGGCCATTCTGCGAGGAAGACGTCGCCGAACCCGCCAAACTGCGGGCAACTCCTTCACAAAAGTGCTGCGATTAGCCGAATAACATGAGCACAAGGAACGCGGCATCGCGCCGGGTGGCGGAAGAAATCCGGATGCAATTCGAGCACAAAACCGTTTTCAAAGGATTCCCGGCGCTGGTTTTCATGATCAGCGGCGAAAGGTGGCTAACGAATCGTGCTGTTTGAGAAATTCTTCGGCCAGGGCCCGATAAGCGCGTGCGGCGGTTCCCTTGGGATCGTATTCGAGAATCGATTTCCCGAAGCTGGGTGCTTCGCTTAAACGCACTGTGCGTGGGATCATCGTGGTGTAAACGCGTTGGCCAAAATGCGCGCGAACCTCGGCCACAACTTGCGCGCTCAGCTTTGTCCGGCCGTCGAACATCGTCATGACGATGCCGACGATTTCAACTTGCTCATTCGCGCCCGAGTCACGCACTTGCTCGACCACGCGTACAATTTTCACCAGCCCTTCGAGCGCAAAATATTCGCACTGGATAGGAG
>Ga0207099_1005_pt2 | contig 48836 bp, 43 predicted proteins | sample Alteio_BWMinHeat_85_FD_153521 | JGI IMG/M metagenome (GOLD analysis project Ga0207099, IMG submission 153521) | Enriched cells from forest soil in Barre Woods Harvard Forest LTER site, Petersham, Massachusetts, United States -... | ecosystem: Environmental > Terrestrial > Soil > Temperate forest >... | reverse complement strand
GGGCGCGCAACCGGCCCGCTTTCAGGTGTCCCATCACTGAGGGAACCGTCGCGAACATGAGCTGGTCCTGCCCGCTCAACAATCCATTGAGCGCGGGCGCCCCGCCTTTGTATACGATGCGCACGATATTGACGCCAGCCATGGTCTTGAAGAGCTCCGCGGGCAGATGAGTGGAGGCCCCCGTCGGGCCCGACGCGTAATTCAATACGCCGGGCTTGGCCCGGGCCAGCGCGATGAGCTCCTGCACCGAATTGGCCGGCAGGCTCAGATTCACGACCAGAACGTTGGTGGATCGTGTGACCCAGGTGACGGGCGCGAAGTCGCGCAGCGGGTCAAACGGTGTGGGCTGCAATAAAGGCGAGATCGTAAACGTGCCCGCGACCAGCAGGAGGGTATATCCGTCCGGGTTCGCCTGCGCCACGGTCTGGGCGGCAATGATGGTGCTGCCGCCGCGATTCTCCACGACGACCGGGTATCCCAGCAATTCGGATACGCCCTGTGCCACCAGCCTCGAAACGAAATCGCTGCTTGCGCCGACTTCGGCGGTGACTATGCGTATGGGCTTGACCGGGAACTCCTGGGCGCTTGCGATGGCCATGCTGCCGATTGCGGCGTAACCAGCCAGGGCGACTTTCAGGACACGCATGCGGCCTCCTTCCTATGGGCTCCGGTGCGCAGCGGGAAAAATCATCAAGCTCAGCAGTTCTCCCACATCATCGACCTGCTCGAGATTCCAGCATCGGTCGATCAGCCTGCGGATTTGATTATCGTCCATGTGCCTGGAAGCCATGTCGGTGAATTTCGCTTCGAGTTGCGGGTCGCTCATCGGGTTTTCCGGCATGCCGGGGATGGCGTCGACGCGGTTTTTGAAACGACGTCCATCCCTGGTCAGTATCTCGGAGGCGCCCTGATAGCGGCCCATGGCAGGATCGCCGGTAATCGTTATCCGCTCAATCAGATCCAAAACCACTGGATCCGTGAACTTGTGCGGCTCGATGGAACTGGGACCGAAGGCACGCTCCTTGATCGCGAGGGCATTTGCGTAAAACGCGCTGTGATCCGCACTTTCCGCATTGCGCGGATATTTTTTCGCCGGCGTGGTCGTATGCTTGGCTTCGTGCATCGATGCCGTTATACGAACGGCGGCGATGTCCTCGGGCTTGAGGTCGTGCTCCTTGACGATGCCCAGCGTCGCCAATACATGCCCATGCGTGGTGAAGTTGGCGGGCATGGCTTTGAACTTCACATCGCGGATCCGCCAGCCGCTGAAATCGATCAGGTGCTCGAGATCCATCTCCCCGCCCGCGATCACATTGCGGATCCCGGTCTCTGATTCGATGACGCGCACCGGACCGGTAAATCCCTCCCGGGCCAGCAGGCAGGCGATGATCGCATCATGCGCAACCCAGCCGAAGCGCAGGTTCTTCGCCATCGAGTTTTCTTCGCGATCGCAATCGAGGATCAGCAACGGAAGCGCATGACTCATGCAAATACCGATCGCATTGGCGATCTGTTCGACATTCAGTCCCAGCAACTTGCCCAGCGCGGGCGGCTGATTGAGGCCACCGCGAATGTCCGTGGTCCAGCCCTTTTCCTCCAGCGAATTGGAAATTCGCACTTCGGTCGAGCGCCGGAATCTGGCGCCGATTTCATAGGAGACGGTCAACGCGGTGAGCAAGGCTTTGCCGCCGGCCTTCTCGCGCTCGGCTACCGCGAGTATGCTCGCCAGCGCATCGGAGTTGTGACCGCCGCCACCCGAATCGCTGTAATCGAGAAAGCGCACCAGGAAGGCATTGACCAGCGCCGCATTCAGTACCGAGGTACGCAGCCCGGAACAGAAGACCGTTGCCTCAGGGGTGCCGCCGACCTGCTTCGCCAGCGCCTCGCACATGACGCGCCCGGGCGCTTCGTACGCCCCAATCGCGCACCCCAGGGCATCCAGCACGCACCGCTTTGCGTGATGCACGACGTCCTGCGGAAGCGCTTCGTAGTCCAGGGCCAGCGCGTAACGTGCGCACTGGTATGCAATGCTGGCTTCGTAGGTGGATCGAATGTATTGCCACGCCAGGTCCCGTTGAAACGTCATGTTCAGCTTCCTAAGTGGGTTGCTTGATTTGGCATGCCAGGTCTCTTCGCCTGAAATCCATGAAGTCTGTCGGTGGCGCGGATCCACTGTTTGTGACGGATGAATCGAGACTTTACTATGTTACGTCAGGCTGTTCCAGCAGGATTGTGAGCGTGCTATATCCAATGTATGATGCAGCAAGCCTTGCGACTCTTGGAGCAGTAATGCTGACCACACACGTTATGGTGCGGGTGTTTGCGGTTGGGGTGCTCGTTCTGGGCGCGACCGGGGCGGCAGGGCAAAATTATCCGAACCGGCTTATACGCATCGTTTCTTCCGGAGTTGGTGGTCCCGCCGATTTCGGCGCTCGTCTCGTTGCAACCGGCCTTACCGGTGTCCTGGGCCAACAGGTGATCGTGGACAACCGGAGAGGCAGTGTGGAAATCGCGTCGCGACTCGTGGCGGTGGCGCCTCCTGACGGCTATACCCTCATATTTCGAGGCAGCACCTTTTGGATATTTCCGCTTCTGCAGAAAACGAATTACGATCCGCTGGTGGATTTCTCGCCCATCTCACTGGTTACCCGGCAGCCTTCGGTGGTCGTGGTGCATCCTTCAGTGCCCGTGAAGACCATCAGGGAATTGATCGCCCTGGCGAAAGCGAGACCCGGGGCGCTTAATTACGGAACGCCCGAATTGGGCTCCGTATCCCACCTTGCGACCGAATTACTCAAATCCATGGCCGGTGTTGATATCGTGGGTATCGCCTACAACAGCACCCAGGGGGCCCTCCTCGATCTGTTCAGCGGCCAGATACAGCTCATGATCACCACGACTTCGGCCGTGATTCCGCATATGAAGACGGGCAAACTGCGGGGATTGGCGGTTACCAGTGCTCAACCCTCCCAGTTCGCTCCGGGATTGCCGACGGTCGCTGAATCGGGGCTGCCGGGATACGAAGCGGAATTGCGCCAGGGGATATTCGCACCCGCTCAGACGCCCGCTGCCATCATCAGTCAGCTGAACGAAGCGATAGCGCGGGTCGTGGAAAACCCGGATGTGAAGCAGAAGTTTCTGAGTTCCGGCGTGGAGCCTGCTGCCAGCACGCCGGCAGAGCTTACGAACACGATCAAATCCGACATGGCCAGAATGGAAAAGGTCGTCAAAGCTGCAGGCCTGCGCCATTAGGCGCTCGCGACGAACTTTTTTCCGGCTGAATAAATCGACCGTTAATTTATTTCGAGGCAACGAGCATAGGCGGTAGCTTCGCCATGTCATCCAGGCTGCCGACGTTGCGCAGAACCCGCAACAATTCCTCGCATCGGTCGGTTCCGATCACATCAGCAACCTGAGAACGGAACTTGTCGTCGATTTCGGCCGCTGAGAGCGGTGCGCCCGGAGAACCTCTGGCATCGACCACCAATTCCTCGAAAACACTGCCGGATCGGGTACGCAGCTTCACGCGTGCCGGCAGCTTGCCCTCGTAGAGTTTCCCCAGCTCGGCGTCTTCAACGACACGAACCCTGGACGCAAATGCCTTTATTTCCTCATTGTCCATCGCTTCCAGGGTGTAATCACGTGGCGTGTTGCTCCCTTTGATAACCGTAAGCGCAAGCGAATAGGCGGTGCTGAACTGCATACCGAGCAGATCATGCGGCGAACTGATCGCCGCGTGCTGATAGTGACTGGTCGGATAGCCGACGTCTATGGATTCGATATCCCCTGCCCTGAGATTGTGAGTCGCGACTATCTTTTTCACGCCATCGATGGCGGCAGCTATGATGCCAACAACACAATAGGGCTTGAACGCCACGTGTTCCATCATCCACTTCTTTCCCAGATCGGCAACCAGTCGTTCCGTCCGGAATTGGGTTGAATAAATACGCAGCAGGCCGCGCTCCCCCTCCAATATGCCCTCCGGACCCGTGATGCCGGCTTGCGCCAGTTGCGCCGCCTGTATGCCGCTGCTCGCGGCGACTGCACAGAAAATACGCTTTACCGAACCTCCGCCATGATCGTACTGCATCAGCCCCCCGGAGTATGTTCCCGCGATGCCGAGGGCATGGCATATGCCGTCGGCCCCCAACCGCATCAGTTTTGCCACCCCCGCGGCGACGCCGAACGGTCCGCAGGTCGTTCCAAAATGCGGACCGCCGCGTGTCATCATTTCCGGGGAGAGCGCCCACCCGATATGTCCCCGTACCTCATAGGCGGCAACGAAAGCCGTCAGGAAATCTCGGCCGGAACAATGATCGCGTTCTGCGATTGCCATCAGCGACGGTACTAATTTCGCTCCGGGATGTCCCCGGACCAGGGGATTGAGGTCGTCATATTCAAATGCCTGACCAAACGTGCTGTTGACGAAGGCCGCCGACACTGCGGATAATCGATCGCCGTAGCGGACGATGGTTGCTTCCGGCGTGCCGCCGCTTTTGAGATACGTATCCTTGACCTGTATCGCCCACGGCAGGTCCGAGCAGCCAATTTCACAGCCGATTTGGTCGACGACGACATCGAGCGCCGACGTGCGTATGCGGGGCGGTATGTGTTCGTAAGCGAACTTTTCGGTGAATTCCGCCAGTTGCCGCGTCTCATCTGCCATGATGGTGTTTCCTTTTGGGAGATCCTGGTGTCACTGGCCACTGCAGCGACTTGATGTGGGCAGCGATTGGATGTCGCATGCAGTGCGGAATTTTAGCCTGCTTTCACCGAAGCGCAACGCCAGATGTGATCCGGGACGCGTGCCTGGATTCGCCGTCAGGAGCGAACGATAAGCGTAGGCTATAATTCGCAGGCGCGTATTTTCGGTGAAGAACCTTTCGGCGCCCCCGGCGACATGAGAGCCGCCTAGGCGGCTTGGACCTTAGAATCGGAAGCGGCATGGATGAAACAGCCAGGAAATTCGTGGATTATGCCGTCAGGCTGAGTTATGCGGATCTCACGCCGCGCGCCATCCACGCCGTCAAGAGAAGCTTTGTCGATTCCATAGGCTGTGCGATTGGAGCATCGCGCGTGGGCCCCGTGCTGGCGGTCCACGAGCTGGCGCGACAGGCAACCGGCACGCACCCCGCGACCATCATCGGCACCCCGATCAGGACGACGCCGGATTTGGCGGCATTTGTCAACGGCGTCATGGTGCGTTACCTCGATTTCAGCGACGATTACTTTGGCCGCAGCGGCATCGGCCCCCATCCCAGCGACAACATCTCGGGCATCCTGGCCGCGGCCGAATCAGCAGGCAGCGATGGAAAAATGCTGGTTTTGGGTATCGCACTGGCTTATGAAGCCTGCGGACAACTGGTCGACAACACGCGTCTGCGCCCAAGCGATGGTTGGGACCATCCCATATTTCACTCGATCGCCACTGCGCTGGGTGCCGGCAAAGTGCTGGGCTTATCGCAGGAGCAAATGCACCATGCATTGGGCTTGGCTGTCGTACCCAACATCTGCCTCTATCAAACGCGGCGCGGTGAGCTCTCCAACTGGAAGGGCTGTGCCGGTCCCAACGGCAGCCGCAATGGTCTTTTTGCCGTGCAGCTGGCGAAGGCCGGAATCAGCGGGCCGGCGGAGCCCTTCGAGGGTAAAGCCGGATACAAGAGACAACTCAACGACGCGTTCGAACTGGGCGCGTTTGGCGGTCGTGACGTTCCCTACAAGATAGAGAACACTTTTTTCAAACCCCTGCCGCTCAGGTACAGTGTACAGCTGCTGGTCTGGGCCGCCCTGGAACTGCGGGACAAAGTCAGTGTGCAAAACATAAAATCGATGTGCGTGTACACCGAAAGCCGCTCGATCACCACTCCGAAGCTACATCCGGAACATTGGGATCCGCGGACCCGGGAAACGGCGGACCACAGCGCTCCATACCTGATCGCCGAAGCTCTGCTTCGCGGTTCCATCACGGCACAGAGCTTTACGCCCGAGCACTTTCGCGATCCCGCCGTTCTGGCGTTAATGCAAAGAATCCGGCTGGAGGAAGATGCCGCATATACGGCCGCCTATCCCGGAACGCTCAATTGCCGCCTCGAGGTCACTTTGGATTCCGGAGACGTCGTCACCCTGCACCAGGTTAATCCCAAAGGCCATCCTGCCAACCCGATGAGCGATCAGGAGATCGAGGACAAGTTCCTGCGGCAGGTTGACGCCTTGATGCCGAAACCGCAATCGAGAGCGCTGCTCGATCGGCTGTGGACGCTTGAAGCGCTGGATTCGATCGAAAAGCTATTTCCTCTGACTCAGGTATCCTGCAGCAACTAGATTTCACCCCATCGTTCTACGCGGCGGGACGAACATACGTTTGCGACTGTCCCGCGCCGACTTGCTGATGAAAAGCGCGAAACCATGGCCGATGAAACCAGAATACTTTCGAAATTCGCTGCCGATCTCACTTACGACCGGATTCCCGCCTCCATATTGGCACGCGTGATCGATCTGATCGTCGATCAAATCGGCGTGGAAATCGGCTGCTCTGAATTGCCATGGGCCAAGCAGGTCCGCGACACTTGTCGCAGCACCGGTGGCGTTTCCGAGGCCACGGTGGTCCGGTACGGGGACCGGCTTCCGGCGGCCTCGGCTGCCTACATCAACAGCACATTCGGCCACTCGTTCGAGTACGACGAAGGAAATCCGCTGATACACGGTCACCTCGGCTCCGAGCTCGTGCCTTCCCTGCTCGCCATCAGTGAGCGCGACCGGCTCTCCGGCAAAGACTTCCTCACGGCGTTCGTCGCCGCATACGAAGTGCGCGGCCGTATCTCATGGGCAGTTTCTCCCGATATGGTTCAGCGCGGCGGACCACAATACTCGACGAGCTGCGGGCCTTTCGGCGTCGCTGCGGGCGTCGCGAAGCTCCTCAAGCTGGACGCCGAAGGCATATGCAATGCGCTGGGCATAGCGGGTGCATTTTCCGGCGGCCTGATGCAATATGATCAGGGGGGCGGCTCCGTCAAACGAATATACACGGCCATCGCTGCCAGCAGCGGCATTCAGGCCGCACATCTGGCACAAGCCGGGATGTCGGGTCCCGAAGGCATACTCGAAGGACCCCGGGGGCTGCTGCGGATCTATGCGTCCAGCTATCGGCCCGAGCGGCTAATACCCGATGTCGAAAAAAGATGGATGATAGACACGATGTACTTCAAACCCTATTGCGTGGTCGGCATCATCGCCGCTGCCATCGATGGCCTGCGCAAGATAATGACGGAGCATTCCTTGAAAGCAGACGATATCGCCGCCGTGGAAGTCGGCTATCCCAAAGGTTATCCGCTTCACGCGGGCGGCACGGCTCCGCATGACATATTGAGCTTGCAGTTCAGCACGTCGTATTCGCTCGCACTGACCGTGTTGAAAGGGCAGAACACGCCTCGCGTATACACGATGGAGTCCCTGGCAGATCCGGCGATCCGGGCTTTCTCGACCAAGGTGACGGTCGTAGAGGATACGGAGCTGACGAGGCTCTACGAAGGCAAGCTGCCAGCCCGCGTCAGCGTGCGCACGACAGCTGGACATACGCACGAAGCGGTCGTAATCGAGGCCAAAGGTTCGGCGGGCAATCCGCTGACTCGCGATGAGGTCGACGACAAATTCCGCGCCCAGGTGGCGGACATCTTCGGTGCTTCTCGTTGCGAAGGATTGATTCAAATGCTTCGCAATATAGAGAAAATGGACAATATGGCACAACTCGCTTCCCTGCTCGTCCTGACCTAGCGGGCAGGCTTTGGAATTTCAGGATAAACAGCATTTCCATGGAACGATATCGAGGAGAACGGGGCATGTTGACGACACGTTCGGTTGCAGGCGCGCTTTCCCTGACTCTGATGCTGACGGCCGCAACTATTGCGCACGCCCAGAATTTCCCAGTGCGGCCGATCCGCGTCTACACTGCCGAGGCGGGCGGTGCCAACGATTTCACCTCGCGCCTGATCGCTCAGGGCGTGTCGGCTTCCACCGGGCAGCAGATGATCGTCGATAACCGGCCGGAGTTGATCGGCATACAAGCTGTCGCCAAGGCAGCGCCCGACGGCTATAGCGTGATCGTTTCGGGCAGCGGTTTCTGGCTCGGCCCGCTGATACAAAAAATGCCCTACGACCCCATTGCGGATTTCAGCCCGGTGACCATGCTGGTCAGATCTCCTTTATTGCTCACCGTGCATCCATCGGTGCCCGCAAACTCCGTTCAGGAGCTGATTGCGCTGGCCAAAGCCAAACCGGGAACGCTTAACTATGGGTCGTCACCGACGGGTTCTTCATCCCATCTCGCGGGAGAATTGTTCAAATACATGGCGGGCGTCGACATCGTGCGCGTCATCTACAAAGGCAATGGGCCCGCACTCAACGATATGCTGGGCGGGCGGGTGCAACTGATGTTTATCGCCGCCGGCGTATTGACGCCGCACCTCAATACAGGACGGTTGAAGGCCTTGGCAGTCACGACCGCCGAGCCGACTGCGCTGTTTCCGAACCTGCCGACGGTGGCGGCCTCCGGCGTGCCGGGTTACGAATCGGTGTCGGTAGTCGGTATGTTTGCTCCCGCTAAGACACCGCCGGCGATTATCATGGCACTGAATCAAGACGTGGTGCGCGTCCTCAGCAGTCCGGAGGTAAAACAGAAGCTGGCCGTCTCCGGAGTGGAAGCCGTCGGCAATTCTCCGGAAGAGATGTTATCCTGGATGAAAGCCGAAATGACCAGAATTTCGAAACTGGTGCAGGCGGTCGGCATACGCGTCGAATAGACGGACGCAGTGCCGAAGCCGACGATATGCGCCCGAATGCGCGGGATTCGTATGACACCGGCGGTAACGTGGTTGAGTGGGTCGAGGACTGCTAGAATGCTGGTCTGAGTACTGACTGACATCCGTATTGCGTTTGAGGAGATATCCCTATGCTTATCGCACCGATCTTCATGCGAGTAATGCCGCTTGGCCTGTTGGTTCTTGGTGTGAACGCGGTTTACGGTCAGGACTATCCGAACAAGCCCATTCGTTTCATCACCACTGCTGCGGGAAGCAGCTCGGATTTCGCGGCGCGCATCATCGCCCAGGGGATTTCACCCACCTTGGGCACCGTCATCGTAGACAACCGGCCATCACTGCCCATCGCCGGCCAGCTCCTGGCCAAATCCCCGCCGGATGGTTACAGCGTGATTTACACGGGTGGTGCGCTTTGGATAGACGCGCTGCTGCGTAAACCCCCTTACGATCCGGTCAAGGACTTTGCTGCGGTGACCCTGGTGGCCAGCTCGCCCGACATACTCGTCGTGCACCCCGCGCTACCCGTGAAGTCCGTAACGGATTTGATAGCCCTGGCCAAGTCGGAACCTGGCAAGCTCAACTTCGGCACGTCCACGATCGGCGGGGCCAGCCATCTTTCGGCAGAACTGTTAAAAAGCATGGCTGGCATCAACATCACCCATGTTCCATACAAAGGCAACGGCGCGATCCCCGCCCTGCTGAGTGGCGAAATACAAATGCTATTCGAGGGCGGCGCGACACTGACGCCCCATATTCAGGCCGGCAGACTCAGAGCCCTCGCGGTTACCACCGCGAAGCCGTCCGCGTTATTCCCCGGCATGCCGACCATCGCTGCCTCCGGACTCCCGGGGTTTGAGTGCACCGTAATGAATGTGATATTCGCCCCGGCTAAGACGCCCGAGGGCATCATCAACCGGTTGTCCCAGGAAATCGTGCAGTTTCTTCGCAGAAAAGACACTCAGGAACGTTTTTTCAATGCTGGCGTCGAGATCGTAGGCAGTACTCCCGAAGAGCTGGCCGCCACGATGAAGTCCGACATGGCCAAATGGGACAAAGTGATCAAGGAAGCCAATATCAAGGTGGATTAGGCGTGGCAAGAGTCCTGAGGGCGCCGGAAATTCAAGCCAAAAAATGACTCGCAATCCCAATAGAGCCTATAACGGTGCCCTGAGCTTTTTGGGGATGTGCCGGCCGCACATCTCAAACGATCCTGCACGGAATCACCGCATCCTCGTTAAACGCATACACCGAGCACATGCGGTGGTATCCGTCGGCGATAACGACTCTGCCATGGTTCTGATCCCGAACCAGCAACAGTGGCGAAAGGCTGTGCCCGGCGATTATCTTCCTGCAGTCCTTATCGACATGAAAATTGCTGACCCCCAATAGCCGTAGTCCGCTTGCCCTGAATATGTCCTTCGCCTTGAAATCCGTGATCGGCGCGCGTTTGAGCTTCGCGACCAGCTTCTCCGCTACACTCGTCTCATAAATCAAACTCAGGTACGAGAGTGCGGCAAGGTAATCCTGCTTTTCAGGCGCTTTCAGCCAAGCGACCCGGGCTTTTTTGCTCATTTCGTCTCCCAGTGTTATCTTCGATGCATGAATGATGTGCTACCGCGCCGACTGCCAAGCGGGTGATCGGGTCGTATTGTGCCTGTCATTTTCGATTAGAATCTGTCAAAACTGCCTGTAATCGTCTTTGCCCACGCGCTCGCATGCTTCGTCGGGATAGATAAAAGCTGGACTGGCAAATTTGCCGGCGGTTCCCAATCACCCCCCTGCACCCGCCATTACCGATGCAGGGCACCCGAGGAAGACCGTCGAAAATGGCTGGACCAGCCCGCCGGCTTTCGCGCCTTGTCGGAAGTTGCCCGCGTAGCAAAGACAAAGATAGAATGAGAAGAACATAAAAAGATCAGGTTTAACACCAGGGAGAATATCCATGTTCCGTTTTTCGGCTGTGTACGCATGTTCGGTTCCGTTCATCCTTCTGGGTCTTTCATCCGCGTGCGCCCAGAACCTTCCGGGCAAACCCATACACATGCTCACGTCCGAGGCGGGCGGCGGCAACGACTTCGCAGCGCGGCTCGTGGCACAGGGACTGACGGCGCGCATCGGCGAGCAGGTAATCGTGGACAACCGCGGCGCCGCCGGCGGCACCATCGCTGCGCAGGCGGTCGCCCAGGCGCAACCCGACGGCTCCACGCTGCTGTTCTACGGCAGCAACATCTGGCTGATGCCGTTCCTGCGCGACCATGTGCCGTACGACCCGGTGCGCGATTTCGCGCCCGTGACGTGGGCGACGCGCGCGCCCATCATTCTCGTCATCCATCCCAGCATCGCCGCGAACAATGTGCGCGAGCTGATCGCGCTCGCCAAGGCCAAGCCGGGTGCGCTCAACTACGGCGCAGGCGCCTCGGGCTCCGCGTCGCAGATCGCCACCGAACTCTTCAATGTGATGGCGGGCGTCAAGATCGAAAAGATCTCGTACAAGGGAAACGGGCCTGCGTTGAACGCGCTGATCGCCGGCGAAGTGCAGCTCGCGTTTGCGACGCCCGGCTCGATCTCAGGCCACATCAAATCCGGACGCCTCAAAGCGCTGGCGGTGACGACACCGCAACCGTCAGCGCTGCTGCCGGGGTTGCCGACGGTTGCAGCGTCCGGGGTGCCGGGCTATGAAGCGGTGTCTATCGTCGGCGTATTCGCGCCGGCGAAGACACCCGTAGCCGTTATACAACGGCTTAATCAGGAACTCGTGGGTGTGCTCAAGCAGCCCGACATCAAGGAGAAGTTCATCAACGTCGGGGTCGAACCTGTCGGCAGCACGCCCGAAGAATTCGGCGCAACCGTCAAGGCTGAAATGGCGCGGCTCGGCAAAGTGATCCGCGACGCCGGAATCCGCGACGAGTAATAACGTGACGGGCAATAGCCTGACGGATCTGACCTGATCCGATGACGACACACGCTTTTCGTAAAAGCTCCATTCATTTGCCCGGTTGCGTTGTAAGGGCGAGGTACTGATCATCGGTCACTTTCTCCATCCATTCGACAGCCTTGCCGTCGAGCGCTTCGGTGACAGCGATATGTGTCATGGACGTATTTGACGTCGCGCCATGCCAATGCCGGTGTCCCGGAGGACACCAAATCGCATCACCGGCATTGATTTCCACTTTGGGCTCGCCCTCGCATTGCGTCCAGCCACGACCTGCGGTGACTATCAATAGTTGACCGAGGGGATGCGTGTGCCACGCTGTGCGCGCTCCCGGCTCGAACGTCACGCTGGCAGCGACAATACGGGCCGGTGCTTCTGCCTGGTGAATTGGGTCAATGCGTACATTTCCGGTAAACCATTCCGCGGGACCTTGGTTGGAGGGCTGCGAGCCGTTGCGCTTGAGGATCATTGTTTTATCCTTTCATTTCCCGGGGAAGAGTTCTCGCGCAAAAGCGGCACTGAGACAACCGCGCCACCGAGCAAACGTGTTTACTCCACCACCTGCATCTGCTCTGTATTCATACGTCCCCCGTGTACTTCGATTTGAGCGAGCGCGGCGTCGATCTCACTAAGGTCCGCGGGCGTCAGCAGAACATTGACCGCCTCAAGGTTCTCGCTCAGGTGATCGATACTGCGCGTACCCGGGATCGGCACTATCCATGACTTTTGCGCCAGCAACCATGCCAGCGCCAGTTGGGCGCCAGTAACGTTCTTTTTCTTTGCAAAGTGCCCGAGAAAATCGACAATCGGACGGTTGGCCAGCAGGTTGTCGGGACTAAACCGATCGAACTTGGAGCGGAGATCCGCTTTCGTGTCCAGCTTGACTCCGGCATCGATTTTGCCGGTCAGATAGCCCATTCCAGTAGGGCCCCACGGCACAAAGCCGATACCGAGTTCCTCACACGCTTGCAGCACGCCGTTTCGTTCCGGATCCCGGTTCATCAGCGAATATTCAGTCTGAATCGCAGTCACCGGTTGGACAGCGTGTGCCCGACGGATTGTTTGTGCACCAGCCTCGGAAAGTCCAAAATGCAAAACCTTTCCTTCCCCGATGAGATCTTTAATCGCACCGGCGACGTCTTCAATCGGCACGTTTGGATCGACCCGGTGCTGGTAATAGAGATCAATGCGGTCGGTTTTAAGGCGTCTTAATGATTGCTCAATCACTTTCCTGATGTGCTGTGGCTGGCTGTTCAGGCCGCCAGCGTCAAGGTCAAAACCAAACTTGGTCGCGATGCGGATTTTGTCGCGGAACGGCGCAAGCGCTTCTCCGACCAGTTCCTCGTTGGTAAACGGGCCGTAAACTTCCGCTGTATCGAAGAACGTGACACCTTTATCATGGGCCGCGCGAATTACGTCGATGCCATCTTTTCTGTCTGCCGGAGGTCCGTAGTTGGCGCTGATGCTCATGCACCCCGCTCCCATTGCCGAGACTTCCAGTTTTCCGAGTTTTCGCGTTTTCATTTGCTTAATCCATTAGTGTGGTTTGAGTTTGCTGTACCCGGTAAGGTTAAAGAGCTTGGGGATTGACCCTGAGAGCTCTCGCGCAAAGAAAGCTGCCTATCCCGGCCACCGCGATAACCGCTGTCATGGGCCATGGGGTGCCATCAGCGAAAAATCCGACGAGTGCAGAGCTGATAATGCCGCTGCCGTACTGAATTGCGCCCACCAGAGCGGACACCGCCCCCGCTCGTCCCGGAAAGTCTGCCATGGCGCCTGCGATGGAGTTTGCGACTATGAAACCGGTTGCACCGATAAAGACAAACAACGGAACCACCAATCCCGCAAGGCCACCCCAGCCGGTACGTCCCGCGACGGCCAAGACAATTGCTGCCAATGCCGCAATAGCGGTTCCTCGTTTGAGCAATCGCGTAGTGCCAGCTTTGGGCACCAGTCTCGAATTGACAAAATTTGTCGCAATGATCCCCACGATGCCGAGCCCAAACAGGAGACCGTAATACTCAGGCTGCACGTGATGATAGGTGATATACGCAAAGGGCGTTCCGGCAATGTAGGCGAACATGCCTCCATAGAAGAATGCGCCTGCCCCCGTATAGGCGAGCAACTTGCGGTTGGTAAGTAGCTCAGCATAGTTGGCCAGTATCCGTCCGAACGGTTCACGGTTGCGGTCACTGACTGGAAGCGTTTCTGGAAACGTCGTCAGGGCGGCGAGCGTCAAAACGCCGATGCCGACAAGCGCCCAGAATATGGCGCGCCAGCCTGCAACAACGAGTATCTGCCCGCCAAGAATTGGGCCTATAAGCGGCGCGATCGCCATGACCGCCATCAGGGTCGATAGCATTTGAGCGGCGCGTGCGCCCTCGTAAAGATCTCGCACCATGGCGCGGGCAAGAACCACCCCGGCACAAGCCCCGATCGCCTGCACGATTCGCCAACCGATGATAGCCCACACCGTGCCCGCGAGAGCGCAACCCGCCGACCCGATCACAAATATTGTTATTCCAAGGGCAACCGACACGCGGCGGCCAAAACGATCACTGATCGGCCCCCAGAATAACTGCCCCAGGCTGAACCCGATCAGGTAGCCCGAGATAGTCCACTCGACCATGCCCGCATTCGCATTGAGTGATCGCCCCATTTCCGGCATCGCAGGCAGATACAGGTCCGTAGAAATCGAAGCAAAACCCATTAACGTGCTGAGAATCGCAAGCACTTGCCAGCCGTGGCGGGCAACATCCTGGCGTGCCGCTCGCCTTGCAACGAGCGGCTCGGCGCGCTCCGCCGTGTAACAGCAAAGACCGTCGACCGTGACGAGGCGTGTTTCAGTTACATCCATTTCGTGATCTCCAGCACTCATATTTCAACCGCACAGTGATGCGCCACATGAGTGCGTCCATTGGGGGTGACTGACCTGCCATGCGCGCATTCCCGAATGACAACAATATAGTCGCTTGGAGGCAAAATGATTAGGGCGTAGAATGCGCATGCGCTTATGAGTGGGGTTCATGAATGCCACGCGACAATATCAGCGATCTGCTGACTTTCATTGCAGTTACGCGCGAGCGCAGCTTCACCAAGGCAGCCGCCAAGCTCGGGGTATCCCAGTCGGCGTTAAGTCATACGATTCGGGCGCTTGAGACCCGGCTCGGACTGCGGCTGCTCACGCGTACAACGCGCAGCGTCTCGCCAACCGAAGCAGGCGAGCGCCTGTTTCAGACGGTGAGCCCCCGGTTTGAGGAGATCGAGACAGAGCTTGTTGCCCTAAGCGAGCTCAGAGACAAGCCCGCCGGCACCATTCGCATTACGACCGGCGGGCATGCAGCCAGCACGATACTCTGGCCCGCCTTGATGAAGCTCCTGCCCCTCTATCCGGACATCAAGATCGAAATCAACGTCGACTACGGTCTGACGGATATTGTCGCCCAGCGCTATGACGCCGGGGTGCGTCTTGGCGAGCAGGTGGCAAAGGACATGATCGCAGTGCGTATCGGGCCGGACATGCGCATGGCGGTGGTGGGCGCCCCATCCTATTTTGCAACGCGATCACCACCAAAGAGGCCGCAGGACCTGACAGCGCACAATTGCATCAATCTGCGCCTGCCTACCTATGGCGGTTTATACGCGTGGGAGTTTGAAAAAGGTAATCGCGAATTGAAAGTACGTGTCGATGGACAGCTCGTCTTCAACGACCTCGGCCAGAGGCTAGACGCGGCATTGGCTGGCCTCGGTCTGGCCTACCTGCCAGATGATGTCGTTCAACCGCACCTGGCACGGGGACATCTCAAGCGAGTACTCGATGACTGGTGCCCCCCATTTCCCGGGTACCACCTCTACTATCCGAGTCGCCGACAGTCGTCTCCTGCGTTTTCCCTGCTGGTAGATACGCTGCGCTACCAACGCTAAGCCTCAGCGGTTCATACTTACAAACCCTCATAGACATACCCGCATGGCAATCCCTTTACCGTAGTCCTCTCCAGATACCGACTTTGAGCGGGGTCGTAATCATTCACAGCCTTATGTATCACGCACCGGTTGTCCCACATTAAAACATCATCTTTCTGCCATCGATGACGATAAACAAATTGTGGCCGTGTCGCATGCTGCCACAAAAATTGCGCCAATGGTTTGCTCTCCTCCACAGTCATACCCACGAACTGTTCGATTTTCTCTTCGATGAACAGCGATTTCCGGCCGCTCTCCGGGTGCACTCTGACAAGCGGATGAGCGATACGATTGAGGCGCATGGTTTCCGCCAGGCGCTCGGGAGTGGAATCGTCGATTCGAGCGCCGCGGCCGACGTAAATGCACTCTAATCCGTCGATGATTTTTTTCATTCCATCCGACAAGGTTTCATAGGCGAGGGACATGTTCGCAAACATGGTATCGCCTCCGACCTCGGGGATCTCAATGCCGCGCAGTATTGATGCCGTCGCAGGAATCAGGGTTTGCGAAGCATCTGAATGCCAGAGTTCAGCCTGATAGGACTTATCAATGGAGCCCCCATCCACTTTTTGGCGGCTGGATTCCTTGTTCGTAACCACGATGATTTCCGGAAACCCCGGCAGCCCGGGTCGCCGAACCAGTCGATTGATATCGAGCTCTCCAAACCGCCGGCTAAATGCCAAATGTTCTTCTCTCGTAAATGGCACGCCACGCAACAATAGAACCGAGTGTTCAACAAACGCGCGCTGAATCTCACCGAAAGTCTTGTCATCGATCGGCTTGGAATAATCAATTCCAATAATTTCCGCGCCCAGTGCGTATGATAATTTTTGAATTTGCAAGCCCATGTGCGCTCCTGTAACTATTCCGGCTTGATACCCGCATCCTTAATGACTTTCCCAAGCCGCGCTATGTCATATTTCATTCGCGCCGTAAGCTCCTCCGGGGAACTTGCCACCACTTCCGCCCCGGTATTGATTATTTTCTCTTTCACATCGGGCTGGTTCAGCACCCGCGCAATTTCCTGGTTCAGGCGGGTGACGATTGCCACGGGCGTTTTACCCGGCGCCCACAGGCTGATCATCGAGGCCAATTCATAACCCGGCAGGTTTCCTGAGACGGCGACTGTAGGCAACCCGGGGGCCAGAGAAGATGGCTCGGCGGTGGTAACCGCCAATGCCTTTAACCTGCCAGGCTTCACGTACGGCTCCATGACTTGCGAGGCGGGGTAGAAGGCAAACTGCGTTTCGCCGCCAATCAAAGACAGCAGCCCCGTTGCGGATCCTCTGTAAGGAACACCCACGATATTGGCGCCGGTCATAGCCTTCAATAATTCAGCTGCGAGTTGAGGCGGAGAGCCCACGGTGGCCGAAGCGTAGCTAAGGTCTCCCGGTCGGGCTTTGGCCAATACGATCAGATCCCTGACGGATTTGACCGGTAGCGAAGGATGCACAACCAGCACGTTCGGTGACATGATCAGCAATGAGACCGATGAAAAATCTGAAATCGCGTCGTAAGATGCTTTCCGGATCAGCGGCCCGATCCAGAGTTCACTGCCCGCCACCAGCAGCGTATAGCCGTCGGGGGTGGCCCTGGCGACAAATTCCTCTCCGGCTACGTTGCTCCCGCGATTCTCGACAACCGTCGGTTGACCCAGGGAACTCGAAAGCCCCGTTGCAACAATACGCGCTATGAAATCCGAGGCACCCCCAGGCTGTCCCGCAATGATGCGTATCGATTTGCTGGGATAATTCTGGCCCAGGGCCGAAGCCGCACCCGCAACCGTGAGGCCCACCGAGAATATCCATACGATAATATTATTCATTGCGCATCCCCTTCGATAAAAATGATCGTCAATTCATGCTGCCGTCGACGTGAATCGCACGTGGATTAATCAGGGAGGTGGAAAATCAGGTCTTTCCGGATTTACGACCGTTTCCGAAAACATGTAATTCTTGTGGCCGATGATTTGGCCGCTGATTGCCGCACTTTCGGGACTCGCCAGGAACAGCAACAACCCCAACAAATCGTCAGGCTGAGCGACACTGCCGGAAGCCAGCGTCTTCTGAATCTGCTCCATCGACCTGTCCTTTCGATAGAACGGCGTATCCACCGTGGCAGGCGATATCGCGTTGATCGTGACATCAACCTTCAGCTTGAGCAGTTCTGCGGCCAGCGATTGCGTGAACACGTTAATCCCGGCCTTTGATACGGCGTAAGGTGAATTGCGGGGGCTGGGACGGGACGTCGCATTGATTGCGGTCACGCTGATGATCCGTCCATAGCCTGCTCCAACCATACGCCGCGCCGCAGCCTGGCTGCAAAGGAATGTTCCGGTCAAATTGACGGCCAGAACGCGGTTCCATTCGGCGAGGGTCAGTTCGAATACTGATTTCCGGGCGGCGGTCCCTGCCCCGTTCAACAGTATGTCAATGCGCCCACTTGACTTGCATATTTCATCCACGAGATTTTCAACTGCGGCGCCGTCAGAGACGTCCACCTTTCGGAAATTGGCCTCTGCACCCATTTGTCGAAGTTCAGATTCGGCCTTCTTTCCCAAGGCTGCATCCATGTCTGCGAGCCATACGCACGCGCCCGCGGACGCCAGCCCCTTCGCCAACATGCTGCAGATACCGCCCGCCCCGCCAGTGACCATCGCAACGCGGCCCGTAAGCTGTCTGCTGGAATTTCGCATGGCACTCATGTCAGGGGTCTCGCGCGAAGAGCGCCGTGTTGGAATACCTACCCGGCATCGCCGCCTGTTTAGACGCCGTGCGACAGGTAATCATTCCGACCACCATCGACTAACATTAATTGTCCGGTGATGAATCTTGATTCATCGCTGGCCAGGAATGTAACCGCGCTCGCAATGTCCTCAGGTTGTCCTATCGTATTCAATACTGACTTTTTCGCCTGCCGTTCTCTCCATTGCTCAATGTCGCCCGGCTCCCTTCGTTGAGTTTCGATTATTCCGGGAGCCACGGCATTGACGCGGATTCCATATTTTCCAAGCTTCGATGCCAGTTCCTTGGTGAAACTGATGACACCCGCCTTGGTGATGGCGTAGTACGTGTTGCTGCCCTCTTTGCCTATCCCCGCCACCGAGGCAATGTTTACGACCGTTCCCTTTGTCTGCTTCAGGTGTGCCAGAAATGCGTAGGTCACATTCATCGGTCCGAGCAGGTTGACTTGCAGCATTTTCATGAAAATATCGGGATCATATGATTCAAAATCCATATTGCGGTAGGTGACCCCATCATTGACCATGTGATTCATGGCCGCGTTATTCACCAACACATTCACCCGCCCGAAATCTTTCTCAATATGCCGGACAAGCTCCGCAATTTGATTCTTGTTGCTAATGTCGCATAAGAATGGATAGAGTCCTTCGTGCTTCAATTTCTCCATTTGCCCGTCATTGACAATATCAATCACGACAACGCGAGCACCGCGTTCCCTGAATCTTTGGGCCGACGCTTTTCCGATTCCCCGGAAACCACCCGTAATTAAAACGCACTTTTGATCGGTCCGATTCAATCCAGTATCCCCCAATCCCATGACTGAGCCCTGACTAAAGGCAGAGCATACACGCGACCCTCTGCTGATTCGTCATCATTCGGGGCTGATCCCGGCATCTTTGACTACTTTGCTGAGCCGGGCTACTTCAGCTTTCATGGCAGCCAAGAACTGTTCCGGCGAATTACCAACGGCCTCCGACCCGGCGCTTAAGAACCTCTCTTTCACGTCTGTCCTGAGGAGTATCCGCACGATGTCCCGGTTCAGTTGATTGGTGATAGCCTCAGGCGTTTTAGGCATGACGAATACGCCAATCGAACTTGCCACTTCATACCCGGGCAGGCCATAACTCGCCACTGTGGGAACCCCGGGAGCCGTCGCAGAAGGCTGTGCGCTGGTAACGGCCAATGCCTTCACGGTACCGGCTTTGACCATCGGCATCGCCGAAGGCACAGTCAAAAACGCGATCTGCACTTCACCGCCCAACAACCCCGTAAGGGATTGCGCGGCACCTTTATACTCAATACGCTGCATGCTGGTACCGGTCATAGACTTCAATAATTCCGCCGCGAGATGACCTGCAGTACCGTTAGTCGCAGTGCCAAAATTAAGTACGCCTGGTTTTGATTTCGCCAGACCGATTAAATCCTTGATTGACTCCACCTTCAATGCGGGGAGCACGGCAATGACCACCGGCGCAGTGCTCACCATCGTAATTGGCACAAAATCCTTTATCGGATCGAAGGGCATCTTTTGAAACAATGGTCCGGTCCAAAAGTTACTGGCAGTGAAAAATACGGTGTACCCGTCAGGCGGAGTATTGATCATGACCTCTCCCCCAATAAGCGGGGTTGTGCGATTTTCCACCACCACCGGCTGGCCCCAACCGGCCGAAAGCCTTTCCGTAACTATCCGCGTGGCAATGTCGGTCGCGCCTCCAACTTCGCCGCTGATGACACGGACCACTTTCGACGGGTAGGATTGGCCGAATACCCCGCCTGCACCGAGGACCATCAGGACTGACAAGGTGCACCGAATAATATTGTCTGGCTTCATCATGATTTCCTCTTCAATGTGGACTAAGACCAGGCCACGACGTCGTTACCCTCTGTGTATGCCTTTCCGCTCCTGATGCGTAACCGTGACGCGCCCCCAAGTCTTCACATCAGGCATATTTAACGGTAAGCGGGCCATCGTATATGAATCCTGATGGCGTTCCCACGACGCAGGTTCTTTCCGTATGCCGAACCTGCGTTCTGTCATAATCCCCCACCGCCATGTGATTGGTGCAGCGGTCATCCCACATCAGGAGATCATTCTTCTGCCAAACGTGGCGATAAACAAACTGTGGGCGCGAGCTGTGCTGCATCAGGAAGTCAAGCAAAGGCTTGCTCTCTTCCTCGGTCATGCCAACTATTTTTTTGACTCTTTCCCCCAGGAAGAGCGACTTGCGCCCCGTCTCCGGATGTACTCTTGCGAGCGGTTGCGCTACCGGTGCATTGACGCGCATGGTTTCGGCCAAGCGCTCGGGCGTGCTTTCGTCGAGTCTGCCCTTTGACCCGGGGTAGATCCCGTCCAGCTTGTCGATTAACTTCTTCATTCCCTCCGACAAGGTTTCATACGCAAGATACTGGTTCGAAAGCATGGTATCGCCACCAACGTCCGGCACCTCGATGGCCCGAAGCAGTGTCGCCATGGTGGGAACCAACTTATTGTTCTTGTCTGAATGCCAGGATTCCGATACAGGCACCGGGAATTTAGCAGTCAGAATCTTTATATCTTCCTTGTCTTTTACGTTTACGGCATGTCTCAGTATCTTGTCCTCATCCTCGAGCTCCCCGAAGCTCTCGCTGAAGGCTATAAACTGCTGCCGCGTAAACTCTTGTCCGCGAAACAGGAGAACGCAATATTTGAGAAATGCGGCATGGACCTCCTCGAAGGTCTGGTCGTCCATTGGCTTCCGGATATCAACGCCGATAATCTCTGCGCCCATGGCATATGACAACTGCCGAATTTTCAGACTCATGATGATCCTCTATGGTCGGGATACCGAGTAAGCATGAGCACGATCCATTTACTTCGCGCCATCACCTGCGGCAGCAACATCTCGAAGATTTGAATGCTATGCTATCAAATATAAATATGAAAAGTTATCATAATTATTTATAAGGTAAATCGAAAATGCTATAGCCCGCCTCATGATTCGACCCATGCATTTCCCTGCCGGACCAAGGGATATCCCGGGTCGACCAGCGTTTCGGGTAGCGTGTTGACTTGCAGGGATGTGGACCAAGACGTCGCGCGTCTGCGTTGCGACTGGCCCGTAAACCGAACGCGGCCGGCAATCCGGATTTCAGTGCCGGCGGGGTTATTCCCTGGGGTCCGGCTTGCCCAGATAAGAAAACGACAAGTTTCTAAATTGGGCGATGAAGTCCTGCTGGAATTTTTCCAACCGGCGCCCTTCCAAGGTCATCACATAGCAATTTGACGCCTCGAACAAGTGGCGCGCATCAATGATTTTCAGGGCGAGATCGCGCGACGGTTCGAAAACGAGCATGGGAAGTATCGCAATGCCCAGCCCAGCCTCTACGTAGGCCTTTGTGGTGTGCGAATCTGTCGTATTGATTGCGACATTGGGCTCGAGACCATTGGCGCGAAAGCGCTCTCTCACGGAGCGCCCCAAACGAGCGTTAAGCAGGATGGGATAGGAAACAAGGTCTTCAAGGCTGATGCGCTTCAACCGCAGCAACGGATGCCGGCGCGGAACAAAGACCCCCGGCTCCAGCTTGAGGCAGGGTTCATAGAAAACTCCCAGGACACGGGCAGGAGCCTCGCCGGAGATGCCGATGTCGGCTTCGCCGGTGGCGACCATCTGGGCGATTTGAGTCGGGCCGCTCTGCCGGAGTTGGAGCACCACCTTGGGATAGTCCCGGGTGAATTTCTTGAACGCAGGCAGAATGGTGTAATTGGCGTGTGTATGGGTAGCGGCAATGATGAGCCGATTGTTCTTTTCCGAACTTTGCATTTCGAGTGCTTTGCGGCGTATTTGCTCAGCTTCAAAGAGCATCCGCCTTGCCGAGGGCAGCATGGCCAGGCCAGCGTCACTCAGACCCGTTATCTTGGTGTTGCGCCGCTCCAGAAGCACCATACCCAGTTCCTGCTCCAGGGTCTTTAGCTGTGCGCTGATTCCCGGCTGGGAGGTATTCAAAGCCGCGGCGGCCTTCGAGACGCTAAAGCCCTGATCGACTATCTCGCACAGGGAACGCAGTTGCTGTAGTTTCATGAGACGTACTGTCCAAAAACCCGGTCGAGAACGTTTATGTCGCTTGTGTCGCGTTCAATTATTGCCATGGTCTTTACTGTATCGGACCGGCAAGCACAGGGGACCGATCCAATGATGTGCGCCCGTATGATATTCTAGAACTTCCATTTCGCAACCACAATCGCCGAGAGGATGCACTATGCGCTACGAAGGTATGATCGCTGAAACCATAACCATCGCCGGCAATAACGGCGAAAATATTTCGGCCTATGTCGCACGGCCTTTGGGCGCCGGCCCGTTTCCCGGGGTCGTGCTGATGCACCATAACCCGGGATGGGATGAGTTGTACCGCGAATTTACGCGGAAGTTCGCCGATCACGGCTACGCGGCGATCAGCCATAATCTTTTTCACCGTGCCGGCGATGGCAGCCCCGAAGACGTTTCGGCCAGAGTGCGGGCCGACGGCGGCGTCCCCGATGCACAGGTCGTCGGCGACACCGAAGGCGCAGTGCAATGGCTGCGCGCACAGCCGTATCACAATGGCAAGGTCGGTGTCATAGGTTCATGTTCCGGTGGTCGCCACACGTTCCTGTTCGCGTGCCATACCAAGAGCATAGACGCAGCGGTAGAACTTTGGGGCGGGCGCGTCGTGATGAGCAAGGAAGAGCTAAATCCAAAAACGCCCGTCGCGCCGATCGATTTCACCAAAAATCTATCGTGCCCGTTGCTTGGGCTGTTCGGCAATGATGACAAAGGGCCATCGCCGGAGCAGGTGAATCTGCATGAGGCCGAGCTCAAAAAGCATGGCAAGAATTATGAATTCCACCGCTATGACGGCGCGGCGCACGGCTTCTTTTACTACGACCGGCCGAATTATCGACAAGAACAGGCCATGGACGGCTGGAAAAAGGTGTTTGCATTTTTCCAAAAATACCTGGCGAAGTAGGCCGCGCCAAGTACCGGATTGCTTTGACTTGAATGCTGGTGCGGAAATAACGCCTTCGATTGCATCATGCAGCCCGTTGTCGGCGCCATCGGTGTATGGTAGCCTGCGTGTTCCTTAATTATGAAAGGAGGTGATCCAATGTTGAACCCGACTGGCATCCGTGGGGCCCGCAGCTCACATAAAGGATCTACCTACAATTCAAGGAAGATCGCGAGCCGCTAGCTAGCGCTGCCGTGGAAGTGAAACGCCTCGACTAATCCTCGGGGCGTTTTTTATTGAGCCGTACGAGCGTATGCTGCCTAACGGAGGAGAGTAAATGACCGCTCGGGCCAATGATGACTCAGTCAAGGGATATCACGAATGCCCGAAGCCGGCCGAAGCCACCGGCGGCGGCTTCGGCTGAACTGCCGCCCCGATCGATATTCTGCTCCTCGGCCCATCCGGTCATAGGATCCGTGCCGCACGAGTGGCAGGTATCTGGCCGTCAACAGGCTATGGCAGCGATAAGGATTTGAACGTCAGATTCCAGAACTCTGGACGCGAACTGTCGACGCGAAGCGGTCGCTGATTGCGCTCGAACCGTTAATCGATTCTGCCGTAGAAGGCCGGTACCGCCGAGCTACTATGACCCGTCCATGTACTAGCCATATTTGCATGGCTATTGTGATATAACGCTTGCATGTTCCATGGAAAGCACCTTCAGCGCACAGCCAAGCTCGCGTTGGTTGCCATTTTGCTGCTTGTGGCCGCACCGCTGATCGTAGCGGCCGCGCCGCCGGCCACGTGGCTCTCAATGGAACTTTGCTCTGTCCGGAGCGGTACAATTGGACAGACATTGCACTTCGGCGACATTCCCCTGCCGTCAGATACCGGGCAGCACCACGCGACGCATTGTCCCTTATGCGCAAGCGGAGCCGGCGCCGCGCCGCTCACGGCGAGCTCATATGTTGCTGCACTGGCGCCCTCGCCAAAATCGATCCGATTCGATGCCGCCGTGGTTTTATGGCACGGGGTCATCGATTACCTGTACGCACGTTCGCGCGCACCGCCTGCTTTCGACCTGACCTGATGTGAGGGCGCCGTCCGTCCGGACCGGCGCATTTCGGAATATCGAGCGGGCCTGGACCGTATTCAGTACGGCCGGGCGACTCGCAGGAAAGAAAGTACCATGAACCCAAACTCGAATGAGCGCGCCCACTGGAAATGGGCCACGGCATGTCTATGTATGATTTTGGCCGTCGCGGGCATATCGCGAGCGCACGCGCATGGATTTGCAGGCAAACGGTTTTTTCCAGCGACACTGTCCACAGATGATCCATTCGTCGCCGACGAGCTGTCGCTGCCAACGATTACGAGCCGCAAGCTGCCCGCGAGTGGCGACGATCCGGCTGCACGTGAGACCGACTATGCAATCGACTTTACCAAGCGCATCACCCCGAATCTCGGCATTGGGCTGGGCGCGACCTACAAACGTATCGGTCCCGACGGCGCCGATGCGATGCACGGCTTCGACAATCTTTCGGCGAGCGTCAAAACAATATCGGATCCCGGCAGCTACTGTTGAGCTTTCATTTCTATATTGATGGTTTTCGGATAGGTGTATCGTGCTCCCGACACTCCATCAACCAGATAACCGATTGGGAATTGAAATATCGTAAGCTCATCCTTGGAAGGTTGAACTTCTACCGAACTAACCTCGTAGCCTTCCTTTTTACACTCGACGGTCAAAACGACGTTGGCGCGCGTTATGGATACTTGCTCGGGGGGCGTGACCGTTCGCGGTAGCGCATTAGCTCGAGATAGCACACATTGCGTGTTGGCGACCCCAGGCGTATCTACGTTCACAATCTGAGTTGTGCCTTCGCTTATAGTTGCACAGCCAGCTAGGGCTATTATCGCAATAAATGCGGCATGTTTTGATAGTTGCATTGCTCTTCCCCTCCACTTACGTACCAGCGACAGCAACTATACCCATTGACATTCTGCCGGTTACCTTCAGTCTGGATATGGAAATCAGGCTCGAATGCCGTCTATGCCCCCGTCATTATTGGCCCTCAAATATTGGACTTCCATATAATACCCGATGATTGTGTGCCAAATTACCCAAGTCATCCTCCTTTAATGCACTTTGGCCACCATAGCGATTGTTGTCTGGCTGCTTCCAATCAAAGCACGCTATCTCGATGATTGGCTTGAAATCAAGACGGGATAGAATTTAAGCGTTTGCCTCCATTGAGTGGTCCCCCAGTCAAAATGGGAGGAACGTCCTAGGAGGTTTGTTCTAGTTATTGTTATCGATAATGTCGTTACGATAGAGGGCATAGAAAAATAGGACTAATACTGTGAGAGTGTGGTTAGAAGCGGCGAAAGACCGCGTAGCATCAAGCACGTCTAGACTCTTACGGATGTTGCAAAAATCGGCAATTAAGCGCGAATGGTTTTTGTGGATCGCGGTGATCGCTTTTATTGCTTCATTGTTTGGTCCGCTTTCGGTATCCGTAGTTTTGGGGATCGTGGCGATTGCCCTATTCTTTGTTACACCGGTTGAGTAGGTAACACCTCGCCTTGTTTCTGCCCCCCTCTACCGTGCACGGATATACCCTAGATCCACTCCCCGGCGTACCCCACATTGATGTTCTGCAATGTGCGCAGCCCGAACGAATAGGGGAAAAATCCCTTACGGGATCGTAAGAGGTTTTTTGTAGACGCGGAGTAATCCCAATGGTGCTGCCGCCGAAAGTTAACGTATAGCCCGACCCGGGCTCGAACGACTGACCGTTTTGGGTCGTGAGTACGCATTCGCGAAGGCAGGGAGCAGTCCTTCGGGACGATTTTCTGGCGAACGTCCGGTGACCTATTTATTGCGGACGCTGATGATTCAGGTTCTCAACGTCCGTTCAGGCCGAGGAGCCGCCATCGCCGGAGATACCTTCACTATCACCAGTTGACGTAATCCAGCAACTGAGCCAAATGCGCGCGAAGGATCCACGCGCTTATCTGGTCAAGCGCACTTTGAAGGCCCTGGTTTTAGAAAAACACAAACAACTGTCAAAATCGAGCCAGTTTCCACACTCTCTCATGACAGATAAATGCCGAATACATGATGAATGCGTTTGAAATACCGACGGCATTGGAAGGGGCGAAAAGCAAAGATGCATCCTAAGGCAGCGACACTGAGATGCTCCGGCCGTTTACTCAAGGAAGCGCGTGGGTGCCGATATGAAAGTCATCTACGGAGAATTCGTCCGCACGCTTTGGTCAACCGTTATATACGCAGGATATCCAGCCTTATCAGTCGCAAAGCAGTGTTTCGCCCGCGCGCACGCGATCGCCCGGCCGCACCCGCACCCGCAGGCCCTCGCGCCAGGGCACGACCACGTCCACCTGCGAGCCTATGCGTATCATTCCGAAGATGTTGCCTTTCTGGATATGTTCGCCGGGCCTCACGTACGAGTCGATGCCGGCGACAGTTTTCGCTGCGATCTGCACGACATAGCACGGCAACGTGATTCCCTTCAACTCACCGTTGATTTTCGTCACTGTCCGCTCATTCTGCACGATATGACTGCTGCCCGCGTAATAGGGTACGCGCCGCTTCAGCACGCGCCAATGCATCGCCCCCATGTGCAGGTTCGGCCCGCGTCCCTCATAGTGATGCACAAACTCGATGGAGCCGGTTAGCGGCGCGCGGTTATAGTGAACGTTAAACGGGCTCATGAACACGCCGACGACGAGCATGGGTTGCGCCGCGTCTTCGTGCATGATATCCGTAAGCTCGGCGACGAGGCCCTCCTTGATGCTGAGCACGGGTTCGCCGGGCCCGACTTTCTTCACGTAGACGACCGTGCCGTCGGCCGCCGAAATCAGCCCTTCGCCGCGGGGTACCGCGCGTGGGGGATTGCGATAGAACCAGACACTGCGCCAGAACAGATACAGCGCGAGGATAAGGAGCGTTATTCCGCCTGCAGCGATTCCAGGCACTCGCACGCCTCGTCATTCAGCACACGCACGATCGCGAGGCCGGATGCGAACGGGAAATCGACTAGCTCGAACAGGCTCTTCTTCCGCTCTATCGTTTTGAGCCAGCGCTTGACGCCGGCATGACGGACGATTTCACGAATATAGATATTGGTGTCGTGCAGCAGCAGATAGCCGTCCTTGTGCGAACGGCGCACGCAGGAAATGAAATCATGGCGCACATCGTGGTAAGCATGGCTCCCGTCGATGAACGCGAGGTCTATGGATGGAAGCCCCTGTTCTTCGTAGCGGGCAAAAAATTCGTCGCTGCGCATCCGGTAATGCGTAACCAGATGCTCGACGCCGAACCGGGCGAAATGCGTTTCCACCTTCTTCGGATCGTCCCACTGCGATGTGCCGCCCATGGTCTTGAACGGGCCATCGGTCAGCACCGAGTACGACGGATCGACAAAGGTAAGCTGACCCCTGGCGTTGTCTTTCAGGCCCAGGGCCAGGCATGTAACGCTGAACCCGAATCCCGAGCCGATGACAACGACATGCTTGGGCCGCAGCGTTCGAACCAGCCCGTAATATAAAAAGCCGAACCCAAGGTTCAGTTCTTTTGCATTCTCATGATGGCCGAGCGGACGGGCGTGCTCCAGAACATTCAGTATCATTTCAGGATCGAGGCTGAAGCGCTTCCCAGCATCCGTTTTGCCCCGCACAGGTGCAGGCATACGCAGCAGCTTACCGATCGGCATCGAGACTCCCTGAATTCACGTAACGGTAACCCATTCTAGGCCGGCTCTGTTACGGTTTTCTTGCGGAGCGGATTACGGTCATGGATACCGGGGTCGGCTGCAACCTCGGCGACGGCCAAAGCTGCGGTCTGACGCTGTGCACTGCTGGCCTGATTTTCCGATTCGGCGTCGCGAGATCCGCGCTCGAACCTGCGAGCAACTCAGTCCGTCGCCGCGGGCCGGTCGAACGTTCGCACGGCCGCGACGCGGGTAGCCGGAAAGTGTGTACTGAAGCGGCTGCCCTTGCCCGGCTCACTCGCAATCCTGAGTTTCGCGTGATGCCTCGCCAGCACGTGCTTCACAATGGCCAGGCCCAGCCCGGTGCCTCCGGTCGCCCGCGAGCGCGCGGGCTCGACGCGATAGAGCCGCTCGGTCAGCCGTGGAATATGCTGCGCCTCGATGCCGATCCCGCTGTCCGTCACCGAAAATACGCCCTCGCGTTCGTTCACTTCCCAGCGCAGCTGGGCCGAGCCACCCGGCAGCGTGTAACGAACGGCATTGCTCACGAGATTGCTAAAGGCGCTCTTCAGTTCCGCCTCGTCGCCAGTGATCGTGCTGTCACAGGCGATGTCGAGCGTAATATCGTGTCGGCCACCGCTGAGATGCCGGGCATAAGCTTGCACCGATTCCAGCAGCGGCCGAATCTCGACGGGCTCTTCGTGCAACGGCTTGCTCCGGTTCTCGAGCCCCGAGAGCACCAGCAAATCGTCGACCAGGCGCTGCATGCCGGTGGTCTGCTCGATCATGAGTCCGAGGCAGCTTGTGCCCTCCTTGGTGTCCGGAAGCGTGTTCCGCGCAGTGTCGATGGAACCTGCCAGCACGGCGAGCGGTGTCTTTAGCTCGCGCGAGACGTTGGCTACGAAGTCGCGGCGCACCGTATCCACCCGTTCGAATTCCGTGATATCGCGTGCAATCAGCAGGTTCTCGTTTTGTCCAAACGCGATTTTCTTCAGCGACAGGACGCGCCCATTGACCCGACATATCCTCGCCGTGGCCAAATTGCCGGACTCGCCGTGCCCGGAATCTCCGACAGCGTCCAATGAGCACAGCAAATCCGGTTTCGACTGATGGATCTCATCCAGAAGCGATATTCTCAGATAATCCCGTGCCTTGGTATTCGCCCATTCGAGCTTATGATTGCGATCCAGTATGACGATGCCATCGGGGAGCGCCTCTGCCGCTTCCCTGAAATGCATGACGACATCGCTGAGCGCACGGTGATCGTGCTCGCCCTGCCCTGCATATTTGTGCAGCCCTGCGAAAACATCTTCCCACGCACCAGTGCCACCCGGCACCGCGCCCCTGGGATGCCGAAGCCATTCGGCAAGCAGGACAAGATTGCGAATCTGGCTTACGTTCAGCGCGACGAGCCCGATTGCAATTAGAGCCAGCCCGGCAGCGTGCCCGGCCGCCAGAGACACGAGGAGGCCGACGATCAAGAGCGGCAGCACCGTGCGCAGCAATCGGGATACGCCCCCGTTCATCGATGATGAAGGCGTGCGGTCGATACCGGGGGTGCCGGCAGGAGGAAGGCCGGGCTCGTGTTCTGCGGAGCGGTATTGGGCGGGCATGCGATCACAGGCTGCGGCGGACGGCGTACATTACTACGAATCGCCCCGGTCGGTGTTTGATTTGGGACAACCCGTCCCGGCGCGCAGGGCCATACGCGCTTCGGAGTAGCCCCGTCACGATCCCGCAATAATCCATGGCTAAGCTCGCACAGTCCGCCCTTTTCATGGAGCCCTGCCGTGTACCCCCCATTCGCCTGGATTGCATCGCGCCGTCTTCGCCTCATTCGCCGCACCATTCTTCGCTGCGCCGCCACCCTGCTGGCGGCGTTGTTGACGGTGCCGGCCGCCGCGCAGCAGTTCAACTTCGGACTGTGGGGCGACATGCCCTACGCGAAGGCAAACGATGCGCCCAAGATCCCCAAACTGATCGCCGACATGAACGCCGCCGACATCGCCTTTTCCATTTATGACGGCGACATCAAGGACGGCAGCTCGAAATGCACCGACGACGTCTATGCCGACGCCGTCAGGATGTTCGATTCCCTCAGGAAGCCAGCGGTCTACGTGCCGGGGGACAACGAATGGACGGATTGCCACCGCATCGACAACGGCGGCTACGACAGCATGGAACGCCTTTCCTACGTGCGCAAGACCCTGTTTGCGGATGCCCGCAGTTTCGGCAAGTCGAAAATGATGCTCGCGCACCAGGGCCAGCCGGGTGAAAAATTCGCCGAGAACACGCGCTTCGTGCATCGCGGCATCGTGTTCGTCGCGCTCAACGTACCAGGCTCCAACAACGACAAGGTCAACAGCGACAAGGACTGCGCGGCGAAGAGCGCACGGACACCGGCGGAATGCGCTGCAACCAACGCCGAGTACCTCGAGCGCGATGCCGCGGATCTGGCCTGGATACAGGAATCGTTCGCGCTGGCAAAGGCAAAAAAGGCCAAGGGCATCGTAATCGTCCAGCAGGGCGATCCGGGGTTCGACTTGCCTGAAACCGAGGACGTCAACGAGCGCGCCGATCCTTCGCACGACGGCTATACCAACCTCCTGTCCAAACTATTGTTCGAGACGCGGCGCTTTCCGGGTCAGGTGTTGTTCGTCCACGGCGACACGCACTTCTTCAAAGTCGACAAGCCGCTCGTGAGGCAGGCCGATCTGGTGCCGAACTTCACACGACTGGAAACGTTCGGCAGCCCCAACGTCCATTGGGTGAAGGTGACCGTCGATCCGCGCACCCCTGAACTCTTTATCATCCATCCGATGATCGTCAAGGGCAATTAGCTTCCGGCCGAAATGTAAGCGGTTTTTCTTTTGCGGGAGTGTCGGCCTGTGATCTCGCCTTTGATCACAGAGTATGAGCCTCGGTATCCCATCGTCAGTGAGATAGGGATCTCACGCCTTCCTTTATCCATTCATAATGTGGGGATATTGCATTTTCCATTTGGTATTAGTTGCTTAGCACGGGAGGGACGGGGGCGCTACGGTTGCGAGCGCGGACAATGGAGGCAGCGCCACTAAACCTTCACATTCCAAGTGCAGAATTTACCTCCCCGATGCCATTGCGAAGCGCGCCGGCAACTCAGTGGATACATTCTTCCCTTACCGCGTCTAACGGTGACCCCAGTGAATGCGAATTCAAACGACAGTGTCCAGATTCCGCGCGAGTTCAACTTTATTGCCGATGAGCGGCTGCGGGACGCGCCCATGGTGTGGCACCTCGCCCGATTCGTCGAACCGGTCAGGATCGACGAACGCTGCCAGGTGATTCTGGACCGCTTTCACCGCGACGATGCGCTCTACGCATTGCCGGTTATCGATGCCAACAAAAAACCGGTTGCACTGGTGGAGCGCAGACGCTTCGTCGAATTTTTCAGCAAGCTTTACACCACAGAAGTATTCGGCAACCGCAATATCACCTATTTGCTCGGCCACAAGCGATATGAGAGCATCGCTCCCATTGTCGTTGAGGACAGCTGCAGTATCGAGGATGTTGCGCAGATCGTCATCAGTGCCGACCTCGAGCACATGATTACGGGCATTGTGGTCTGCAACCAGGGCTCCTACCTCGGCATCGCGAATGGCCGCGACCTGCTGAACATCATGAGCCAGCGCAAACAGGCCGAGCTTTACTACCTTGCACATTACGACAGCCTGACCGGCATTCCAAACCGCACGCTATTTCGCGATCGCTTCGAGCACGCCTGCCGTGATGCTGATCGCAAGGGCAGTATGGTAGGCCTGCTCTTTATCGACGTCGATCGCTTCAAGCAGATCAACGACTCGCTTGGCCACAATGCCGGCGACGCGGTGTTGCGCGAGGTCGCTGCCCGGATCTCCGCCTCGGCACGCCGCGCCGATACGGTGGCACGCATATCCGGCGACGAGTTCGTGGTTCTCATGCATGGCGTCACCAATCCGGCCGACATGAATCCGGTCGCGTTGCGAATAGTGAACTCAATGCGTGAGCCAATGGAATTGGCATTGCAAGGTCTGGTCACTACGGTCAGCATCGGGAGCGCCATCTATCCGAGAGACGACGCTGACATCAGCGCGCTGTTGGGTAAGGCAGACGCCGCAATGTACGAGGTCAAGATGAGCGGCGGGGACGCCTATCGCAGCTACTCATCGCGTACGACGATGTACAATCCGGAAAGCAAGATCATAGAGAGTGAGCTACGCCAGGCAATCGAGCGCGACGAGCTTGTGTTGCATTTTCAGCCCCAGGTCGATCTCGCCAGCAGGAAGATTATCGGTGTAGAAGCCCTCGTACGCTGGCTGCACCCGGTGCGCGGCCTGCTTCCTCCTGCGCAGTTCATTTCCATCGCTGAGGAAAGTCGATTGATTGTGCCGCTCGGCGAATGGGTTCTGCGCCAGGCCTTTCGCCAGCTCAAATCATGGCGGGAACAGGGCATGTCCCCACTGCTGGTGGCGATCAACATTTCACCGCAACAGTTTCGCAAACGCAACCTGCCGGAGTTCCTCAAGACGCTCCTCGCGGAATACGATATTGATCCCGCTCTGGTCGAGCTTGAATTGACCGAGAGCGCGCTAATGCAGCAGTTCTCGGGAGTACAGGAGATGCTTCAGGAAATCAAAGCGCTGGGGGTCAGCATCGCCATCGATGACTTTGGCACCGGGTTCTCGAGCCTGAGCTATCTGCGCCGGTTTCCAATCGACCGCCTGAAAATCGACCGGACTTTCGTGCACGATATCGAACTGACCCCGGTCAATGAGTCGATTTGCCGCGCTATCGTAGCCCTGGCCAACAGCCTTTCGCTCGACGTCATCGCCGAGGGCATCGAAAAGGCATCTGAGAATTCAGTGCTCGAGCAGATGGGCTGCCGGAAAGGACAGGGCTATCTGTTCGCCCGACCCCTGGCAGCCGATGATATTGCGGGCTGGCTTCCCCGGGCGGAGACGAAATGCGCCGAGCCCTGGAACAGCCTGCCACCCCCTGATCGAAGGCCGGCAGCAAACAGCCTGCCCTGGCCTAGCGAAATCCCGATCTAGTCAGTACGTTGTGCCAGTCGTGACGCGGGGAGCCTGTAACCGGGCGATTCAATCGCCTCTTGAGAAGGCGCTCCCGCTTTCCGCGACCTGATTCAGCGGCATCGGCCGTGCACTGCTGGTTCTGGCATGGGCAGCGATCACGTCCAGCAATGCCGCCTCGAAATGTGGGTGCATGCGCTGCCAGTCGATATGCTCCGCCGATTTGCGCGCCTGGCTGCCCAACTTCTGAATACGCTGTGTGTCTTTGATGAGCCGGACGGCGAGCTGGGTGAATTCCCGCGTGTCGTCAAATGCAGCGAGCAATCCGTTGCGCCCGGATTCGATGTGATGGGTCGCGGCCGCGTAATCATAGGCGATGACCGCCAGGCCGCTTGCCATCGCTTCCAGGGTGACGTTGCCATAGGTCTCGGTCGTGCTTGGAAACAGAAACACATCCCCGCAGGCGTAATGTGTGGCAAGGTCGTCCCCGCGGAGCGAGCCGGTGAATATGACGTCAGGACTACGCGCCTTCAGTCGGGACTGCAGCGGTCCGTCGCCGACGATCACGAGCTTCGCAGCGGGACGCGCTCTTCTCATCTCGGCAAAGACCTGCAGCACCAGAGGCAGGTTCTTCTCCGGCGCAATGCGCCCCACCGATAGCACCACTGGCTGCCGGGGACCCACGCCCCATTGGCGGCGCAGATCCGCACTGCGCCGGCCGGGATGGAACAATTGGGTATCGACGCCACGTGGGACCTCGCGCACATCGGTATAACCCCGCCTGAGGAGGTTCTCACGCAATGAAGAGGTCGGTACCAGCGTGCTGGTCGTCTTGTTGTGAAATCTGCGCAGGTAGGCGGCGACGGGTCTTCGGAGCCAGCCGATGCCGTAATGCTGCATGTAACTGTCAAAGTGCGTGTGAAAATCGCTGCTGCAGGGGATATTGAGCTCGATGGCGGATGCCAATGCGGACCAGCCGAGAGGGCCTTCAGTGACAAGGTGCACAAGATCAGGACGCTGGGCCGACCACAGGCGCAGCAACGCGCGCTTCGCCGGCAACCCGATTTTAAGGCCGTCATAGCGCGGGATCTTGAACCCCAGCTGCAGAACCTCCTTGAAAGCAGGTTCGTCCGCGGCCTGTTCGGTCCTGCTCTGACGCGGCCGGACCAGCTGGATCCGGTGGCCGTTGTCCATCAATCCTGCGAGCATGTTTCGGATGGTAACGGCGACGCCATTGATCTCCGGCGGATAGGTCTCGGTGACTACGGCTATGTGCAGGCCCCGTCGATTGGCGGGCAGCGCCTGTACATCCATGGCTTGCTTGGCGGTGACATGCGTCATTTAATACCCCGATTAAACACCTTCGATTTTGCAGGGCCGGGCTCAGGCCGAGCATAGCCATCCGTTGTTACCGTGTTGTTGCAGCCGCCGCCGAACGAAAAGTTGTAAAGACGAAATGCTACGCTGGCCCCATGCATATCTTCGACGGCGGGGTGTTTCACCCGCAACCCGGGCGTGACGATCGTACCGCCCCGGAAGCGGAATTTCGTTGTCCGAAGCGCCGCTGGCAACCCGGTGCGCCGAACGCGTATGCACAATGGTACCGCCGTGTCCTCACTCTCAAACAGTGGGCGGATCGCGGCCTATGAATCGTGCCCTCTGGCTCGTGGCGTTGGGACTGATGCTCGGCCTGAGCATTCCACTGTTATATGGCGGCAGCGACTTGTTCCAGCGTTTGGCGGCTTTCCCGTTATCCCTGCTGGGCATGGGACTGATGATGATTTTTCTCGGCTGGAATTTCAGCGCCGGGCGCTTGTGCCTAATGCTGAGCGGCATCGGACAGCCAATGAGCCACGGGGGCGCGCTCGCCACGGTCGTCGCCACTGAATTTTCCTGTTGTGCCACACCGGCAGGCAGCGGTGGCCCGGTTGCCTTTGTGTACCTGCTCAAGAACCACGGCACGAGCGGCACCGGTGCCGCCGCGCTGTACGCGCTCGATATCCTGATTGACCTGCTGTTCTTTGCTACGGCCCTCGTCGCCATCGGGCTCGCCGTTGCGCTTGGGCCGGAGCAACTGCAGGTGGGCTGGCAGCTTTCCCTGCTGGCAGGATTGCTGACGGGCGCCATGGCGCTCGCCTGGGTCGTGGCAAAGCACTATCGCTCAGCGCTGCTGTGGGGAGGCCGGTGCTTGCGCCGGTGGCAGGTATCAGCCGCCACCCGCCGACGCCTGGCCCGTATGGTGCTGCGCTTCCGCCAGGGCCTGCAGGTCGCCATGGGTCTTTCATTTAAACGCCTGCTCGCGATTTTTGGTCTTGCGATCGGCCAATGGGGAATGCGCTACAGCGTTTTATTTGTGCTGGTCGCCGGGCTGCACCGCGATCTCTCCTGGGCCTACAGCTTCCTCGCGCAGATGCTGGCGCTCACCGTGGGTCAGCTTGCGATGCTGCCCGGCGGCAGCGGTGGAGTTGAATTGAGCTTTACCGTACTGCTTGCCCCGGTGCTCGATCATGCAACGCTGGGCGCGATCCTCATCCTGTGGCGCTTCACCACCTACTACTGGGTCCTGATCGCAGGTGCGCCGGTTTTTGGCGTGCTGGTGGGCCGTGCGCTATGGCAACACGTGGGGGCCCCGGCAATCGCGATTCCGAGATAGTTAACAGGCATCGATCTGCAGTAAGGCCGCTTTGAACCTCGCCCCATCCGCACTCAGGGCAGGCGCATCAGCGCCTCTCCTACGCGCACCCGGGTGCCCTCGCGTATCCGCTCGTGCAGAGCGAAACCGCGCGGCGCAAAGACGAGTATCGTCGACCCGTGCTGGAACCATCCCATCTCCTCGCCTTTGGCGAAGCGTGCGTCGCAAGGGATGACGTTCGGCCCCCGATAGCGCAAATGCAGGAGCACGTTAAGGAAGTGCAGCCGGATGCTGGCGACCAGCACCGCCGCCACCGGTACCAGCAGCACCTCCTGGCCGCCTGACTCGAGCCGAGTCCTGATCAGTGCACGTTCGTTCTTGCAGAACAGCTGCCGGACGCGTCTGAGCGCAATGGGATTGACGTTCCAGGTATCCCCCGAAAAATAGGTTACCTGCTGCACACGGCAGTCATGAGGCGCGTGAAAACGGTGGTACATGCTGGAAGTGATGCGCAGCGTCGCATAGGTGCCGTTTCGGTAGGCGCGCGTCAGTTCGTAATCACCGATCAAATCGTACAGGGTGTAAGGAAATCCCTTGGCCTGCAGCAGTTCAACACCGTCGAGCCGGCCGCAGGCGCCGACGATCGCGTCGCAGGGGCTGGTCAGCACCGTGGGATCCGGGTCGACCGGCCGCACGCCGGGCTTGAGCTCGCGGATGAAGCAATCATGCAGGCTGGAGAAGCGCTGCTTCTTCGCCTCCGCGAGGTGCAGATCGGCAAACATCCGCCAGGTCGCGATTGAAATCTCGCGCACCAGCGGCTGCTCAATCTTGCTGAACCAGCCCATGAATCGGGTCAAAAGCTGCCGCGGAATCCGGTTGGTCAGCAGAAAATTGATGTTCTCGTACTGGAAGATGCGCAGCAGGGCGGCGCTGAATGTCATGGTGCTGTAATGCGCCCGTAGTAAACAGCAGCACAGGACCGCGTATGCATCAGACCACACTCTTGATCGGACTCGGCGCCGCCGCAGCGGCATTCTTCCTGCCGGCGCTGCGCATGCGGCTCGATCTGTCCAGGGCCAAGCATCCCTCGCTGACCGGCCATGCGCGCATCGCCCGCCGCATCGCCAGGCTGGTTCCCTATTATGCCTATGACGAACAGCGCTTCTTCTGCTCCGACGGCGCGCCGGTGGACGTTGCGCAGCGCCGGCATGACGGGTTCATGAGGCTCGCCGCGCTCTGCCAGCAGCGCTATGCGCGCAGCGCGGCGATTACGGCCGAGGTCGACAGCAAAATCTCCGACCTGCAGTTCACGAGCCGGTACCGGGTGCCATTCCAGTACAGCCGCTTCGTGCGCGAACACCTGAAGCTGGGTGCGTTCCTGCAGTCGTCGGCGGGCGTCATGGTGACCGATCTCGACGGCAACCGATTCTACGATGTGGCCGGCTCCTACGGCGCGAATTTGTTCGGCTACGATTTCTACAAGACATGCATGGCCGAAGGCAGCGCACGCGCTGCCCCGCTCGGCCCGGTGCTGGGTGCGTATCATCCGTCCGTCGCGTACAACGTGAAGCGTCTGTGCAAGATCTCCGGACTGGATGAGGTTTCGTTTCACATGTCCGGCACCGAAGCGGTTATGCAGGCGGTGCGGCTCGCGCGCTTCCACACCAGGCGCACACACCTGGTACGCTTCTGCGGTGCTTACCATGGCTGGTGGGAGGGTGTTGCACCCGGCATCGGCAATCCGGTGACGCAACACGAGACTTACACGCTCAAAGACATGGACGAGGACTCGCTGCGCGTGCTGCGCCGGCGCCGCGATATCGCCTGCGTGCTGGTGAATCCGCTGCAGGGGCTGCATCCCAACGCCAGCGCGCCCTCCGACGGCGCCCTGGTCGACAGCGGGCGCAGTGCACATTTCGATCGCGCGGCTTACACCGCATGGTTGCAGCGGCTGCGCAGGGTCTGCACCGAGCGGGGCATCGCGCTGATCTTCGACGAGGTGTTCGTCGGCTTCCGGCTGGCGCCGGGCGGCGCGCAGGAGTATTTCGGCGTGCGTGCCGACATGGTGACCTATGGCAAGACCCTGGGTGGCGGCTTTCCCGTCGGCGTGCTCTGCGGCCGCGCCAGTCTGATGCGGCGCTTCCGCGAAGACAGGCCCGCCGATATCTGTTTTGCGCGCGGCACGTTCAACGCCCATCCCTACGTGATGGCCGCGATGCAGGTGTTTCTTGAACGCCTCGATACGCCAGCGATCCGCGGCATTTACGAGCGGCAGGACGAACTCTGGAACGGCCGTGCACGGCAGCTCAACGCGCGGCTCGAACAGGCCGGGCTGCCGGTGCGGGTTGCCAACCTCTCCTCGATCTGGACCATCATCTATATGCGGCCGTCGCGCTACAACTGGATGCTGCAATACTACCTGCGCGCCGGGGGACTCGCCTTGAGCTGGGTCGGAACCGGAAGGCTGATCTTCAGCCTCAATTATTCGGATGCGGATTTCGCCGCCGTGTGCGATCGATTTGTCGCCGCCGCCCTGGGCATGGAACACGATGGCTGGTGGTGGTCTGACACGGCGCTTTCCAACCGCGCCATCAGGCGCGGCATTCTGCGCGAGATGATTGCCCAACGCCTCTAGCTGCGCTGCGTATGCAGGCCGGGGTCGATCAATTCACCCCGCATCAGGGCGAACGGGGCCTTGTGGTAGAGCTTCAGATCGTGAAACGGATCGGTCAAAATCTTGGTCATCCAGACCAGCCCCGTCTGCACGTCCTTGATGAAGAAAAGCTGCACGGTGCGGAACAGCAGGCCGCTCGCGCCTAGCACCAGCCACATCTTGGCAACCTGGTGCACGATGTCGGCGACGCCGGCCGCGGGTTTGAACACACCCAGCAGCGTCGGGTCGGCGAATAGCAACAGCGGCGACAACGCCCAAATCGCGATCAGGACGATCTTGCGCTGCAGGTTGTAGCCGACCTTGATTTCCTCCTTGTACTCGTGCGTTACGCCGTTGACGTGATCGTAGCCCTTCGGCTCGAAGAAGAAGTGCCCTGTCTGGCGCGTAGTCATCGCGACCAGCCAACCGATCAGGGCCGCCGCTACCGGGTAGAAGAACAGCATCACGTAGGCGCACAAAAAACTCGATGCGCTGATGAAATGCAGGGTCTGGTTGATACGGCTGTGGTGGTAAAAACGGTGGTCGTCCCAGCGCTGCGTTTGCAGGGCCTCAAGAAAGCTCTTAATCACGCATACTCCCGATAGGTGTGAGGATCGCCCCTCGTCGGTAGCATACGCTACAAAATTTTTGCGAAAATTTCGCGACAGATATGTGACAGTAACGCTACAGGACGCTGCGGGCGACGGATCGGGGTATAGACGCGCCCGCGCGTGAGTCACCTTCCGAGTTTCCGTTAATAATGCGGTAACGCCTGGACATCATACTTCCTGAACTCACCCACTCTCTCTCCCTACGGGGATGGTGTGTCGTGCCGTTGGCGTGGCAACGGATGATGAGTTTGAATGCGCGTAAGCGTTTAGTTCCCTTTGAGAGCCGGGTGATTGCTCCAAAATTCGTATTGAGGGAACAATTCAAACACCACGCACTTTTACATCGACGTCGTTCGGCATGCTGGAGCCCGCTGACCGCCCCACAGATGGCATGCGGGCACTCAACCCACGCGCAATTACCGGCGACCCCAGCGCAATTGGTCGCGCACTTTACGACTCGTGAGCAAAACCAGGTAATCTTTGATCCTGGCATGCGACTTGAGGCGGAGAAACTCGTCTTCGTAAATACGCTTCACGTTATCCAACGGGTATCGTGTCTCGATAGAGAGCCCCTCCATCGCCTTAAAATGCCGGGACGCTTCGTCTTCGGTGTCATAGATATCGATCATGATTCGCAACCTCGAATACAGCGGACAAACTGCGCCAGCAGTCCGTCATCGCGTCGTTAATGGATCATCAATAGAGGGCCGGCATGGTCGTTAATGCCTCGCACCATAGACCGGAAACAGTTCGGCCGAAAAATGTTGCGGCAGTTCCACGGCGTGTTCGAACAGAATTTTACGAAGCCGGACGGCATCATGAGTTGAGCGCTGGCAATCAGTACGCTCCATTTACTATCATGCCACAAATCCCGATTGCCGGTTACCGCCCCAGATCGAATTCGCACCAAACTACCGAGGCCGTGACGTGCCAACCGGTTGTCTGGCATGCCGTTGATCTCATTACCACTTCCTCCGGCAACGCGGTTTTTTGACGGAAAAGGCGGTCGGTTTTACGGTAGCTCAAACGATCCTGCAAGGAATCACGGCATCCTCGTCAAACCCATACACCGAGCACATGCGATGGTAGCCGTCAGCGATAACGACCCGGCCATGGTTCTGGTCCCGCACCAGCAACAATGGAGAAAGCTTGTGTCCTGCGAGTATCTTCCTGCGGTCTTTCTCGACGTGAAAATTGCTGACGCCCAATAGTGACAGTCCGCTCGCCCTGAATATGTCCTTCGCCTTAAATTGCGTGATCGGCGCGCGCTTGAGCGCCGCGACCAGATTCTTCGCAACACTCGTCTTGTAAATCAGGCTCAGATACGATTGGGCGGCCAGGTAATCCTGCTTTTCGGGCGCCTGCATCCACGCAATCCGGGCATCTTTGCTCATTTCATCCCCGAGGGGCGTTGGTGATGCATTAATGATGTGCCGGCAGCATCGCGGACACGCCGGCTGCCGATCGGCGTAGTTTCATGCGTAAAATCATTCGCTAAATTCCTCGATGAGCAGTGTCTGTGGACGCCCGCGCCTGCCCGACTTGCCCCTGCGACGCGCATAATTTCCAGCGGCATCCATGTCCCATGCCTCGATGCCGGCTGCAAGAAACGGCATGAGTCCCTCGCGTATCACGCGCTTCTTGAGGCGCCGCTCGATTACCGGAAAGCAAACTTCGATGCGGCCGCAAAAGTTGCGGTCCATCCAGTCTGCACTGGACAGGTACACGTCCTCGGCGCCACCGTTGTAGAAATAGAAGACGCGGCTGTGTTCGAGAAAGCGCCCGAGAATAGAGCGCACGCGTATGTTCTCCGAGATGCCGGGGACACCGGGGCGCAGCGCACAAACGCCACGCACGATCAGATCGATGACGACGCCAGCCTGTGACGCCGCATAAAGCGCAGCGATGATCTCGGGTTCGAGTAGCGCGTTCATCTTGGCAATGATGCGCGCCTTGCCTCCGCCGGCAGCGATGCGCGCTTCGTTCTGAATTGCCTTGATGCTGTTGCGGTGTAGGGTGAACGGCGATTGCCATAAATGTTTGGTCCTGCTCGCCTTGCCCAGCCCTGTCAGCTGCATGAACACATCGCTTACGTCCGAACAAAGCTCCTCGTTGCTGGTGAGCAGCCCGAAATCGGTATAGGAGCGCGCGGTGCTCGAATGGTAGTTTCCGGTGGACAGATGCACGTAACGCCGCATGCGACCGCCCTCGCGCCGCACGACCAGCGCCATTTTGGCATGCGTTTTGTAGCCGACCACCCCATAGATCACGTGCGCTCCCGCATCTTCGAGCCGCTGCGCCCAAGTCATGTTGGCTTCCTCGTCGAAACGCGCGAGTAACTCCAGCACCACGGTGACGGCCTTGCCGTTGCTCGCGGCCACCATCAGCAATTTCATCATCTCCGATTGCGCGCCAGTGCGGTAGACCGTCTGCTTGATCGCGGCCACCTGCGGATCCTGTGCCGCCTGCTCGATAAAATTCTGCACGGGCATGAATGACTGATAGGGATGGTGCAGCAGTATGTCGCCCCTGGCGAGTGCATCGAAGATGTTCGGAAAGCGCACGAACTCGCGCGGCATGGCGGGCACGAACGCGGGGTATTTGAGATCAGGACGGTCCACCTCCTCGACGATCGGCAGCAGCCGGGTGAGGTTGACCGGTCCGTTCACCCGATAAAAGTCCTCTCGCCCGAGGTTGAACTGCTGCAACAGGGCATCGGATACTGATTGCGGGCACAGATCAGCGACCTCGAGCCGCACGCTGTCTCCGAACTGGCGCTGTCCAAGCTCGCCCTGCAGCGCCTTGCGCACACTCTTGAGTTCGCGCACCTCTTCTTCGTCGATGTAGAGATCGCTGTCACGCGTGAGCTGGAACTGGTAACAGCCGCGCACCGTCATTCCGGGAAAGAGTTCACCGACATGGGCATGCAGAATTGAAGAGAGGAATACGAAGCCGTACTTGCAGCGGGAAATGTGGCGCGGCAACCCGATTACCCTCGGCAATACGCGGGGGTGCCTGTACTATCGCCATGCCGGATTTGCGCCCGAAGGCATCCGTGCCTTCGAGTTCGATCACGAAATTGAGGCTCTTGTTGAGCAGCCGCGGGAACGGATGTGCCGGATCGAGTCCGATGGGCGTGAGAACCGGCATCAGTTCCCGGAAGAAATATTCCTTCACCCAGGCTTTTTGTGCCGTGGTCCACTTATTGCGCCGCAGGAAGCGTATGCCTTCTTCGGCCAGCTGCGGCAGTACGATTTCGTTGAGCACTGCGTACTGGTGCGTGACCAGATCGTGCGCCTGATGAGCGACTTCCCGAAATACCTGGGCCAGCGGCTTGCCATCGGGTCCCGGGTGTCCGCCGGCGGCTATTTCCGCTTTGAGGCCAGCGACCCGGATCTCAAAGAATTCGTCCAGATTGCTGTCTACGATGCAAAGAAAGCGCAAACGCTCGAGCGCCGGAGTATGCGGATCTTCGGCAAGCGCCAGCACCCGGCGATTGAATTCCAGTTGGCCGAGTTCGCGGTTTAAATAAAGTTCGGGGTCAGCGTATTGTTTGATCATCGCGAATTTCAACACCAGACAATGGAGCTCACCAGCACATGGCGGATCCAACAGCGTGGCTTGTGGTTTGCGTGGAGTGCGGAAGGCGCAGTCGTTATGAGTACTAATCTGGATGGTCCCATGCGACGCGTGCGTATTGCTATGCGCCAAACCAGCAAAGGCACGCAATCAACCTGGGATCATATCGGGTTTAAACAGGATACAGAATTAACCCAGCACTGGCGTCCGAAGCGTCCGGATCGAGTACCTGCGCTCTAAGCCAATTCTAATTGTCAAAATCCTTTTGCGGGCGAACAGTACCGTAGCGATCGAGTCCTTGATCATCGGCGTCTGCTTCAGCGTCGAAATCCGGCGCTCTCGTGGATGGGTGCACGACCCTGGCCACGGCGGCAGTGGGTGTAGTCGCCGGCGGGGCAGCCGGCGCTATCGAAGCTACCGGCTGTATGGTACCCAGAGGACGTTTTTTGATGACACGCTTCGTCTTGGTCTTTACCGGTGCCGCCGGCCTCTCGCCAATGACTTTGCGTGTTACACGCTTTACGTTCGCACGTTTCGCTATTGCCGGTTTCTTTGGCAACTTCGCTTTCGCTTTCGGCTTTACCGCAGCTTTCGCCTTTTTGGGCACTTTCTTCGCTGCCGTCTTTGCCTTTTTCACAGATTGCTTCTTGGCCTTTTTCGCTTCCTTTGCAGCCCGTTTTGCTGCTTTCGCAGCTTGCTTCTTGGCCTTCTTTGCTTCCTTCGCTGCCCGTTTTGCTGCTTTCGCGGCTTGCTTCTTGGCCTTCTTTGCTTCCTTCGCAGCCCGTTTTGCCTCTTTCGCGGCTTGCTTCTTAGCCTTTCTTTTTTCCTTCTCTGCCCGTTTTTCCTCTACTGCACGGAGCTTCTTCGCAGCGCCTGCCCCTTTTCCCTGTTTCCCCTTCGCCTTTGTCTTCTTTGCCATGTTTGCACCCGTAGAGAGTTTGGAAAATACCCCAAGAAAAGCGCTCGGCAATTCAATTTTCATTGTCCTCCTCTTCTTCATCATTTCCAAGTGCCAGCCCCGCCCCGGTCGGCAGGCGCGTGGCGAAAGCTCGGCCTAAAACCGCGCCTCATGTCGCAATCATGCGATAGCCACCACCCCGCACGGCTTCTATCAGGCGATCGAGGCCGCTAGGCTTAAGCAACTGGTGCACCCCCCGCATGCGCGCATCCACCATGCGCTCGTCGACAAATACCTCATCGCCCCATATATTATCGACGAGTTGTGCGCGGCTGTAGACATGTTCCAAATGCGTCATTAGGAAATAAAGCAGCCGGAATTCCGTGGGTCCGAGCGCAAGGGACTCGCCATTTGCGGTAACGCGGCATGAATTCGGATCGAGCTGCAACGCGCCGATGCGCACCAGACCGTCGGTGGCTGTCGGCACCCAGCGACGCAGCAGCGCCGTGATACGCGAGACAAGCTCGCGCGGCGAGAAGGGTTTAGTCATGAAATAGTCCACGCCGGACTCCAGCCCCAGCATCATGTTTTGTTCGGTTCCGTGTGCAGTCAGCATGATGATGGGAATCATGCGCGCACGTGAGTCCTTGCGCAGCGTCTTCGTAAACACAATGCCGGATATGCCTGGCAACATCCAGTCAAGCAAGATCAGATCCGGCAGCGATTGGCGGATCATTTCAAACGCGCTCTCGGCGTCATGCGCCGCCATTGCGATGTGGCCTGCGCTCTTGAGATGGGCAGCAATCAGTTCCTGGATCGCCGGCTCATCTTCGACCACAAGAATTCTGGCAAGCAACAATTTCCACCGGAACAAAGGTAAGTTGCCAAGATACTACGGTTACATTGCGGAATTGTTATCAGAAGAATAGAACCGGCAAACCGCACTGTGCGAAACGCAGAAATTACACTGCACGCTTCTGCAGCCCGGCGAAAATGCGGTCACTCCGTATGCAAATGAAATGGGTAAGCTCAGATTGGGTCGACGCTGATGAGTGAAATAAAAAATCCGGTTCCACTTCGGCTGCCGTCGCTACGCTGAACCATAAGTATCGCTATTGGTGTCGACATATCTGTCACAAATCCCTTCTATTATCCGCTCCGGTGTCAACCACAGCGTCTCCACTCAAGACGGAGCGATTATGATTATTACGGATGCTATACTTAATGCAAATTCCGGGCACGCCGTTTTCTTTCTTTTGACGTCGTACATGGAAGCAGTCGGATTCGACAGCAAGCTGCTTCCGCAGGTTGTGACGAAATTACCCTTCACTGGGCTGAAGGATCTCATGATACGTTACCGTTTCATTGTCGCAAAACTCCAGAGGCCACCACTAAATCTCGACATCACGGTGACCGCAATGGAAGAAACCGCAGAGGTATTCTGGGCCGCCTTGCTGCGGTTGCGTATTCTCGAACACGATGGGCGCGACGCGCACATGCGATGTGAGCAGATTTCCTGCGCGTAGCTGCGCAGCGGTCCGGAAATTCAAGTGCTGCGCGAAACGGCGGAAGGCTATTACTGATTGTCTTTTGCCAGCTTAAAAGCCAAACAATCATAGAGGACCCGGTCAGGCTGATAGTTTGCGGATGAACGAAGCAATAATTCAACGCCTTCGTACACGGCTCGCCCGTTTTTACTCAGTTCGCTGACCAGGTAATTTGCCCCCTCCAGTAGACCAACCAACTCAAGGTCTTGACTGAGTACGATCGCATTGCTCCCGGGCACCGCCAAGACCGATAGGGGCACCATATGGCGGACGAGTTCAGCGGGAAGGCCGGTCCCCGACTGGATCTCCGCCCGCTTTACATCCAGCTGTATCATTCGAGCCTTGGATTCGGGTCCCATCGACTCCAAAGCCACGCTGATCGCATCTAGCAATCGGTCGCGAACTTCTCCGAGGTCCGCAAGCGATGTCAGGTCCTGTAATCTATCATCGGTCGAAATCGCCTTGGCCAGCGTCGAGATTTCCTTGAGATAGGCATTCTTCTGCGTATCCGGGACAAAATACATCACCACCAGATGCACGGGCAGGTTGTCGGGCGCACCGTAATCAATACCCACCGGACTCCAGCCGACTGCGCAAACGAGCTCGCCGTCCCGATCGGACCGGGCATGGGGACATGCCCATCCTTTTCCGATTGCGGTCGAATACTGCTGCTCCCGCGCAAGTACTTTTTCTGTAATGCCACCTTCGACGCCGATGTCCGGAATGGCCTCGATAAGGGTCGCGAGAAATTCGAGCGCCTTGTCCTTATTGTTGTCGGTCAGCTCAATCAGGCGGCCCTCCTGCAGGGCGTCGAGTAGGCTTTTCATATCAATCTATTCCAAATTTGCGAATGAACCATGTCTTGACGGTATGCGTCAGCGCCATATAGCAGAGCAAGAAGCCCGTGATCCAGACCCAGTATACAGGCGGCAGCGGGACCAGGCCAAAGTAGTGTCCCACGGAAGAATACGGTAAAGCGACCCCGATCGCCATCACCACACCCGTCGTCAGAAGCAGAAACGGGCTTGCCAGGCTCTGCAAAAACGGAATCCGGTTGGTGCGAATGATATGAACAATCAATGTCTGCGTCAGAATTGACTCGACAAACCAACCCGTATGAAAAAGAGCTTCATAGTGGGTTTTCATGTCGGGAGCAGTCGCGGCATTGGAAAAGAGATAACAGTTGAAAAAATAAAGCATCAGAAAGAACGTGGCATAGTCAAAGATCGAGCTGATGGGTCCGATGGTAACCATGAAGCGCCGGATGTTTTCGATGTTCCACCTGCGGGGGGTCGTCAGATATTCATTGTCGACATGATCCGATGGAATGCCGATCTGCGACGCGTCATACAGCAGATTATTCACCAGCACCTGGATCGGCGCCATCGGCAGAAAAGGCAGGAAGTAGCTCCCGCCCACGACGCTGAACATGTTGCCGAAATTGGAGCTCGCGCCCATGCGGATATATTTGATGATATTGCCGAAAACCTTTCTGCCCTCCACGATGCCGTCTTCCAGGACCAGCAGGCTTTTCTCAAGCAGGATTATATCGGCTGACTCCTTCGCGACATCAACCGCCGTGTCGACCGAGATGCCCACGTCCGCGACCCGCATCGAAGGCGCGTCGTTGATGCCATCCCCCATATAGCCCACGACATGACCACGCTTCTGCAACGCCACTATGATGTTTTCCTTTTGAGCAGGAGATAGCCGGACAAAAACATTGGATTTGTCCGCGAGTTCGCCAAGCTCTTCCTCGCTGAGTCCGATAAGCCTGTCACCGGAAACGATGTCACCCGCCTCGAGGCCCACGTCTTTGCAGATCTTGCGGGTAACCAGGGCATTGTCGCCCGTCAGTATCTTGGTCGTCACGCCGAATTGCTTGAGCAATGCGATCGCTTTTTCTGATGAACTCTTGGGAGGATCCAGGAATGCAATGTAGCCGAGCAGGATCAAATCGCTTTCATCCGTCACCGAAAAGATCTGCTGGGTCCTGGGAAATTCGCGGTAAGCAATACCCAGCACGCGGTAACCATCACGGCTCAGCTCCTCATATTCCTCGAGCAGGTCATTCTTGATCAGGTCGATCATGAGGTGCACTTCGTCATCCACCTGGTAGTGGGTGCAGCTCTTGTAGATGTCCTCCACTGCCCCTTTGCATATCAGGACGTGGTCGCCTTCGTAGTCCACGATCACCGACATCCGCTTGCGCTGAAAATCGAAGGGAATCTCGTCGACTTTCCGGCACCCGCGCTCGACGTCGAGTTCAGTATTCATCAGCACGGTGCGATCCAGCAGATTTCGCAGGCCGGTCTGATAGTAGCTGTTCATGTAGGCGTAGCGCAGCACGTCCTCGCTATTGCGGCCCGTGACATCGACGTGCTTTTCGAGGATGACCCGGTCCTGCGTCAGCGTTCCAGTCTTGTCCGTGCACAGGATGTCGATCGCCCCGAAATTCTGAATCGCGTTCAGACGTTTGACGATGACCTGTTTGCGCGCCATCGCGGCCGCACCCCTGGCAAGGTTGACGGTGACGATCATTGGCAGCATTTCCGGCGTCAGCCCGACCGCAACCGACAAGCCGAACAGCAGAGCCTCCGCCCAGTCATGCTTGGTCAATCCGACGATCAGAAAGACGATGCCGACCATCACGACCATGAAGCGGATCATGAGCCAGGTGAAGGCCGCAATGCCCCGGTCGAAGCTCGTCTGGACACGCTGGCCGGAGAGCTTCTCGGCAATGGAGCCGAAATGGGTGCGAACCCCGGTGTTCACCACAACGCCGGAGGCGGTGCCGCTCAGAACATTGCTTCCCTGAAAACAGGCGTTCTGTAATTCAATCACCCCCCGGCCGGCCGCTTCGCCCGCTTCCGCGATCTTTTCAACCGGCATGGACTCACCGGTCAGGGACGACTGGCTGACAAAGAAATCCTTGGTGCTGATGAGGCGCATATCGGCTGGAATAATCGCGCCGGCCTGCAGGATAACGATGTCTCCGGGCACCACGTCCGCAATGGGTATTTCGGTCTCATGCCCATTTCGCATGACGTGACAGTTCGTCTGCACCATCTCCTGGAGCTTCTCCACCGCCTTGCTGGAACGGTGTTCCTGCACGTAGGCGAGGACCACGCTAAGAAAGATCATCCCACCCACCACGAGCGCGGATCGAATGTCATCCATGGAAAGCGACACTGCGCAAATCACTAGTAGCTGGATGACCAGCGGGTTGCGGCACCGTTGCATCAATTCCATTAAGATGCCAGCCTGTTTCTTCTGCCCCAGGTCATTAGCGCCATACCGCGTGCGGCTGGCTTCCACCTCTCCGTCTGTAAGGCCCGCCTCGTTTACTCCGATGCGAAGCAACGCCTCATGCGGCGACAGCTTGCACAGTTCGATGAGATTGCGCTCATGATCCGTAGTGGTGGCGACTGTAGCCTTGGCCTCCTTTAAGAAGGCCATGGGATGGATTTTTCCTAAGACACGGCGAATCATATAATCGGAAATGAAATCGAAAATTTAGTATGTCAGCGCACGGACACTTGCAAAACCCAGGCAGTATGTATTTCTGCGTGCCAACCGGAAGAGAGTGCCTGAGCAACCTCAGTCACCCGGAAATTTGAGTGCGCAGGGTGGCGGGGACTGGGTAAATCAACATTAATACTGCGGTAACCTTCACATATTATAGTTTCCAATGCATTCTCCCTACGGGAATGTGTATTGT
>Ga0207099_1003_pt2 | contig 48917 bp, 43 predicted proteins | sample Alteio_BWMinHeat_85_FD_153521 | JGI IMG/M metagenome (GOLD analysis project Ga0207099, IMG submission 153521) | Enriched cells from forest soil in Barre Woods Harvard Forest LTER site, Petersham, Massachusetts, United States -... | ecosystem: Environmental > Terrestrial > Soil > Temperate forest >... | reverse complement strand
CGCATCATGAATGGCGATTGGCAACCTTCCGGCCCTCCGGAGTTCTGGGACGGCCATGCCGCCGAGCGGATTGTGAGCGTGCTTCGCGGGCATCTATAAGGTTATTCCTCCCCCAGAAAGCGCGTTGTTCGCGACATTCGCGCTTAATTAGTCCGCTTAAACGCCGATTCTTCTATCGCACACCATAACGTTTCAATGACTTGAGAATGGCGCACCGCGTGCCTTTATCAGGGCGGCCGCGATGGGCAGGGGCTTCGGAGGAGGGGCAAGTTGGGCCGGCTTCTCCGAAAGCCCATCGCGGCCGATCACGGGTCGACCGGCGGCCTGGGGACGCTCTGCGGCCCTTACCTTAATAAATACGCAGAGCGTTGGCCGCCGGTAGACGCCTAGCGCATTAACGCGAATTGAAAGGAGAAACATGTTACGTCGAAATTTTGTCGGAATCGTTGTGCTCGCTCTGGTGTGGACGGTGGCGCTCGGCGCTCAAGTCAAGGAGATGCCGAAAACGCCGATCAAATCGATCAATACACCGAAGACGGTGGATATCAACTCGGCGCCGCCATCGGAATTCGTGGCGATCGGAATTGCCCAGGATGTGGCGAAGAAGATCGTGGATGGACGGCCCTATCGCAGCAAGCGGGATCTGGTCACGCGGCAAGTACTCACAACAGAACAATACGATAAGTTCAGGGACTCGCTCGTCGCGAGGCGTCCGAAGAAGTAAGGACCATGTACGCGCGAATGGTCATCGGTGAAGCCAACAGTGAAGAGCAGGTGCATGAGTTCGCGCGCATCTACGCGAGCGAAGTCCTGCCCGAACTGAAGCACGAACCGGGCTTTGCCAGCGCGCGCTTCATGGTCGAGGAAGACGGCCGCATGGCCGTCTCCCTTACTGTGTGGAACTCGCGCGCCGACTGCGTCCGCTATAACTGCAGCCGCTCGTATCGGCAGTTTGTCGCAAGAACCCAGCACCTCCTGATTGGCGACTTTGTTGTGAAGCTGTTCAGGGACCTTAGCCATCAATGACAGGAGACACAGAGAAGGGGGAAAAATCCGGGTCAGACCCTATTTTCTTGTGGTGCAGAAAATTTGGGTCTGACCCGGATTTTTCCCCCTTCTCTGTGTCTCCCGTGTCTCTGTGTTTAACCTTTCCTGTATTCCCGAAAGTCGATGTTGCAGTTATGGCGCCTGAGAAAATCCATGAACCGTTTGTAGTCGGAGTCCGGAAGGCGGAACAGGGGGAGCATCTTCTTGTAACTGCCTCGCGTCCGTTCGAGGCCCCGCCGGATCAGATGCTCCACCTGGTTTCGCGTGATCTTACGCTCGAAGTAGGGCCGCGCGACTGTTTCCCAGAAGTCGCCGGGAATCACATCTTCGACGGGCCACGGGCCGAATGTGTCCTGCGGCAGGACGACATCGCCGGCCTGGATGGCCGCGCCTCGCGCCGTGCAGACCGATGCTTCGACGATATTCTCCAGCTCGCGGATATTTCCCGGAAAACTGTACGTCATGAGCTTCGTGAGGGCCTCGCCGGTGATTTTCCTGCGACCGCGCAGGATATGCTCGACCAGAAGCGGAAGGTCTTCCAGGCGCCGGCGGAGCGGCGGAACGAGAATCGGAAATACGTTCAATCGATAGTAGAGGTCTTCGCGAAACTCGCCTCTACGCACCATGGACATGAGTTCGCAGTTGGTGGCGGCGACGACGCGCAGGTCCAGCTTGCGCAGAACGATGTCGCCCAGCCGGCGCAGTTGCCGGTCCTGTAACACGCGAAGCAGCTTGGCCTGAAATCGCCGGGAAGTATTGGCGATCTCATCGAGGAATAACGTGCCCCCGTTGGCTTCTTCGAACAATCCGGGTTTGTCGGTTACCGCGGTCGTAAATGCTCCGCGCCGATGCCCGAACAGCTCGCTTTCAATCAGCTCGTCCGGAAGCGCGCCGCAATCGACCGCGATGAACTTGCCCCCACTTCGGTCGCTGTGCTCGTGGATCGCGCGCGCGACGAGTTCCTTGCCTGTGCCGGACTCGCCGGTAACCAGAACCGATCCGGATACGCGAGCCGCCGCTTTTACTCTTTCTCGTAATGTGTGCATCACTTCACTTTTGCCAATCATGCTAGGTATAGCCGCGCGAGAACGGGAACGGTCACAAAGTTTTTTTCGGAGGAGCGGAGGCCCACTCCCATGAACATCAATCCATCTGAAATTCGTAGTCTCATTCACAAGGCGACAAGAAGAACCGGAACGCCGATTCATGATGAAGACCTGGAGCAGGACGTTGCCCTCCATGCGCTGGAGGCACTCCGGCGGCTGGATTCCATCACCCATCCGCGAGCGCTCTTGATGAAAATCGTCTGCGATGCGGTCCGGGACCATTGGCGTCGCAGAAAACCGGCCGAGGACTTGGCTGACATCGACGAGCGATTCCTCTCCCACCTCCCCGCATTCGAATCCGAGATCGATCGTAACCGCAGTCTGGTGCTCCTTCGACGCGCCCTCGCCCGGTTGCCCGCGCCCAAGCGCGCACTGCTCGATCTCTTTTACATCAAGGATCGCTCGATTCCTGATATCGCCGCTCTTCAAGGCCGGTCCGTGTCCGCCGTGAAAATGGAACTCGCCCGGTCCCGCCGTTTCCTGGCCCGGATTGTCCGCTCTCTTGCCGACAAAAAATCGCGTTAACCGCGACAAACGCGATTCCTCCCCACATTCAATCCTTTGCTTTCAGCACCTTGATAATGGAACCCAGCGTGGTTGTAGGATCCGCGAGAAAACCCATGGAAACTATCCGAACTGAACAACTTTTCAAGAGCTTCACGAATGTATTTCAATTGGGCCCTCTGGATCTTCACGTCGATCCAGGCGAAGTCCTCGGCATCATGGGACCCAACGGCGCCGGCAAGACCACCCTGGTGAAGCTGCTTTGGGGATTCATGCGGCCGGACAGCGGGAACATTTCCGTCTTCGGCATGCAGCCGCATCTGGAACAAGTGAAAGTCCGTCTGCGCGCCGGATATCTTTCGCAGAACCCGCGCTTCTATCCCGCCCTTACAGCCAGACAATTTCTGGCCTTTATCGGGAATTTTTACGAGCGCTGGGACGAAAAACGCGCGCAATCGCTCCTGAAGCGATTTAAGGTGGAAGCCGATCTGAGGATTGAAAGGCTGTCGAAAGGCAATCGCGCCAAGCTCGGGCTGATTTCGGCGGTTGCGCATCAGCCCTCGCTGCTGATTCTGGACGAGCCGACATCCGGCCTCGATCCGCTGGTCCGCCGGGAGATTCTGAAGTTCCTGACGAAGCTTGCCCGGGAAGAGAATGTCTCGATCATCCTTTCGTCGCACATCTCCGACGACCTTGATCAGATCGCCGACAGCGTGCTCATGCTGCACAAGGGCCGCGTGATCGAGTATGAGGCGGCGGCTTCGCTGCTGGACAAGTACAACCAACCTCAACTGGAGAAAATCTTTGTCACTGCGATTGGCGATCAACATTATTAAGAAGGACTGGTTCGAGTACATGGGCGGACTTTCCTTCCCCTAACTCTTTTACACGCGTGCGGCGCGTGACGTGCATTGAATCGAGGCGATATATGCGATACCCGATCATCCTCCAACACGATGCGACAGACTGCGGCCCCGCCGTACTCGCGATGATTGCCGCTCACTACAATAAGCGCGTGTCCATCGCTAAGCTCCGTGACTTTGCCGGCACCGACCAGCGCGGCACAAACCTCGCCGGTCTCAGCGCCGCCGCCGAGCAGGTGGGGTTTCTCCCACGGGCTGTGCGCGGCGCACACGAAGCATTGAAGCAAGTCCCGCTGCCCGCCGTTGCGCACTGGAAGGAAGGCAACCGGAATCACTTTGTGGTGTTGTACAAAGTGAGCCAGCGAAAGATCGTCATTGGGGATCCCGCGGTGGGACTGCGCAAACTCACGACGGACGCATTCCTCAAAAGCTGGACCGGCGTTCTTCTTCTCCTCGCGCCAACGCCCCGGCTTCGCGGCTTCATACCATCGAAGTCTTCATTTTCTCGACTGTGTTCTCTCCTCCTGCCACACCACCGCCTCTTCCTGGATGCGCTCTTAGCGGCAGTCCTGATGACGATCCTCGGCCTCACCTCGTCATTTTTCATCCAGGCGCTTGTGGATTATGTATTTGTCCTCGGGCAAAAACCCGCCTTGAACTGGCTCGGACTCGGAATGCTGCTCGTCACGCTGGCGCGGGCCGGCTTCCTCGGTTTGAGATCCTACCTTCTTGCCCACCTCAGCCAGAGGATCGACGCGGAGACGGTGCTTGGCTATCACCGTCATCTGCTGGGACTGCCGCTCACTTTCTTTTCAACTCGCCGGTCCGGCGAGATCCTGTCTCGCATAAACGATGCCATCAAGATCCGCATCGCCGTCAGCACGACAACCTTATCCGTCATCGTCGACTCGGTTCTCGTTCTCACGGCTGCCGGCGTCATGGCCTGGCTCAACTGGAGTCTCACTCTCCGATCGCTCCAGCTTATGCCGGCCCTGGGCGGAGCCGTGTGGCTCCTGAACCGGCCGATGAAGCGGCGGCAGCGCACCGCCATGGAGAAGAGCGCCGAAGTCGAGGCCCAGATGGCCGAGGCGATCGGCGCCATCCACGCGGTCAAAGCCTTCCGCGCCGAACGGCGGATCCAACTCAAAACGGAGGCGCGATTCGCCGAAATGCAGGAAGCGTCGTTCGACTCGCAGTTGCTCGCAGCTTATTCGACCACGATCTCATCTCTGATGGCCGGCTGTTCGACGCTTGGCCTGCTCTGGTTCGGCGGGCAGCAAGTGCTCGCAGGCACACTGACGGTCGGCCAGTTGATGGCCTTTTATACGATGCTCGGCATGATCCTCGGACCTGTCGAGCGGCTTGCCGGCGCGAATCAAACGATACAGGATGCGATCATCGCAGCCGACCGTCTCAGCGAAGTTCTCGAACTCGATCCGGAGGTGTCCCAACAGCGCGCGAACGCGATCGATCGGCCGATTGCCGGCGCAATCGAATTCCAGAATGTCGCGTTTCGATACGGCTCACGCGGGCCGGTCTTCCAGGACTTGAATTTGAAAATCGAGGCGGGCGAGAGCATCGGCATCATCGGAGAAAGCGGCTGCGGCAAGACGACGCTCGCGAACCTGCTCGCGCGATTCTTCGAGCCGTCAGCCGGCCGCATCCTCATCGACGGCGTCGACGTCCGGGACTACACGTTCGATTGCCTTCGCCGCGAGATTGCGTTCGTGCCCCAGGACATCGTCCTTCTCAATAGCACGATCGCGGATAACATTCGCTTCGGCCTTCCACTCGCCCGCCCTGAGGAGATTCGCGCCGCCGCCCAGGCTGCCCGCGTCGATGAGTTCGCCGGACGGCTCCCCCATGGCTACGAAACCATCGTGGGCGAGCGCGGCCTGGGGCTCTCCGGCGGCGAACGTCAGCGCATTGCGATTGCCCGCGCCATTCTCCTCGATGCTTCGATCCTCGTGCTGGATGAGCCGGCCAGTCACCTCGATACCCAATCCGAGCTCGCTGTCCAGGCGCTGATCGAACAGCGCCGCGGGCTGCGGACCACGATCGTTATTTCTCATCGCCCGCTGCATGTCGACCGGCTGGTGGAGTTATGCGCTCAAAAACAAACTGAGCTAAAATGACCGTATGCCAATACTCACTACAGAGGTGCGTTGCGCTGTGGACCATCTGCCGCCCGCTGCTGTCCTTACTCTGGACGGCGTCACGTGGGAGGAGTACGAACAGATCTCCGAGGATTTGGAAGACAGACCGGGGATTCGCGTCACGTATGACCAGGGAACGCTCGACATCGTGACGACATCTCACGCTCACGAAAAGCGGAAGTACTTCGTAGGTCTGGTGGTTTGGGTTTTAAGCGAAGAGCTGGGACCAGATGTGGAAGGCATTGGTCATACAACCGAGAAAAGAAAGCGCGACTTGAAGGGAACGGAACCCGACCAGTCCTTTTATGTTGGCAACTTGGAGCGCACGATCGGTAAGGAAGAACTCAATCTCGAGACGGACGCCCCTCCCGATATCGTTGTCGAGATCGATAAATCGAGTCAATCGCTCCGCAAGTTCCCCATCTACGCAACATTCGGCGTGCCCGAAATCTGGCGCTATCTGGTCCGGCGGAAGGAGGCGCAGATCTTTGAGCTCCACGACGGAGCCTACGTCGAAAGGCCGGCAAGCCGCTTCTTCCCCATCCTGACCGGCACGGTCCTGGCGCGCTTCATCGAACAGAGCTCCTCTCATGGCCAGACGGCCGCGCTTGCCGCTTTTCGCCGCTGGTTGAAGAAGAACAAATTGAATAAATAAGCCGCGGCTTTTATCCTGCATAATGCGCGGTGAGGTTTGTGATGCCGAAAATTAAGATCGAACGCCCCCGGCACGAACAAGTCAGCAGGGATGAAGCCTTGAAACGAGTCAAGGCGTTTTCCAAACGCAAGGAGAAGCTTATTGCCGCTATCAGGAGTAATTGTCCACGCGAACGAAGGCCGGGAAGATCTTAGCCGCGGATTACACGGATCAAAATCAAAACAGCGCTGGAGGTTGTTGCCTCCAGCGCTGTTTGTGTCAGGTTTGATTGAGAACTAGACCGGGGCGCTTGCCGAAGCAACGGCCGGTGGGCCGACTGTACCCACGCTGCCGCCCGGAACACCATTGACGCCGCGATTGTTATTGAGCAGGGTGTTGAGTTGGTTTGCCAGGTTATTGGAGTTCTGGCGCTCAGTTTCTTCCAGATTCAGCAAATTCTGAAGTTGCTGTTGGCTGCCGCTGCCGCTGGCAAGCTGGGCCTGGAGGGCCTGAATTTGCGACTGGAGCGCCTGAAGCCGTGTTTGAGAAGCTGCGGCCTGGGTTCCGATATTGGCCGCTATCGATGCTTGCGCGGGGTTACCGGCTAGCGCGATTTGTGCCTGGCCTGCAAGTGCGGAGACCGTAGCCAACTCCGCCTGCTGCTGGGATGTGGTATTGGCAATTGCTGCTGCGTTGGCGATAGCCTTCAGCTGCGCCTGGAGCGCGGCATTGGAGGCCGTATTGGCAGCGACGGATGTGTTCAAAGCGGCGATCTGGCCGGAGAGTTTGTCGATGTCGTTCTTGTTATTGTGCGCTTCGACCACACCCCAAATCGCAATACCGGCGATTGCCGCTCCGCCAATGACGGCGAGCCATGCTCCCGTATCCATCGCCAAACCGCCAGTGGTCTTCCCTGCGGGTGTCTGTGGCGCGGGCTTCGGCGCGGGAATGGGTGCTGGAACATTCGTGGCGATCTCACCCAAAGACGGTGAGTGCGCGCCATCCTGCAACAGAAGGAGTTGTTCCTGACCCTTCGTCAGGATAAACGACTCGGAGGTTTTCAGATTGCGAACGGTCACTTTGCCGTTGATGGCCCGGACACCGGCAGTCGTCGTGCTCATTATGGCGACGTTACCGGAGGCGTCGTCACTCGCGGTGACTTCAAAAGGCGCGACATCGACGCGGAGAGGCGTGCGTGCCGTGAAACCCACCAGGCCGGAGTTCATCGCGATCTGGACACCGCGTGCATCGCGATTAATGCGGACATCCGTTTTTTCGCTCAGCTCGATCTTGCTGCCGGTTCCGATCAGAACCTTCGCATAGCCCTTCTCGCCGGCGCGAATACTATCGCCTGAGAACAATGTACCATCTTGCGAAATTCCTACGCCTCGCAAAGCAACTAGTCCGACCGCGCTCACCGATCCAATCACCGGTCGCGATGCCGAGAAATCCGCTGCCGAAAGCGGCATCGTGACGAACACCGTCGTCAACACCAATGTAACTGCCATCAAACTTCGAATATTCCAACTCCGCATGGTAGTTTTCCTCCAGAGCGCAATAACCCAACGCACTTGTTAACGATTTGTGGACTCACAGACATCTCAAGATTAGCGGGAGGAGAAACAAAAATCCAGTTTTTTTTAGTTTTTTTCCGAAAAAATTCTGCCTTAAACCAAGCGAGTTAAAAAATACATTTTAGTAGGAAACATTTTGGGACTCACTTAAAGAAGCGCTGCGCCGGCGGCTGTGTGCAAAACTATTCAAATCATGATTCGCAGTGAACAACAATGAACCGAGCAGTATTCCTCGATCGGGACGGCGTCTTGAACCGGGCCATTGTGCGGGAAGGTAAACCTTACGCGCCCAAAAACACAGAGGAAATCGAGATGTTGCCTGATGTTCCGAAAGCGATACTTTCGCTAAGAGCCGCCGGCTATATGACCATAGTCGTGACAAATCAACCGGATGTTGGCCGGGGGGACATTCAGCAATCAACTGCCGAAGATATCAATGCACGAATCAAGCTGGAGTCCGGTGTCGATGAGATCAGGGTGTGTTATCACTCCGGCGACCAGGACTGCATCTGCAGGAAACCGAAGCCTGGCATGCTTCTGCACGCAGCTGAGGAACACAATTTGAGTTTGGCCGAGTCATTCATGATTGGAGACCGGTGGCGTGACATCGATGCCGGCAAAGCGGCTGGATGTAAAACGGTTTGGATCCGATCGAACTATTCGGAGAGACTGCCCTATAACGCGGATGCTATCGTGGAGTCGATGGCTGAGGCAGCCTCGGCGATCCTCGCTGGAAAAGTCTAACTCCTAAGAACCAGGAGTGGCGGCGGTGCGGCGCTTTAAGGAATATCCGGCCTTCACCGCATCGTTGCGAAACATTTTAACGGTGTCCAGAGAGTATTCTGTCAGGTCCTTGCCGATGAGTTCCATCTTGCGGAGAACGTCACGGGTGACTGTGATGATATGACAACCCACACTATTCGCTTGAAAGATGTTCAGCAACTCACGCGGACTGGCCCATATCAGTTCAATATTGGAATGAGCTTTCAACATATCTACTGCGCTCTTCATGACTGGAACAGGATCACAACCGGTATCCGCAAGACGGCCCGCAAAAAGCGAAACATAGCTGCTCGGCCCATCCGCCAAACACGGAATGACGGAGCGGACCTGCACCAGTGTCAGTAGCGCCGTCACATTGAGTTGAACCTTCGCGGCCGCCAGTTTCGATATCAACCGATTCGAGGGCGCACCTAATGTGTTGGTGATTGGAATCTTAACGTAAACGTTGCGGCCCCAGCTCGCGATCTCCAGAGCTTGTTCTTCCATTTCATCGAAATCATCGGAGAACACTTCGAAGGAAATCGGCCGGTCGCGGATCACCTGAAGGACATCGTGCGCAAACGCTCGATAATCAGAAACACCCGCCTGCCGCATGAGCGTCGGATTCGTGGTGAACCCTTTCACGATCGGGTTGTTGTACAGTTCCAACATGGCCGCTTTGTCAGCGCCGTCTGCGAAAACCTTCACATTGAGACTCACCATTGGTTCACTCCAGTGTCGAAAACCGATTCGTTTACCCGAGGCAGTTCATCTGATCGATTCCCACTTTGTCGGATTCATTTGTAAATCAGGATGTGAAACGAGTAAATGCCAAATGACGGCTTGAAATGCCTCCGTATGGGGCGTGGTGTTTTTGGGATTCACATTTGGCACGATGACGCACGCATCCGCGACTTGCGCAGTAAAGCCACCATTGCGTCCGACGACGCCCAAAATGGTTGCGCCGACTTCTTTTGCATATTGCAATGCGTGAACAAGATTGGGACTCACGTTATGCTGCAAATCACCGCCACCTACTGAAAATACGAAAACGACGTCCGTCGAAGTGAGACGGCTTCCCTTTAGCCAATTCGCAAATACGGAATTCCAACCATCATCATTAATCCGCGCGGTTAATTCGGCAACATTGTCAGTTGGCGCATAGGCCTCAAATCCCACAATTTTCCTGAAATCATTGACGGCATGAGAAGCGTTTGCCGCACTTCCGCCTATACCGAGAAAAAATATTCTGGCTTGGGAATCACGTGCTGCACGCAACAAGCCCACCATTTTTTCTACCTCGTGGACATCGATGCGCTCGATGACCTCCCGAGCTTCCGCCAGATATGTTTGAGTATGAGACATATGATCAGCCCGCAGATTACGCGGATTACGCGGAGTAAATCCATACTTAAATCCGCGTGAGCTGTGGCTTTTTTTCCGGCAGGGGCATGGCGAGAGAGATGCCGACGAAGGTAAAAAACAACATCGCGTTTGATGGGATCTGAAGATTGAAGTCCGCCAGGCTGTGGACAAGAATAGAAAATGTCGCTCCCGTACACGCGAGGAGAATGCCTCGCTGCTCGGGAGAGTCAATAGAGGCGAACAGCCGGACCCCGCGTACGACCACGAATAGAAGAAATGTCCAAAACGCCAGCGCAACCGGAAGCCCCCACTCCGCAGCCGTTTCAAGGTAGTCGTTATGCGTGTGATCCAGGAGCATCTCCGGATGTACGGTTTGAAACGCCCGATACCGGTCTTGAAAGTTTCCGGTACCGACGCCCGAGGGATTGGCGGCGATCATTCGAATCGCGTCTCGAAACACGATGACTCTGCCCTCCCGTAGAATGGCCTCCTCGCCGGCAATCTCGGAATACCTTTGCACAATCACGTCGATGCCTATCCACAGCGCGCCGGCAACAACCAACCCGCCCATGCCCAGCCCAAGGCCCGCAGCGAGACTCCCGTGCGATTTGCGGAACTGCAATACGATTCCCAAAAAAAAGATCGTGGACAAAAATGAAAAGATCCCCATGCGCGACACCGAAAACAAAAGTGCCAGCCCCATGAACGCGCCCGCCAACACGTAAGAATATGGGCGCGCCATTTCAGTGAAACGCCGTGCCGAAACGTATGCGAGACCGAAGGCTATAGGAATGAACATCTCCAGCAGTCCCGCGAAATGATTGCGATTAATCAGGGTTCCACTAGAGCGATAGAACGGACTGACGTACCCGAGAATCCAGCCGGGAGCGAAAAAATACTGCACGAGTCCCAAAAGGGCTTCGAGGATTCCCAACAAAAGGAGAAAATGAAAAAAACGCAGAACTCTGGAGTCCGCCGTCCGAGCTGAACGATATGCCCATCCCGCCGCCAGCAAACCAACGCCAAGTTTCGCAGGGACTAGCGCGAGGATGAATCCGCAATATACGAGGAACCCGATGAGCGGAGCATCCAAAGAACGATGACGCGCAACCCGGAGGATCAATAGCGCCGCCACGCCGAGAATCCAAAGTATTTCGAGCGTGAACCAACCTTGCCTGAGGACACCGCCGAAAGACAACAGCGCATACGTCAGTAACGCGGCAAGGAAGGCGAACACTCACAATCCTGTATAAATGATGCGCCCCATGGCGACGGCAATAGTGGAGTCCAAGGCCCGCAGCAGCGTGGGCTTAACCTTGTTCGCGGGCACGAACAGGATGTCATTCGGCAACATGGGCACATCCACTGCCTGGCTATGCAAGATCTTGTCGGTATCCACCGCAATCTCTTCTTTAGTGCCATCCCGATGGTAGCGGATGATGAGGCAATCTTTTTTCTTTGCTTCCTTTGTAAAGCCGTTCGCCAAAGCAACGGCCTGAATCACGGTGATGTTCTTTCCATTGCGAAGAACAAATTCATTTGGGCGAACAACTTCCCCTTCCACGAAGACCGATCCGGCCCTTAACACATTGATAACGTCCCCGGCGGATATCGGAAGATTCAATTCGGTCTTGCCATTTTCGAATAAGTCCTCGACGTTGACCGTGATCGTTTCACGTGCGCCAGTGTCCGGACTCGCGGTTTCATTCGCCCCTGGCTTTGCCCGAATCACCTGGATCAGGTTACCGGCGTTCAGATCAACTCCCTGTGCCATAGCGAGCATGTCCAGCAGGAACTTCTGACCTTTCATTGGGTAAATCCCCGGCATCTTCACAGCGCCGATGACGGACACCGGCTGGGAAGCATAGTCCCGGACAAAAACTGTGACATGAGGATCTTTGACATAACGCTTTTTTAGCGCTTCCTCAATGGATCGCTCTAGCTGTAGTGGGGTGTGACCAGCCGCATCCAAGGGCCCTAATAAAGGCAAAGAAATCGTACCGCCGGCCGTGACGCGAGTTGTCGCCGCCAGTTCCGGCACCTCAAATACGTTAACTTCTATCAGGTCGTCTCTGCCGATCTGGTAATCCTGACCTGCGAGGGAAGTTGGCGAATTCGAGGGCCGGTTGGTAATGAAGTCTTCCTGAAGGATAGGCGTGGCCGGCCTGGGTAACTGTGCCTGGGCAAACAGCAAAGCGAGCACTACATATATAAGGTTCATCGGGAATCTCCTCCTGGGGTGAAATGAATTATAGCCACAGACTACGCGGACTACGCAGATTAAATCCGTTCAATCCGGGAATATGGACGCCAATTTCGCCAATGGCACGAATTAATTGGCGACGTTGGCGGAATTGGCGGCCTCCTCATTTACGTCCCTTTGTCGATTAGCTCGTCCAACCCTCGTGTGTGCGCGTGCAGATGAAGAATGCCTGCACTCAACTCTCCCAACAAATCTTCCGCTTGGTCCTCTTGAAGGGTCGGTAATTCCAATTGAGCGAGCAGCTTTAAGACGTTCTCACACTCGTCCCGGAGTTCCCCAAGAAGGATTGTTGTGCGGCGGCTAACGTAATCGGCTTCACTTCAGTTGTCCTCATTCTGTTCTTCCCAACGCCCTCTCTACGGAACAGTCTTACATACTGTTGCGTGAAAGAGAAATCAGCCTGTGTGATCGCTAAAACAGGGAAAGTTTAGCCGCGGATTGAACGGATTCAGCGGATTCAGGAACGACGTGAAGCCACCTTATAGATGGGCATGAAGCGCTCCTTATTTGGATTGAATCCGTTAAATCCGTTGAATCCGCGGCTGGTTCCCTATAAGATTTTTTGTCTATGTCCAAAGAGAAACCGGTTCATATACCCCGTGAACGATATCCTGAGCTGACATATCCGCAGATCGTCACACCGGAGGTTGCCAGACCGGAAGCCCCTGACGCCCGGGACGGCGAGGCCGTTCATCTAATGGACTACTGGCGCGTCATCGTCGCGCGCCGATGGACAGTGATAGCCGTTTTGTTTACCGTAGTGGCAACGACGTTAATCTGGACCTTTCAACAAACCCCGATTTATCAAGCTACAGTCTCCATTCAGATTGATCGTGAAAATAACAATGTCCTCAGTTTTAAGGATGTTTATGCGGTTGAAACGTCAACCGACGACATGCTTCGCACACAGTTTGAAGTGCTCAAGGCCCGCTCGCTGGCCAGACGGGTGATTGAAGACCTTCACCTGGACACGAACGAGGAATTCCGGCCGTCCGAACCGGGTCTCGTTGGGTCTTACGTGGCGGGTATTCGCAGCTTTCTTCTGCCCCCTTCACCTGCAAGCAGCGAACCAGATCATCTTCGACCCGTCGTTGATAATTATCTGGGTCGCCTCGTGGTTTCTCCATTGCGTCAAGCGAGACTGGCTGAGGTGACATTTGAAGCGAAAGATCCCCAATTGGCAGCCCGGATCCTGAACGCCCACGCAAACCAGTTCATCGAACAAAACTTTCAATACAAATGGGAAGCGACGCAAAAGGCTTCAGCCTTTTTGAAAGGACAACTCACGACTTTGCAGTCGAATCTTGAAAAGGCGGAAGATCGGCTTCAAGCCTATAGCCGTGAAAATCAAATCTTGTTCACAGAACAAGGCCGCAATACAGCTACCGAGAAGCTCCAACAACTCGAAGAGGAGTATACGAAGGCTCAGTCGGACAGGTTCGTGAAGGAATCGTACGACGGTCTTGTTCGTGCAGGCAATACGGATAGTCTGCCGCAGCTTCAGAATAACCAACTCATCGCGGGGCTTACGACGCAGCTGGCGGAACTGAATAAAGAGGAGTCGCAGTTGGCCGTAACCTTTTCGCCGGATTATCCTCGCCGTCAGCGGGTACGGAGTCAGATCGAGGAAATCGAGAAGCCGATTGGCAAGGAAAGAGACCGGGTCGTAAGGACTATACAAGCCGAGTACTCGGCAGCGGTGGAACGGGAAAGATTACTGCAAGAGGCCACAAAGCAGCAGCGTGAGGTGGTGAATCGTGTTAACGAACAGATCATCCAATACAACATTATTAAACGGGAAGTGGATTCCGATAAGACGTTGTACGAAGGTTTGCTTACACGCCTGAATGAGGCCGGCGTTTCAGCGGACCTGCGAGCTTCAAATATTCGAATCGTGGACAGTGCAGAAGTGCCGCAGGCACCTGTCAAGCCAAGAAAAACGTTGAATTTAGCTCTGAGTTTGTTTGCCGGGCTTTTATGTGGAATAGGGTTGGCATTCTTCCAGGAATATATGGATGACACCATCAAGACCGCGGAAGACATCAGCCGCTATCTAAATGTCCCCACACTAGGGCTGGTCCCGAAAATGTCCAGTTTGCAAGGGCGGCGAGGATACGGGTACGGACATTTTTATGGGTACGGCCGGAAGAAGGCTGAACTCGCGCTGGCTACTGCCGAGCCTAAGATCGATCTCATCGCCCATGAAGCGCCATCTTCGTTAATGGCGGAAGCATATCGTTCGATTCGAACATCCCTTTTGCTCTCATCGCCCGACCATCCGCCAAGATTAGTGCTCGTGACCAGCTCATCGCCTAGCGAAGGCAAAACCGTCACAGCGATTAATATGGCAATTTCACTGACGCAAACGGGCGCGCGCGTCGTGCTAGTGGACGCCGACATGCGAAAACCTCGAGTACAATCGGTGTTCGGACTCACTGGTGAGGTTGGACTTTCATCTGTCCTGACCGGGACAGCCCAATTGAAGGACGCAATTCATGAGAGTTCCATACCGAACCTATTTGTCATTCCTTGTGGCCCCGTACCGCCCAATCCAGGGGAATTGATCTTGGCGGATCGGTTTCGACAACTGACGCAAGTCTTACCTCAATACTTCGATTACGTCATTTTCGATTCGCCACCAATCGCGAACGTTTCCGATTCCCGGATCCTCGCGTCCATGTGTGATGCGACGATACTGGTCATTAAGGCACTCTCTACGTCGCGTCATCAAGGTTACAGTGCCGTTGATTACCTAAAGGAGTCTCACGCACATATAGCGGGTGTGGTACTCAACGATATGGACGTTCGCGCGCTTGGAAGTTATTACTCATATTACTATTCGAAATATTCCTACGCTTATTCGGCAGATTCAGGAAAGACTCCTGAATAACGAGTTGTGGCACTGACCCGGCGGCATGGACGTTCTTTGATAGCTCATCCACAATTGTTACTAAAATTGAAATTGAGAATGGTCGTCCAAACTAACAATTTGGCGATTTTTTGAAGCCTCGTAGACGGCAGCGACCATTCGCATCGCTTCGAGACCGTCACTTCCACTCACGGTTGGTTCACTATTGGTCCTTAACGAGAAAAGGAAGTCGCTCCATTCCGCGTGCCAAGAACGATCTGGACCAGGAAACTCAAAACATTCCTGAATGGGTGGGCCCGACTCGGGGCTTCGACGGCCCCATGTGACTTGCTCGAGCCCATAGCTGCCATTGAGACCATCAATGGAAACGTGACCTGCGTCTCCATATACTTCGAATGTAAACCGGTTCTTCCACTGAGTCCAACTTGCATGCAAGAGCGCAATTCGGCCGTCGACGGTTCGCATTAGGGCAAACGCGTTGTCCTCGACTGGTGTACTGGCGTCATCACTAGTGTCTGACAAGAGGTTGTCTACGCTACCTCGCCAAAAATATGCTGCGGTAAATGCAGACACCTCCTTGAAATCACCAAAAAACCACCTGCACAGATCCACCAAATGAATGCCTTGATCCAACATTTCCCCACCACCCGATAAGTTGCGGTTGGCTCGCCAGTCCTTTTCATAGCCTAAACGGCCTCCGTGGCCATATACACAACGAATATAGTAGGGGTTGCCAATGCCGCCATTTTGCACTAATTCATGCGCTTTTCTTATAGCGGGGTGATAACGGTGGTTAAAACCAATCTTAAGAAACGTTCTGTTCGCACGCGCAGCTTGGAGCATCTGCCGTGCCTCCCCGACATCACGCCCCATTGGTTTCTCACACAACACATGTTTCCCATTTCTCGCGGCCTCAATAGTCACGGATGCCAGCCAGTTGTTGGAGGTCGAGACGATGACGACTTCAACTTCCTCTCGCTGTATGAGGGATTGCCAGTCGGTAAACGCCTCGCATCCGTACTGCTGTGCCAATCGTTCTGCGCGATCAGCCGTGACGTCGGCGACAGCCACCAATCTGGTTTCGTCGTCTTCGGCCAAAACTGCCGCCCGTTTGGTACCGATTAGCCCGCAGCCGACAATAGCGACTCCAATAGGTTTGGCGCAATTCGTCATGAGGACTTCGAAGGACTTAGTGAAGGACCTTTGATCTCCCAGCCCACATTAGCTGACGTAAAGGGATCGAGACGACGGAGAGTGTACATTGGTGAATTCGAGAGTTCCGGACCGTGCCCAGCCCATTGGCGCCATGGATCATGGACGGCGCTGATCAATTTGCCAGTCAGACCATCTGAATCGGAAGAGGAGAGGAAAACGACCAGTTCACAAGCAAGATCCACTGAAGCACCTCCTTCACGTTGTTGCCGCTGCGCTCCTAACAACTCATCCTGTCCGGCCCGAGCGCCTGCGGTCAATACTTCTTGTGTCATAGCAGTATTGATAGCGCCAGGGGCAACCGCATTCACATCGATGCCGAATTCCTGCACTTCTCTGGCCAGCGTTTCAGTGAGGCGGACGACCGCAGCCTTCGAAGCCGCATAAGCGCTGAAATTGGGGCGTGGAGCGGTGGCGCCACCGCCGGACATGTTAATGATCTTTCCTAGTCTTTGCTGAATCATGCCAGGAAGCACACCTCTGCAACACAACATTGGGCCAATCAAGTTAACTGCTACTGTTCTTATCCATTCCTCGGGCTCGATCTCAGCCAAGGGCCCAATTGGCCGCTGCCGGCCTGCATTGTTGATCAGAACATCGATGGTTCCAAACTCCGTCAGGGCCGTCTGAATAAATTGAGCGACGTCTCCAGGTACCGACACATCACCAACAAGCGCTAGCACCGGCTTTCCCAAGGCCCGCACAGATTGAGAAGTAAGATCAAGGTCATCCTGATTCCGTGCTACAAGCACAACGCGAGCACCAGCAGCGGCGCACGCGATCGAGATAGCCTTCCCTATCCCCCGACTGGCACCGGTGATCAGAATTGTCTTGTTGTGTAATCGCTCCAAGGTCCAGGCCAATTTCAGAAAATCAATGCGTTTACTTACTTCGCACGCGTTGGATGACATCCTTTTGGCGCATGATTCGATCGGCCTCAAGAATGAATTCGTCGGTAACGGTTTGCTGCCGCATCCATTCGAGATATTCAGCCACACTTTGTTCAACTGGCACTGTCGGACGCCAGTTCAGTGCTTCAAGGGCGGAAACATCTGAAACAGTGTGCCGCGTATCACCCAAACGGAATTCCCCGGCGACGACTGGGTCCATGCTGCTGCCGAATTCCTTCAGCATTATCCCTGCGAATTCCAGAACTGTGACTGCCCGTTTTCCGCCAACATTAAAGACCCTCCCATTAGCATTATCATCTTCCATGACCAGTACATTGGCTTTAGCAACATCTGCCACATTAATATAGTCACGCCGCTGCTGACCATCTTCAAAGCAGACTGGAGGCAGACCATGTAATAACCTGAGGGCAAAAATGCGGGCTATCCCGGAATAAGCATTATAAAAAGAATTTCGAGGCCCCTGGACATAAGTGTAGCGCACGCAGACAGTTGGCAAACCGTAACGATCTCCAAGGCGCGCAGCTAGCAGTTCAATTGCGTACTTGGAAATAGCATAGGAAGTCCCAGGAGCCGAAATGTTCTCGCCGATGAGCAGCGGAGGCATTGTTGAGCCGCATATGGGACAATGGATTTCCCAGTCGGCATTCAGCAACTGCTCCACAGAACGGGGAGAGGGAACGCAATCGCCATGCACAGTACAATGGTAAAGCCCCTCACCTGCTACGGATTGGGACGAGGCAAACACCATTTTTCTCACTGGATATCGAGTACGATTTGAAACGGCGAGCTCGAAGAGCAATGCGGCACTCTCCGTATTCGTATGTATGAATGTGGAAAAATCAGGCAAGTAATCCTGGTAGGCAGCGAGGTGAATGACGTAATCCGCGCCTTCAAAGGCGAGCTTGAGGTCGTCGCGACTTGCAACATCGCCTTCTATGAAATTCACCTCGTCGGGAACCCATGGCGGTTTACCTCGCGGATGCACACGAGCTTGAAGAGAGTCTAAAATTGTGACCTCATAGCCCCGCTGCAGTAACAGATCTACAGTATGGGAACCTATGAATCCTGCCCCTCCGGTAACAAGTACTTTCACGATCAGCCTCTAGAATACAGCCCAAATCCCACAGGGATCTTTAATGGGTGATGAGAGGACTAACTGCCAACTCCAGCACTTTCGGTCTTGCCTTCGGCTATGGCCCCATCGTTCGCAAAACCCTTTATGTTGCGGCTGGGCAAGGGGCCATATTTCTTAAAGAGACTTTGCGTCGTCAGATATTCTGTGTCCTTTTCCTTAATTTCATTTCCGCCGAGTCTAACGGATGTATCGACTATTAATTCTTTGGCCCGTTCGTCGACCCCAATAGAGGTGTCGCCTCCTTTGCGAAGTATGCTTTCCATATGGCGAGCTGTATTGAAGAGCGCCAGCACGAGGCTGTTGAAAGCTCGGAACATTTCCAAATTCGAGAAGTCTCCAGCGCGCCAACGATTCTTCACGACCTGAGAGAGCTCCGCGAAATCCTTTTCCGAGAGTCCAGAATGACCACCAAGAGCATGATCCAGCCGGAGAGGTAGACGCTTGCCATCGACGAAGCGTGAAGTAAGCCGGGCAAACTCGGCCAACTGAAGAACCTCAGGATTGCCTTCAACCCAAGGCGTTAGTAGTTGTTGCCGATTAAATTGTGCCCATTCCTCGAGTGTGCTCGGGGGAACAAATCCTGCCTGTAGTGCGGTATCGAATATTTCCGTTCCAGGATACGGCACCAACACGTAAACGCCCGAAATCATGGCATGAGGGTTGGCAGCGACCATCTCCTCGGCCAACTGCAACGTTTCCTTCATCTCTTCAACTGTTTCCGAGGGGAATCCAACCATGAAGTTATACAGCGGCTTGAAGTCGGGGTAGTCTGCTAACAGCTTATTGATTCGAAGGAATTGCTCCTTGGTCTCCCGCTTTTGAATCATTTTAAGGATTCTATTACTTCCAGATTCGATACCTGGCTGGAACGACTCAAGCCCACTTTCCGCCAATAGTGGGAGATAATTCTTACCTTGCCAGTTCGAGAGCCGTTCCATACTGTCCATACGCGTCTGGCACCACCATCGGAATCCGGCCTTTCTACCACCGATTTCCGCAACAATCCTTTCAGCCAAAATGATGGCGCGACGAGGATTAACCATGAATTCCTCATCGTGAAATGCAATTGCGTTGACACCATATTTATCAATGAGTTCCCGAATTCGTCGCACAGTGAGGTCGGGTGATTCTGTAATCTGAGTTCGCGTAGATTCCATTCCTGGCATCGCGCAGTATTCGCATCGATAGGGACAACCAACCGATGTGATCATAATGAGACTTCGCGTCGCAGGATCGATGAAGCGGCCTTGACTCCCGATATAGGTTTCCACTCCAGCGCGAAGCAGATCGTAGGGTAGATCTGGGAAAGCATCCAGCCTCGCCTTGTTTTCCTTAATCAAAGGTGTTTCGATGTAGATATCGTTTTCGACAAACGACAAGCTGGGAAGGCTCCGCAAGTTGGCTTTCCGATTATTGGATAAGGCTTGGAGGAGCATAAGAAATGGCGTCTCGCCCTGATCTCTAACCACCACGTCGATCAATGAACTCTGCAGAGTGGACCGGGGCATCAGGGTCGGGTGCACGCCACCCCAAACGATAACCGTCTCAGGCGACTTTGTCCTGCACATCAGCGAGGCTTCGAGCCCGTATAAGATCTGAGGGCATGTCATTGATGAGATCCCAAGACACAAAGGCGCCTTATCTAATTCCGACTCGAGGCGTTCACGCCAGTTCGGCTCCACCCTTTGATCGATAATACAAACCTCAAACTCTGGTTGAATGAACGCGGCGAGATTGAGCACCGCCAAAGGCAAATCGACAGACACTCCTCGAATGTCAAAGCCCGTATTCGGGAAAAATAGAACTACTTTTCGTGAGTCCATTCCTTAACCTCCATTGAGCAACAACAACGCCTATCATTTTTCGTCTAGTCGAAGCTTTTTAGTAGTTGCGTCCAAGGACGACCACGGGGATTGTTTGACAGATAGTTACGACGTCGAGCCAAACTGACCAATTCTTAATATATTCAAGGTCCAACCGAACCCACTCGTCGAAGTTTCGAGGCTTCCCGCGAACGATCCATAAGGAAGTCATACCTGGCGTCACGCTTAGCTTTTCCCAATGCCAATCCTCAAAATCCTCTGCCTCGTAGGGGCCAGGTGGACGCGGGCCGACGATACTCATGTCCCCCTTGAGCACGCTCCACAATTGCGGAATCTCATCAATGCTGTACTTTCTTAACCAGCGTCCGATTCTGGTTACTCTTGGATCGTTTCTTAACTTAAAAACCGGCCCGTTCATCTCATTCTCTTGCTCTATCTCGCTTCGCATTGCATGGGCATTTACAACCATACTCCTGAATTTCTGCCCCCAGAAAACGTGTCCCCCCATGCCAACCATTTCGTAACGGTGAAAGATGGGCCCCCGAGATGTTAACTTTATAAGAACACATATGACGGCAAATAAAGGGGAAAGAAGGAACAAGCCGGCAGCCGCGAGTGCAACGTCCATAGCCCGTTTACCAACCCGATAGCTGAACGTGTTCACAACGGGAGCAACTTTCACGCTGCGGTAGACGCCGGAAGGTGACCGGGCTACTTCTGTTTCCTCACCGCAACGTTGTTCACGATTGAAGAGATATTGATCAGGCACGCCAGCCTCCTTCAAACCCATACAATCCGCTCAAATCAGAAGCATTGAACAATAAAGGAAGTTCTCGACGAATACAACTCCTTATGTCTTCGACGTCTTCGACCCGCTAGGTTCGTAGAGGTTTTTGGGCATACACCAAAATGTTATTACGGAAAAATACAGAATGGTTCACACCCATGCGGATTGCGGACGCGAGCGCGAGTACCACGGGAGCGGGACGTACTCCAACATTGCGTAGATAATTCTCGATGGGTTGCCCCAGTTCCGTTATCCTACGGGCCTGTCCTATTTGAAGACCATGTCTTTCGATCAGACTCAACAATGCCCCCTTCGATAGGATTGAAAGGTGAGCCCTGCCGTTACGATGATCCAACAGGTTGGTCATCCGGCGGTCAGATAGTACATACAGCGCGTACGCCAGGGTGTCATACAGGCCTGAAACCGGAGTCAGGATTCCAACCCAACCTCCCGGTAAGAGTAGCCGAGCAACTTCTTTGACGAGTTTTTCTGGAGCCTGCACATGTTCAACCAAGCCCCACATCGTAATTACATCGTAGTAGTCATTGCGGACATCTGCCGATAGATCGTTACGACCTATCTCTAAGCCATAGCGTTGCTTCGCCACTCGCACAGGTAGTTCTGCGAATTCCGTTCCGTAGACCTCATAGCCCTCCTGAGCCGCAAGGGCAAGGAACTTTCCTGCACCGCAACCCACATCGAGGAGGCGGGGCTTTCGGTCCCTCGGGCCACGGATAAGGGCTGCCATTTCCCGGAGACGCCTCGCATGACCGTCATATTGCCATTCTAATTCTTGATCATAAAAGTCCGTAGAATGCTCGTAAACGGCCTGCAGTTCATCATCGCTGAACTCATTACTCACATAGCGGGAACCACAGGCCAAACACCGATAGACGGTGACACCAGCCCGCTCGGAAGTATAGTAAAACCGAACGCGTTGATCTCCACAAATTCTGCAGTTCGTACGCAAAATAGTTTGTTTTGACAAAGTAGGAACCATTCGATGCTCCTGGTTACTTGCTCGTCAACCTTTCTAAGTCACGCGAAAGGCGAATACGGCCATCAGCTCGAAACACTCTGGTCAGCCTGCAATCTCACTTACGTGCTGCCCCCTCTAGTACCCTAACATATTCACGTGTTTGGATCTCTGCTGTGAAATCCCTGGCTCTTACGAGCCCGCAGGAAACCATATTTTTTTTCAGATCGATATCTGAGAGTACGCGCGCCATTCCCTCAGCAATGGAATCAGCACTGTAGGGATCAACGAGCGCTGCACAGTTCTGAGCGATTTCAGCCATGGTTCCAATATTGCTCGTGACGACAGGACAACCGCAACTCATAGCCTCTACGATGGGGTGCCCAAAGGTTTCATAAAGCGAAGGCATTACTGTAAGTGATGCATTCATGTAGAACGCAGCTATTCGTGCATGAACGATGACGCCTGGACATACTACACTATCTTCTACGCCTAGCGCCCGGGCGTGTTCCAACAGGTCGCGCCCAGTAACTTTACCGCTATCCCCACCGACCAACAATAACCGATGGGATAAACCTTGTTTCCGCTTTAGCAAGGCAAACGCCTCTACCAGCCTAAAAAGGTTCTTCTGCCAATAGAAAGATGACACCGAAAGGATATAAGGCTTTCCACCAGACAAAGACTCAACCATGCGACATCCAGCTTCGTACTCCTCACCCCGCCGGTTGCCCTCGATCACAGCCGACAGTCCATAATAGACAACATGGATTCTCTCTGATGGCACATTAACCCGTTCAAGAATCGTCTGCTTGCTGGTATGGGAAGAGGCAAGCGCTCCTCTTACCTTCTGCAACGACCGAGGCACCATTCTCCGCAGGTACACCAAATTCAACCAGGAATAGATCTGAGGGAAATCGAAATATTGGAGGGATGCCATGAGAACAACGGAAGGTGTCTTCAATCGGAGCGGTATTACGTTGTTACAGGCTAGGAAGACATCGATTCCAGACCGATCAATAAGTCGAGCATAGCGGCTCTGTTCATACATGACTCGGCCAATCCGCTGCTTCGGTACCCCGGCACAGTGCTGTACCCGTACACTAGCGTGTGGAGTGATATCTAGCGGGTCAGCCCATCGAGGCTGAAAAAGTACATACTCATGTTGGGGTGCGATCTTGACCAACCAAGTTAGAGTATCCTGGAGAAAGTGACGAAATCCTCCAATTGTACCGAAACCAGTGGCATGGCCCGGCGAGACGTTATCGATGCCGATTCGCACGGAAACGACTCAAATGCTGTCTAAGTAGTAGGAATCTAGTCACACATCGGCGTGCATGCTTAGCACAGTTTTGAGTGAACTCATGGACCTTCAAAAGGACGACCTTCAAAGAAACGCTTCTACCCCTGCAATAACTGTCCACGGCGGATCCGGCCGCAGGCTTGTTCTATTTGCCTATACAGACGACGAAGCCAGTCGCCCGCTAAAAGCTGCGGTAGAGTCATAATGCCCTTTTTCGTCACGAGTAGCGGAGGGTAGGACTTTACCGCTCGCAGGTAGGTCTTCCACGCGAGTCGTCGCTCACCTGCTTGAAGGTAGCACACTACTAACACTAGAAGCATACCGGCGAGAGCTCTGTGTCTGCCCTTCCTGAGCTGTGCAACGTTAGTAGGATTATCAAGAAACTTCTGAATGACTCTCGAAAGACACTTGATGCTTTCTCGCGGGTTGCCTAATCCTGCAGAGGTCTGCACGACTCGATAACATCCCATGACTTTTGGAACGTATCGAAAGCTTGCAGACGGATAGTGCGCTCCCAGCCGCAACCACAGATCCAAATCTTGAGTGAGCCTCAAATTTTCATCAAATCCCCCGACCTCAAGGAATGCAGTGCGCCTTAGGTAAACAGTCTGCCCAGGGATGTAACATTCCCAGCAAAGCCAGTCGAGATCGAATGGCATGGATTTCCATAATTTGAAAGGCCTGCCACGAAGATCGACCTCGTAACAATCTCCGTAAACCATAATAACTTCGGGACTAGTTGTGAAGACCGCGACAGCGGCAGAAACGGCACCGGGTTGCATCATATCGTCAGTACATGTAATGCCGATAATCTCACCATCTGACGCTTTGACTGCCCTCATCAACGCCTGAGATATACCGGTATCGGGTTCACTTGCCCACCGAATGGGAAACCGCCGAAGGATTTCCTGCGACCCGTCCGTCGATCCGCCATCCTGAACAAATAATTCCATCCTTGGATAGTCCTGATCCATAACGCTTCGGATCATATTGGGAAGATAGTAGCTAGAATTGAGACAAGCCGCGACGATTGTCACCTTCGGTATATAATCGCTGGTCATTTCAAGTTTTCCGGCCACACATTTCCAAGACTTACGGAAATTGCAAATATCTGATCAGCGAGAAAAAACGTCCGATCCAATACGAGAACAAAATTAAGTACGCCTTCGGGTCTTTGGCCTTGATTCCTCAAGCACCATTGATAAGTCATCTTGATTCCTTCATCAAGAGGAATCCGAGGGACCCAACCCAAGCTGCGAGGCTTCGATAGATCGAGCAATTTACGTGGTGAACCATCCGGCCTCTGGTGCTCAAATTGTACTTCTCCATAATAAATGAATTCAGCTTTGTATCTACCGATAAGTTAGGTAGCCCAGCCTTCGCATCGCAGCAGGATTAGTCGTGAAACCATTGAAAGCCCTGAATTAAGATATTAGAAATTCACAAGGACCTTTGCTCCCTGGAAATCAAAATCAAATGACATTTCCCTCCACCCTCTAACGGACAACTCCCGGCGTAATTTCATCTTGTGACTGTTAGGGCAGAAAAACATAAAGAAACCTCCGCCTCCCGCACCCATAATCTTTCCGCCCAGCGCTCCATTTTTCTTTGCGATCTCGTATCCGTTTTCCATCTCCTGATCGGTGATCTTGCTTGAGCGCCGCTTCTTATTCTGCCAGTGCTCGTCTAGCAAGAGGCCAAATTTTTCCAAATCTCCTTTTTCAAGCGCTTCTTTGATTCCGTAGCCCAGTTCTTTAGTCCGATGCAAACTATCCACGACCGCAACATCACCAAGTTTGGTTCCCCGTCTCTGGTCTTCCAGGATGTCTCGGCTTGAACGAGTAGTGCCTGTATAGAAAATCAGCACGTTATTACGAAATTCTTCCGCCGTATTAATCGAAAGATCCAGGGCCGTGACTTTCACGCGCCCATCAGTCCCGATCTCCAAACACGTGACACCTCCAAACGCGGCCAGATAGTGATCGTGTTTGCCCACTGGATGTCCGGCAAGATCCATCTCAATGTGGCATGCAAGTTCGGCGATCGCGTGAGTTGGTACTTTTTCTCTCTTCAACTCGTAAAGAGCAACAAGCAGTCCAACCAAATAGCTACCGGATGACCCTAATCCTGTACCGTCCGGGACGTCAGCCATTGAGACTATCTCAAGACTGCCCGCAATATTGAGCTGCTTTAGTGCCGGACGGACGAGGTCGTGTTTAATATCGTCGACACAAGCCACTTGTTCATAGCTTGAATATTTGATCCTAAGGAGATCATCCGCTGCAGGCCGGTTAACATAAACATAGACATACTTATTAATTGCAGCGCTGAGGATGAACCCCCCGTATTGGCTGTAGTATGAAGGAAGATCTGTTCCTCCACCTCCTAGCGAAATTCTCAATGGCGCCCGTGCTAATATCATCAGTCGTTTTCCCCCAGTGCAGTCGTGCAAAGTCGCTTGTAATCTTCAGGTGTATCGATCCATGAGAGGTGCTCTCCGGTCGTCATGCGGTACCCGTATATACGCTTACCCATAACGAGAAGATTAGGCAAAACGTCCCTGCCGAAATCACAAACTCGCTCTTCAGGAATCATTTCAAGCACTTCCGGCTGCAGCATCAATATCCCTGCGTTAACCCATGTGCTGGTAACATCGGTAGACCGGGGCTTTTCGACAAAACGGACAATGCGATCAGTTCCTTCCAACTCTGCTACCCCACTCTCGGACACGTCATTCCGTCTATAGAGCGCAACGGTAACACTTGCTTCATTACGCGCGTGAGACTTTGCAAGTTGGTCAAGTTTGCAGTTTGTTAGGTTGTCTCCGTAAACGACCAGGAAGGGCTCGTTGAAGATGGCCGATACTTTCTTAACAGCGCCCGCAGTCCCAAGCAACTGCGATTCGTAAGAATAAACAATGTCTACCCCCCACTTATGGCCATCGCCAAAATGATTTGTGATGACCTCAGGGTGATGATGCAGGTTGATCACGATATGGTCGACATGCGACCGCACCAAATATTCGACAACATGCTGCAACAGCGGCCGTCCATCTATAGGTAGCATTGGCTTGGGCGTAAGAGCTGTTAGCGGCATCAGGCGGGTACCGGATCCCGCGGCTAGAATCATCGCTTTTAAAGACATGTCACTTTGCCAGTTTTTCTAAATGGTCCGCAAATTTGGGCAAAACCACGTTTCTATCAAAGTACTGTTCGACGACCGCGCGCCCTCGTCCACCGATTTCCAGTACTTTCTGAGTTCGCATCTGCAGAACCGCCCCCGCCAATGCAAGAGAATCTTCCGGGGCGGTCACAACGCCTATCTGGTGAGAAGTGATGAATTTACCAGTCTCGCTCTCGGAGCTCACAGATGCCAGGATCGGCCGTCCCGCAGCCATGTAGTACAATAACTTTCCCGGAAACACGATATCCGTTATCGCTCGTTTTTGAGTGACGGCCAACACGTCCGCGGCGGCGAGTTGCTCAGGCAAGCCGTCACGTGCCTGTAGTGGAAGAAAACGAAGATTAGAAATCTTCATCCTATCGGCCCGTTCCTTCAGCTCAGGAAGATACGGCCCTTCGCCAACTAATAGAAACTTGATATCGGCTCGACCGCGCAAGTCAAACGCTGCATCGACAAAGGTTTCCAACCCCTGTTTTCCGCCGACGCTGCCGGAGTACATCACAACAAAATCCTCAGCAGCAAGACCATGCATTTTGCGAAAGCCGTTGTCACGCGGATGGGGACGCATGAACTTGAGATCGATATAGTCTGGCAATAGAATCAGCTTGCTTGCAGGAACACTCTTAGCCAGTAAATTCTCGCTGAAGCCATTGCAGATGACGCCGATACTGGCGGACCGCTGATAGACGAATTGCTCCAGTATGCGCGCCGCCTTGAGCGGGATGCCTTCAGACAACGCGCCGGTGGCGACAGCCGCGTCAGGAACCAAATCTTGGATATGAAAAATGAAGCGGCATCCCCTTAGGAGTCCCAAAAGCCAGGCGGACACACCAAGCTGCAGCGGCGGGGAAATGACGACTAGAATATCGCAGCGGCCCCCGGCAAGCAGCCCGCTCACAAATGCTGCCAGCGAAAATGACGTGTCAAAAATAATACGGTTGATAGCCTTGCGCGGGTTTCTGGGAACGTACGCCCACGTTCGCAACACAGGCACTCCATTAACAATTTCCCGTTTGAACCAGGTGCCTCGATAACCATCCCATACCGTCCATCCAGGCGCCATAGGGAAGCCGGCGACCACTTTGACTTGATGACCTCTTTTAGTCAGAAATTCTGCCAAATCCGCGGTGTACGGACCAATAGACGTCGATTCCGGCAAGTAGTTGAAGCCTAGGAGTAAGACACGCATCATCCTATTAGGAAAAAACAATGTCGATTTCGAATCATGTTTTCTGGAACGTGACTTTCGAAGAGAATATGCCCTCCCGCCGATTCGATGAATCGGCGCCACTCTACGAGAGTAAACCGGTACTCGGAGCCGTCAAAAACCCTGTAATACAAGCGGTACAACCAACTACGCCATCCACGTTCCATGCCGAAAAGGTCCCTGAGTAAAGCGACCTTCCCGACCCGCAACTGCTCCCTCAGAGCTTTCTCGCGCAGGGAAACCGGAACATGATGGAAGATGAAACTGCTTGTTACCACGTCGAAACTGCTGTCCGCAAAGGGCAACAGACAGCCATCGCCAGCAAGAAAATCCAGGCTCTTGTATTGGAGTTTGGCATTCTTAATAAGGCCGGTCGACAGGTCCAAACCTGCGTACCATTTTGCGTGCCCAAATTCCAATAGTTCCATGCTGTGTTCACCAAGGCCGCAGCCAACTTCCAGCACAGTGCTGCCTGTCATAACCTGTCCGCAACAGGCCCGATACTGGGACCACACCTGCTGAACTTCGACATCCGCAGTGTCCGCTGATAGAAGTCCGATGAGGTACCGCAAGGAACTCATGGTGCGGCGCCGGAAAACATAGGCCCTGCCGGAACGGTGTGTTATTTCCGCCCATTTTGCAAAGAAACTACTCATCTACCCACTAACGACCGTGGTTCCGCCTCAAACGTGCAACTGTTGAAATCACTATGAGTTCTTGACACAAACGAGATTGGCGTAGATTTCATAGTCCCTCCGGAGTGGTTCGTTGATCAACTGTCTTTTTGTGCTGCTCCACCGAAAAAGTTTGTAACCGAACGCTTCGAGGTTCTCGCGAAGCACGCTAGTCTGATAACCAAAATTGGAAGTTGTCTTATCGGTAAATTCACAGATCAGCACTGGTGCATTGGGGCCTGATAGAAGATTCTTACCGCCTTTGAGCACCTGCAACTCAGCTCCCTCGACATCCATTTTAATTAAATCGATCCTGGTCATGTTCCTTGCTTCCACATACTCATCCAATGAGATCGTATTAACCATAATTTGCCGGAGCGGTTTGCCGACCCATGCTTGTTTGTTCATTGAATTCATGCCACATTGCTCGTAGACAAAGAAACTGCATTGCCCGGCTGTTGCACTTACTGCCAGCTCATTCAAATGTACCCATGAAAAACGATTTAAATGGACATTATTCTGTAATTGTTGAAACGTAAAAGGAGTCGGTTCGAACGAGTGAACCTGACCCTTCTCACCCACAAATTTCGCGCAAAGTAGAGTGTAAACCCCTACATTGGCGCCGAGATCCATCACGACCATTCCGGGACAGACATACTGTTTCAGAAAAGACACCACGTCATGCTCGAATTGGCCTATATAAATGTCGCGAGAGACGTTGCCCCTGGGCGAATATCGAATCGTAATGTCATCACATAGTTGAGTTGCCAGGGGCGTATTCGGATAAAAACGTTGGAGGCAAAGCCAGCGAAAATATCGAGGAGTTCCCAATTCGCGAACGCGCCGCAATTTGTATTTGAGCTTTTCGGCAAGATCAGCCATTCACAGCCTCCTCCAGGATCTGAATGGAAGGACGCGCTTGCTTCGGGATCCTCAACACCAATTCGGATAAGAGGTGCCGCATGCCCCCGATCGTGTCTTTCCTCGTAGAACACCTCAGTTCGATGAGCGTATAGCCTCCATTCGAATAGACTCCGGTTTGTATTCGCTCCCGTCGGTTTCAATATCAAGCCGAAACTGGTTCCATTCCTTAATTCGGCTCTCCCACGCAGAGACGACTTGGCATTCCTCGAACCCTGCCGCCCTGAACAGCGCTCTGAGTGTTAGCCGATCGTACATCCAGCGGTGCCGCCAACCGACTTTAGCGCTGTCGCCCAACGCCACACGTTCTAGCCATCGAACCAATGCATTTTGGAGTTTGCGGGTCGTCGGCTCGCGTTGTACTAGTTGCACAAGCAAGTCAGCTATGACTTGCTCATGGTCCACGACATCAGTGGCGGTCGATTCCGCGATCGACCGTATATACCCGTTTGCCCATTTCTCCAGGTCAGGAACAGCAACTCTAATCACGCCACCTGGCTTCAAGACTCGGCGACATTCCAGTAGAAATGTGCGGGCGTCCTCGCGATCGATGTGCTCAAGCAGATGAGAATGATATACAACGTCCACAGTGCGATCAGGAAAAGGTATTCCTCGTGCCAAGTTCCACGTGATGATATCTGGCTCAACCAAGGAAAACTGAGCAAAGCGCGGTTCCGAGATCAAGCCAAGGCGGCGCAGGAACAGCACGACCCACATGTGTTGCCGCAAGCGAGCGTAAACAGAAAAATCGACATTGTTCCACGCCTCATGCATTTTCGTACCACAGCCCAGGTTCAACAGCGCTCTTTGATCAGGCAGTCTCTTCAGAACATGAAACCGTTTCATTTTCTTCCACTGCGAGTAGAGTTACACGGATGAAAAGTCTAATTGACAACTACTCCACCATAGCGTTTGGGATCTTCCAAAACCGTAAGGATTCCCAGAGTGATGCCAAAAAAGGCGGCCTCAGACCAGTGGGGAGGGATGGAGAGCAGAAGAGCCGAAAAGACGACCCAGCTCATTATCGAAGCCAACACGTAAGCCTTCACTATTGGTGACAATGCCCGGCGTAGAAGCCGGAAACATGAAACTAGTGGAGAGATCCACAACGCCAAGAACAGCATTAGTCCTGGCAATCCGCCGATTACCATGTATGCCAGGTAGGTGTTGTGAAGGTTTGTATATGGACCCTCCCTTATCGCCCCGCTCCACATGTTACCGAAACCTATTCCGCTTAAAAGCGCCGGGACATCATCCCAAAAGGACTTTAACAAGGTTTGAACAATCTCAAGTCTCGTAAACGATGTGCTGTCATTGTCTGATAGTGTATAGTCCCACGCCGTTAGTGCCGCTTCGGACATTGTAGGTAGGAACATTCGCAATACGATGTAGGCAAAGACGCCTGACACGATGCACGCTCCGGCGAGCACCATCTGACGCCACAAGCTCCTCTTGGAGAGATTTAAGATAAAACTATGCAGCAATAAGACACAGATGCTAACTGCCAATGAAACCCAAACCGCGCGGGTGTTCGACACAATCACTGCAACTAGGAAAACTGGGACGAGTGCCCATGCATACCATTGTTTCTTGCCCAGAAAAGTCGGCGCGTGCTCCAATATCATCACCAGCATAATTAACGCAAGTGCCGCAAAGTACAGAGGTAAATTGACGTCTCGGAGCTGTCTACCAAGGCTATTCTGATTCACAGAGACCATCTCTTCTAGTCTCAGACCTAATCCCGAAACTGAAATCGCCAATTGCCAGATACTAACAGTCAATCCTGCGCCGACTAAACTCAACATAACCGCTCTCAAATGCCGCTCTTTTTGAAACAAAACCAGGGTGGCGAAATATGCGACCGCCGCGTACAGAACTACGCGGTACTCCTGAAGCACCGCATACATCGGATTCCCCGCCCGCATGCCGATCCCTACACCAAAAAAGGAATTGTATAGGAGCCACGCTGATAACAATGCACCGATCGTATTCATACGGGCGTGTCCATCGCGGAACCACTTTGTAAGTGCGAATAGGCCATATGCAAACACAATCACATCTGGCACGCTTATGGGAAATTCACCAATAGAGATCCTGTGATCTAGCCAAAATGTGGTACTAATCGCGGTCGTAAAGATGGTGGCGGCTAGCAACACGCAAGTTGTATCCGATCGGGAAATCAGGAACGATATAAGGAGAAATGACACAACGCCTGCGAAACCGACCAATACTTCCTCAGAAGGAAGTGTGGCGATTAGCACTCCAACGACGATCGCAGTAACCAGGGCAACTCCTAGCATCCAATTCGAAGCTGCCAACCGCCAGTGATGTGTGCTTGCTGATTGATCCAAGTATTCAGTCCTGGCTAGACGTGCCTGAGCCTCTGGTCCTTTAATGAACCGTCACGGCCCCAGGCTATTGCCCAAAACGACATCATTTCAAGCTCTACGGCCGAGCATTCCCGCCAATAGCGATCTGCACGACCTAAGATCCTGCAGAGAAAAACAGCCGCTCAAATATGCCAACAGCAAGTAGAAACTCGCCGCTGCACAAAAGGTCAACTGAGCCGATAAATCGCACGCCAGTAATAGAACACCGAACACGATAGCAGCGATAACGCTGACGACTGTCTTAATCAGAGCCGACAGCGAAGGTTTCCCAAAGACACGAAACGCTGACCTGGACAAAGACATCAGAGTCGCACATTCGGCGGCAATGAATGCGATGGCTGCCCCCCTTGGCCCAAGTCCCGGAACCAGGAGCATGCATACTGAAGCCTGAACGACAACTCCGAACCCAAAACCACGATTCAGTTCCACATATTCACCTGCAACGAAGAGCAAAGACTGGCTTACCACTTGAATGAAGCGGGGGACCAATGCAATGCAAAGAACTCTAAGCACTTTCCCCGTGGCCGCGTATGTATCACCATAGGCGATGTGGATGATTTTATCCGACATGATAAACAGAAAGAGTGCCAGAGCACCGGACAAAATGGTGAGGCTGCGGGCGGCAGTTAGCCAAATGTTACGAACGTACTCAAAATCACCGGAAGCTGCTCGACGCGTCAACTCCGGCGTAAGACTAGCGAACAACAACAGTGGAAACATCCCCAGCGTAACGACAAGCTTGAGCGCCGCACTGTATACTCCGACCTCGGACGAGCTTCTGAGTACTTGTAGAACATAAAGGTCAAGGCCCAGATGCAACAGATACAACCAATTAGTCAAGAATAGGTGCCCGCAATCAATCAAGAAACGCCTCAATAGCGTCACACTTACGCTAAGCAACGGCTTGATCTTCCATGCCCCCGCGATCATAATCGGCGTACATACCAGAAGCGCCGTTGTCATGTAGGCCGATGCGATTTTTCCGATTGTAAGCCCCTGGCCCGCAATTGTGAAAAGCGAGAGTAGTAAGAACAAACTCTGGGTGCCATCCGCAAGTTGCCACTGCATTCGGTCACGCCCCGCAAACAGCGAAATGGGTATGATCATCACTGCCAAAACGCCAACAGCCGCCTCCATAGTAACACTCGGAAGTAATATGCTGTTGGTCTGAATCAAAGCGGTATTCGCCAGTAAACTCGCGCTTCCAAGAAAAACAGCGCCGGCCATGAGTGTAAGCAGCGCCGGAATAAAAATAGTCCGGCCGTATTCCCGGTTATGAGCTGACGTTCGGATCAAATCGGACCCTACAGCGCTACGCAAGACGGTAATCCAAGACGCCGTAGTCAAAATCAAAGACCATTGCCCGAAGGTCGTCGCACCGAGTTTCCTTGCCACGAAGAAGTTTGTGGTCATGTTCACGATGGTAGACAAGCCTGTGCTACACAGCAACCAGAACAGATTGTGTAGAGTCCGGGTTCTAACCGAGGTTTCGGTTTTTTTCTCTGCCGTCGTGAAATGCAAGCTACTCACAGGCGTTACTCGTTTGGAACAGTGCAGTGCGGGGATGCAGGGTTCGCTCAAATAATCGAGTAGTGCGAGTGGCACTTATAAAACGAGTAAAGCTTCAGCAACTCCCGGACTCCATCATCAAGTGAGAATTTTACTTTAAAGCCCAACCCACGAATCTTCTTAAAGGACACTAGAAAATCGCGCACGTCCAGATCAGGCAGAGATGAGTCGATGATTTCAAACGGAATGTGGGATCGAATAGCATTCGCGATGTCAATTTTCGAGAAATTGAGTTTCTCATCTCCCACATTGTAGATCCTCCCACGCATATCGCCCACATGATCGAGTGCGAACAGATATGCATCGATTGCATCGAGTATGTGAATGAAAGTTCGCTTGGAGCGGCCGGCAAAAATTACAATTGCTCTGTCATAAACTGCCTTGTAGGTAAAGTCGTTGACCAGCAGGTCAACCCGCATCCTGGGACTTGTTCCGAATATCGTAGCGAATCGCAGCGAGATCGTATTCGCCCGCCCCATTACAACCTTCTCTGCCTCATACTTCGTTCTTGCGTATAAACTAACTGGCTGTATAGGGACAGATTCATCACATTCGGCGCCCGTCGCTCCGTAAATGGACGTAGTTGAAGCATAAACAAGCAACTGTTGATTGTCTAAAAGCGAGGTCAGCTTCCGAGTAGCCTCGACATTGATGACTTCAGCGGAATGCGGATTGGCGGCGCAGGCAGGCATTCCGCTGATTCCGGCCAAATGAAAGACGACGTCGAATCCCGCAATATCCTTCCCGGTTAGATTGCGGATATCCAACTGCACAATGTTCAGATTCTCTTCCGGGATCAGGTGCAGAACAGCGTCATAGCCGTACAAGAAATTGTCCAGCAGGGTTACCTGATGTTTCCGGTCCAGAAGCTTTTTGACAAGGTGAACTCCCTTATAACCTGCACCACCAGTGACGAGTATTTTCATTTTGGTTCCCGTTAAACTCGAAGAGAAGCCTACAACGGCGACCACACCACAACAGAATGCCCTTCGATGAAAAAGCTGCCCGTGTAGGTACGCTGCTCCCGAAGAATTTTAATTTTGTTTTCACGCTGAAGTTCGCGCAAGCGGGTTAAGAACCCTTTAAGATAATTCCGTTTGTTGCAGTACAAAACCGACAGCCTGTCGATCAGACAGTTCGGGTCCATCAACTCATCTATCGGTTCCATGTGCACACAAATTCTGGGTTTCTTTTCCATCAAGAATTGTAAAAAAGGCTCGAACCGATCGCCTACCTGTTCCAAGGCTGCCACAGTCAGGATTCCGGAATTGTTTCGCAAATCCAAGCTAAAATCGGGCTCATAGAAATTGAAATTACGACCCTCGATATTTGTTTCAACGCCTGAAGCCACAACGCCGGAGATGATTCGCTGGGACGCTTCCGTCCAATCTAATCCGACGAGCCTGGCCCCCGGGTTGTAGTGCCGGGCTCTCATCAGGTGATAGGCGGGGCCGCAACCAAATTCGTACAGGGCATCCACGCTCCCAAGATAGGTTTCGACCAGCCAATCCACAAGAATCCGATGAATTCGATAATCGAAATACGGTATCAGCGGCCGGATGATTCTTTGTTTCCAGTGCAACAGTCGATGCTTTCCGTAGTAGCCCGGAATGAAGTGCTTGGGATCCTCGCCTCTCTGCAATGCCGCCAGTTCCTGATTCCACCCGTTTTCCCAATCGGGTAACCGATGCTCGCCGGCTACCGGCAAATCGTTGCTCGCCAGCATTTCGACCACTTCGAGGATATACGCGTCGCGTTCCTGTTGCGTGAGTTCTTCATATCGCAAATCCGCATGGATGCAATCCGCCCTCAATGCCAAACTAAGTGGAGCCCCGAGCAGTTCCTCGATCTCTCCTGCTGAAATCACAAGTGGTTGAGTCATATAGGAAGTCATATCCGAAAGGTAACTATTCAGCACATCCTGTGGCGTTATGGTTAAACACAAAGACACCAAGGCACAAAGGCACCAAGAAAGCCGGCGAATAAAGCATTTGATGCCGGCTTTCTTGGTGCCTTTGTGCCTTGGTGTCTTTGTGTTTAACCATCAGTCGCAAAATGAGGTGAATAGTTACTCCGAAAGGAAAGCGGCGGGTGGGCGCCTGGCTCAGCTATACATCGCTTTCTGCCATTCGACGGTTCGCTCGAGGCCTTCCTTCAAACTGACCAACGGAACCGGACCAAATTCGCGAATGAATTTTCCGATGTCTGCAAACATGTCATCAGGAGCCCCAGCCATGGCCGCCTTGGACTCCGCCGGAATCTCCACAGGTACGTTCAATAAATCGCCAATCAGACTTGCGAGCTCGGCAATTGTGGTGTGCGAGGTCCCGCCGACGTTATAAACCGGCTCCGTCCCTTCGAGAAGAATTCGCCACATCATGTGAACCGCATCTGAAATGTAGCAATAAGTCCTTCTGGCCTCGCCGCGATCGAGAAGACGAATCGTCTTTTCCATGAGACCCTTCTCAATTAATGAATACATCACTCGTTTATCACGAGGTCTGGTGCCGGGACCGTATCCAAGGCTGAGCCTCGCTGATTTGGCAGAAATGCCCCGGACCCGATAGGCATTACAAATAGCTTCACCACAACGCTTAGCCTCAATGTAGCAAGATCGGGCGTGGGTCGTGTTCGTTGTGCCGATCTGGTCCTCGGAAAAGGGTGGATTCGTCAATCCGCTATAAACTTCGCTACTGCTGACAAAAAGGAATTGTCCACCGGCTAGGAGTTTTTCAAGCAAGCCAAATGTCGCAACGGTATTCAACTTAAGCGTCGATTGGGCTTCCTCGATAAAGCGGCCAGGTTGGCCGTATGTTGCCGCATGAACGATAAAATCGGCTCGGGGCAAATCGGATACAAAACCGTTGCCGGCCATATTGCCGACTATGATGCTGACATAACCTTCATCGACCAAGCTCTTTAGATGATCCGGGACGCCCTGTTGCACCACACCATAAACCCTGACCGGCAACCCCAATTGCTGCTGGCAGTGCATCAATCCATACAGGAAGTGGGTCCCGACTATCCCCGATGCACCGGTGACGAGCACAGTTTTGCCAGCCAGCGTCGTCACGGGAACTTGCTCTAAGCTACGAGCCCCATCCTCTTTGAGCAGATCCAGCCTATGCACGAAACTCTTCCGGCGCAGACTTCATTTTGAACGTCATTGAGCTGCAAGCGCTGCTTGCTCTTCAAGCAAGTCATTCAGTTTGAGCGCGTCAAATCGGATACGCCAAAATTCTGATTCTCCAACCAGAACTTTGGCTCGTTTGAATCTCTCCAATGCCTGATTTTTTTGATTGAGCCGGTTTTCCACGATGCCCAGGAACATAGTGCTGAGTGGATTGTTAACCGACATGCGCTCGCAGATATTGGTCAGTATCGCTTTTTTCATTTCGAGTTTGACCGGATCGTACTCAGGCAAGATTCGCTCATAGTTTACAAGCCAGTCCGCCAGAAACCAGATGTCTTTTAATTCCTCGGGCGTTGGAACATAAGCGCCATCACGCTGGAGAATATCCGGAATAAACTTGCTGATCTGTTTTTCCTCTCGCTCCCTCTGTTTCTGACCGCCAGCGGTTCCGTTGAAAAACCGGGCATCAACTATCTTATCCTCACTGAGCATCCCTTGTTGTAATAGGGAATTGGTCATGGACGTATTCGCAAAAAAAGCGACAATCTGTATTGGATACCAGTCCAATAAAATTTCGCGGGCTAAATTGATGGTATCCCAGATTTGACCCATAGTTTCACCCGGAAAGCCAATCATCAGCAGTCCCTTGCTGAAAATCTGGGGATAGCCCTTGAGCATTTCAGCTAGCCGTCGAAAATGCTTCACGGCGCTCGGTTTCAGGACTGACTTGAGAATTTCCGGGTTGCCCGATTCAATGCCGATATTCAACCCACGACACCCCGACTGAGCGGCAGCGTGAATAATTTCTGCTGTCGCGGCAGAAGCGATTATCCCGTTTGTAGCATCCCAGGTGATTCCCAGTTCATGCCTGGTCATCTCTTGAAAGAGACTGATTGTTCTTTCGGTATCGTAAAAAAGGTCGTCATCTAACCACATCACATGGTTGATGCCGTACACATCACGAAGAGTTTGAAGTTCATCAATTACGCTTTGGATTGATCTGCCTCGTACCCCTCTAAAGTTGAAGTTTTCGACTGAACAGAACGTACACCGCGCCCGGCACCCTCGATTGGAAATGATCGATGAAGAACGATGGGTGGCCGAGTCGAATAGCCAGGAATATGATCCGATTCGGCCGTATCCGCTGTATTCGCCGATAGGCAAAGCCTTGTAGTCAGGCGCTATGCTGAGCCGATCTTCGTTTGGTCTATCTCTTTTCACAATTTCGATGTATCTGCCTTCATGCAAGGTCGCAAGCTGCGATAAATCCTCCGAACCCGATGCGCCATTGACGTAATCACAGAAACTGACGAGGGAATTGTCCGACTCATAGCGCATGACGAAATCAATGCTGTGCGTTATTTCCAGAATAACCTCGGGGCAGCCAGTAGGATGGACTCCTCCTGCCATGACGACAACGGCCGGGTACGTTTCGCGAACATACTTGGCAGTTTCCAGCATGCAGTCATGAGTCATGGAGAACATAACGCTGATGCAGACCAGGTCAGGTTTAAACTCAATCACTTTTTTATCAAGAAATTTCTGCCAGATTCGATAGTGGAAATGGGGTGATTGGGCGGAAAGGAGGACTTCGTAATTGAGATCAACGATATCGGCGGTGTATCCGTGATTCTCCAACGTTCTGACGAGAACTCCAGGGCCGTACGGCGGGAAAGCATAATAGAATCCCAATCTGGCGATGTCTTGATCAAAATCCTGTTCAGCTACTTGCGGCGGATTTATGAATAAAATTCTTTTGCAGCCGGCCGCAAAAAGACTCTTGATCTTCGCGCCAATCAGACTCACCGTTTCAGCTTCAGATCCAATCGTTTTCACGGTGGACATTTTGAACCCTCCCCATAAAGGAGCTTGAGCGTTATCTGACTAACCAACACGAATCATTGAAACCACCAACCTTGTGCACCACATTATCACGTGCTTGCAGGTTGAGAGAAGTCGCGATCAACGGGCGTTTGTTTTGAACGGATCAAGTCCGGGCATGGATAAACTTTGCCAGCTGCTCTCTGATCTGCGATGTGGTCAAACCACAAATTACATCGTGATCGGCGAGGTGACCATAGTTAGTTAGAAAGGTCCGAGGTACGCCTATCGATAGGAGTTCCACAGATCTTCCTTTGAACGCCGATACAATGTCATGCGTCATAGTGCCTTCGTAGAAAGGTTCGACCACAACGACTTTCGGTGATCGGGAACTGGCTTGAAGCGTTTCGGCGTCGAACGGCGCCAAAGTGGTGTAATAGATTATTGTGACATCCAGATCCTCTGCCGCCTCGATCACTCGCGTCAACATTGGTCCAACCGCAACAACGGTAGCCAATTGCCCCCGCCGCACAACGTGGGCGCTGCCAAAACGCACATCACAGGTTTGTTGGTTACTTTGCTCACTCAACCGAAAATAGGTCGGCCGCTCGGTGCTGTAGGCCGAGCGAAACAGCCGGTCGAACTCCGCCGCTGTCCCTGGCACAATGATCTTCATTCCAGGCAAAGTCCGCAGCATTGCGACGTCGCCAGGACTGTGATGGGTACATCCCAAAGCGGCGTAGTCGTATGAAGATCCGACACTTACGATACAAGCCCTCACATCCTGATAACAAAGATCATCTTTGAGCTGTTCGAAACATCTTTCAACAACAAACGGAGCAATACTGTGAAGAACAGGAATGAAGCCCTCTTTCGCCAAACCGGCCGCCAAACTGGTCATTGCCTGCTCGCATATGCCAATGTTGTAGATTCTGTCAGGGCAGGACCGGAATACGTTTTGAAACCCGAACACGCCGATATCGCCGAGCAAGAATACCAACCGCTCATCATTTGCGGCGAGTTCCTCACTGGTCTTGATGAATTGCTTTCTCACGTCAGCTCTTGAAGTATCGAAGGAAGCTCGCCAGGAGTCGGTACACGATGATGCCAGGCTGGATTGTTCTCCATTTGTCTGCAGCCATGTCCCTTGACAGTCTCAGCGATGATTGCAGTTGGCCGGTCTGGCTCGCTCCGCGTGAGTGCATCGTATAATGCATCGTGATCATGACCGTTGATGGTCGTGGCAGCCCAACCGAAGCTCCGAAATTTCTCGCCAATGTCACCCATCGACAACGCGCGATCCGTGGAGTGGTTATAATCGACGATACAAGTGAGCTGTGAAAGCCTATGATGGCTGGCAAGAAGGGCTGATTCCCAAATCGAACCTTCATTGGACTCACCGTCTCCAATGACCACGAACACTCGCCGATTTATCCCGCGGATCCGCATACCTAAAGCCATCCCGACACCCATCGGCAATCCATGTCCGAGGGAACCCGTTGATGCTTCTACGCCGGGCACCTTATTGCAGTCAGGATGGCCGCCAAGGCGGCTATCGAAAGCACCAAACCGTTCCAATTCTGAAATGGGGAAAAAGCCCTTTTCAGCCAGGACAGCATAGAGTGCCAACGAACCATGTCCTTTGCTGAGAATAAATCGATCTCGATTGGCCGCTTTCGGATCTGTGGGATTCAGATGCGCTACCCGGTTGTATAGAACCCACAAGATATCGAGTATTGAGAACGCACTGGGAATGTGTCCTTCACCAATCGCAATCGTGGCCAATACGATGTCTCTCTTGAGAGAATTGATACGTGATTGTGCTGTTTGTGCTGCTTTCACAGGGCATGCAGATTCCGAGAATAAAATCTCTCCGTAAGCCGATCTTCACGCACAAGAAAACTCCTCACCCACATGGTAAAATCTTGTAGCTGTTGCAATTATAGGAGTTAACCGCATACGCACTAGTCTAGGAGGCGCTAAACGCGGTTGGCCACGGAGCGCCGATCCTCAATTTGCAAAGATTTAGAGACCTCCGACTGAACTGTGACGCACAACGATCGTAGAAGTAGCTATTGAACTCGGTGATTTTCCAAAGTATCTAGTGTAGTGTCCCGGAAATAATTTAGATTCCTTCACTGTAGCGGCGGTCTATGACCGCCGACAATACCGCAATTTGCGAGATGGTCGGCGGTCATAGACCGCCGCTACAGCTGTCAAGTTATTTCCGGGACAAAAACGCCAAGTTTTTCAATAAAATCGATTCAGGGAATTGGCTTCATCCGAAACCGAAATGGACTTTATGAAACTGCATATCTGCGTGTCAATAAGAAACTGGAAAGTGCAGAGCCCGACTCTCACACAATCAGTCGTAAAGGATCAAGACTAACCGGCGAGGCTCAATGGGGTGCAAATTAAAAGTGGGACTCGATTAAGGCCCGGAGGGCCGTCAGAATGGAGCCACGCCCGTGAGGGCGTGGATTGCAATCTCAAGGAATGGCAGAGCCACGGAGTGGCGAAAGATTCTCCAGACGAATCTTTCGCCACTCCGTGGCTGAATGTTCCGAGGCCCCTTACCCACGGCTGACGCCGTGGGCTACACTCTGACGGCCCCCCGGGCCTTAATCGAGTCTTTCAATCGCACCCGGAACCAGCGGCTCCAGGCTGCCTCTTGTCGAATCCCAACAAGCGTGCTAGATTCTCGACACCACATGCGTGCCGACGCCGCACCCCCACAACCGCGGATCACTGAAATATTGCCTGGAATGTTGACGATCCTGATCATTGGAGGCGTCTATTCCAACGAGCACCACGACGTAATAAGATCACTCCTCTCTTCAAATGGTGTTTTGGCGGTAGTTATCCTCGGCGTTGTCGGATTCATTCTTTCGTGGCTTGTCGGCACTTTCCTCGACTCCGTGAGGGAGGTTTCCGAATGGGTGATCAATCGCAAATGGCCTATCAACTGGAACTATTTGTTTATAGGTCCTCCGCAAGCAATTGAGCGGCTAACTGATTGGTATCTCACATATTACTTTCTGAGCGGAAATTACGCAGTGGGCGTCGTAGCGACTTTTGCCGTCAATCTTACAGGGTTGATTCACTTTCCGAATTGGCTTATGGGTGCCCTATTTGTTGCTTTAATCATAGCTCTTAGCGAATTCTTCTTGATCAGAAAAAGGATTATGGCACTGATCGGACGCAGTGATGACTGGTCACACCATGGAGTTTACAGCCGATTATGTGAATCCCCAACAATCCCTAAAGATGAGAAACGCCGACTTGGAGTATTCGCTATCGCAGATATAAGGAAGGGCACATATGTCTTTCAGTCCCACCAGGCAGACATAACATGGGTTGACATAGGTAGCCTCCCCAAATTACCGCAAGGAATAAGGCAACTCTATAGCGACTTCGGAATCTTTCGAGAAGGGCGGTGTGGTGTCCCCAAAAGTTTTAATAGGCTTAGTCTGGCTTGGTACCTCAACGACTCAAGAAAACCCAATATTGGGTGTGATGAGGGATACAGGTTCTTCGCCTTGCAAGACATTCGTGAAGGCGAGGAATTGTTAGCTGATTTTAGTACCTATCGCTGAACCCCTTGGTCGAATGAAAGTATCTTTCTGAATGATTAGTCGAAACCGGGTCCAGACCGGCTCCATCCAAACATGCGATGACGGTCCTTGGGGCCCTTTCAAAGGTCGACCGTGTTTGATCGGAAAACGATATGAAAAGCGTGACGTTCCTATTATTCCTCCTACTGTTGGTTAGGGCTGCGCATGGCCAAACCGGAACGGACGGGGCAACAGCCGCCGATTGGCCGCATTATGGCGGTACTCAACTCTCCTGGCGTTACAGCGCTCTCGACCAGATCAACTCCTTGAACATAAAACAGCTTGCACCGGCCTGGGTTTTTCAAACGGGCGACTACTCTGAGAACCTGCAGGCCACACCCATCGTTGTCGATGGAGTTATGTACATCATCACACCGCGAGCGTGGGTGTTTGCGCTCAACGCAGGGACTGGACAGGTCCTCTGGCAATACAAATATCCTCAGCCGCGGCCAGGGCGATCAGGAAGCCAGGCCACGTTTACGGAAAACCGCGGTGTCGCGGTGGGTGACGGAAAAGTTTTGTTCGGCACTAACGACAACTACATGGTTGCGCTTGATCGGAAAACCGGACGCGAAGCGTGGAAAGTGAGCGTTGACGACCCTAAACAATGCGGTTGCAATATCACGTCGGCGCCGTTGGTCGTGAAAGACAAAGTGATCGTCGGCGGTTCCGGGGGTGACGGCGCGCATCGCGGATACCTCACGGCTTTCTATATGAAGACCGGCCGGCTAGCCTGGCGCTTTTACGTAATTCCCGGACCAGGAGAGAAAGGTCACGAAACGTGGAAGGGGAATAGTTGGAAGTTTGGCGGCGGCGCGCCGTGGATGACAGGTTCGTACGATCCCGAACTAAATCTGGTTTATTGGGGCACAGGAAATGCCGCGGGTAACTTCTTTGACGGAGACCGCGTCGAAGGCAGCAAATCCAGTGACCGGGGCGTGAATCTCTACACCGCGAGCGTTGTTAGTTTGGACGCGGACACCGGCAAGTTACGGTGGCACTATCAGGAGATCCCAGACGACCTATGGGACTTCGATTCCGCTTACGAAGTCGTCCTCCTGGACCGCATGGTGAAGGGGCGGATGCGGAAGCTTCTCGTGCACATGAACAAGAGTGGATTGACGTTCGTCCTCGACCGTGTGACAGGTGAATTTGTAGGGGTGTTTTCTGTTCCCGAGGTTCAGACCTGGATCAGCGGTGTCACCGAAACCGGAAAGCTGGTGGGCCGCCGGGAACCCAGGCTCGGAGAAACTCGCAACTTCTGTCCTAGTGCGGCAGGCGCCAAGAGCTGGAACTCAATGGCTTACTCGCCGCGCACCGGATTTATATACGTACCGGCGAACGAACTCTGTGATGACATCACTGCCAACAGCAGAGAACCACAAGAAGGGCGCTTCTATACGAATGGTAGCTATTCAATTAAACTGCCCCCAAATCGCACCACATATAGCCATCTGGACGCTTGGGACCCTCTGACGGGCAAACGAGCGTGGAGCTACCCTTATAAATATGTTCTGCTGGCTTCGGTACTGGCGACGGCAGGTGATCTCGTTTTTACTGGAAACCCAGAGGGCGAGTTCTTTGCACTCGATGCGCGTACGGGAACCAGGATGTGGAGCTTTCAGACCGGAGCCGGAAATCGGGGATCTTCCATATCGTACTCGGTGAAGGATCGCCAGTTCATTGCCACGTCGACAGGATGGCAGCAATCCATTATCGGATCTCAAACCGCAATGGTCTTTCCGGATCAAACATGGCGCGCAGGATCAACCTTGATCGCGTTCGCTTTGCCAAATGGGCCTAAATGAAACGAGCGTTCTTTATTATCGTTTTTCTTGCGCTTCTGTGGGCACAGAGCATACAGAACGTTGTTCAAGAAGGCCAGAAGGTTTACAACCGGTCCTGTGCCACCGGGTATTGTCACGCGGTGAATGGTGAAGCCGGCGCTGCCGCCCCACAGCTTGCAGCGCGCGGATTTGATCAAGCTTTTATCATTAACACAATCAGTAGAGGCGTACCCGGAACGCCAATGCCGCCGTTTGCAAATAGCCTGTCGCGGGAAGACTTCGGGGCGGTGGTTGCTTATGTCTCCAACCTGAACGGAATAGCTAACCCGTCGACAAATGTGGTTGCTTCCGGAGGCGAAGGAACGACTCTTTCGCGCGCGGCTGAACGCGGCCGGGATCTCTTCTTGGACGCGGTCCGCGGATTTGGGCGATGCTCAACGTGCCATGAAGTCAGTGAAATCGGAATTTCGGTTGCACCCATCACCACTATTCCGGTGAATGTCCAAGCGATGCGGACGATTCCGGCACTTCATATAGTAACAGTCGTTGTGGAAGGGGAAACGATGCCCGCTTTAGTCGTTAGCAGAAGCAACTCAGACTTCGTTTTCTATGATCTAACCACCGCGCCCCCAGTACTTCGAACCGTGCGACCAGCAGACGCCCATTTAAGATCGAGTAGCAACTGGCAGCACTCTTCGGTGATTGAGTCCTATAGTGATGAGGAACTCGATTCAATTCTGGCTTACTTGCGGCTTGTAGTGACTCCGTGAACTGAATGAAGCAATGCTTCGCTATTGGATCACGCGCACATTGTAGCTTGTTGCGGCAGGAGTGACTCCAGCGGTTGTGGCGAATACTCTCACGGTGACTGTTCCAGCACTGGAAACATAGCCATCCCAAATAACACCATCACCTGGGTATCTTTGAGGCATTACCGCTACAGTCATTGCCGAGGTTGCTCCCGTTACGGCAACTGTTCCTGATGTCATTGCGCCCATCGACAGGGCGTTGCCACCGATAGCCGCTGTAGTACCACTCAATACAGGGTTTATCCCCGGCGTTGAACTTACCACGCCATTGGCGTCTGTCGTCAACGTGCCGGCACCGTAACTCCAAAGACGCGCTACGCCGGCGTTGGATATGGAGATATAGCTCACAGTCCCATTTAGATTGGTGAACGAATAGTCCGCGGCACGACATGTCATCGTTGTGCCATTTCCAAACGTATTGAAACCAAAACACACGGTTGAACCTGGTGACGCTGTCGGCGCAGCTGCTCTGCGTTCTTCCAGTCTCAACATGCCACTACCCAAATCAAAAGCAGCCGCGTCGTTGGCGCTCTGTCCGATTAGTACAGCCTTTGATAAATAGGACGGCGCCGCACGCACTAACGTATTTAGTTCTGCTGAGGTTCCAATAAATTGAGCTTTCGCACCTGGACTTGATGGTGTACCAAACGAGATCGGCGGAAACCCGGGCACCGTTAGAATTGTTCCAAAAAATGCAGGCTCGAAATAGTTATTATCAAATACAAGCGTATTATCCAGCGTTCCTGCTATTGTCGTGTTCCACGAGAATGCTCCTCCAAGATCACGAAACCGTGCGCCATGCGGTGTGAAATGGATCAAACCCTGCGACTTACCTGTAGGTGCTTGCGCTTCATACAACGCATTGATAAATGTAATCGCCTGATGATCGATTTCAACGGTGTAACCGAAATCTGTGCCGGCTACGGCTCCTGTCGTAGTCGGCCCCAGGAACTCACAGGCAATACATACATCTTGACATGCACCATCCGCGGCCGTCCCCGATCCTCCTCGAAATGTCCATTGTGGGCCAAATTTGAACGCTTGAAACCGTACTCGATTCCATTGCGAGTTTCCGCCTCGATCAATGTATCCAGCGCGCTCAAAGGCATGGACTCGTACATTTTCAACATACCAATCAATGTATTGCGTAACGCTAATACCGACACTACCAGCAGCCGCGGCCCCAGGCCCCAACATAAACACGTTGGATATATTCCAGTGTGTTCGAAAATTGGCATTAGAAAAGTTTGTCGATAGATTCCCAACACGAAACGCGCCCGAAGCTGCACCGGAAGCCTGAAATTTCACGTTCCGGATTTCCACGCTGCTAATGATTGCAGACGTGTCAAAAACATAACCCATTCCAGTTAATTTGAACGTACTCACGTCCACGTTCTCGTCGCCCTGTCCGATGCCCTCGATACTCGCACCGCTGCTCGTAACACTTATCAACGCACCGTCTGTCGCTTTCGAGAGCGTCACTTTTCCAATTTTCAGCCGCACTGGACGATCCAGGGTTATGGTTGTCGTCGTTATTTGATCGCCTGAAAACCCTGTTGCATCGGCAATGCCGCCCCGATCGAAAGGCAGCGCAGCGATACATGCATTGATCTTTTGTCCTGCGTTCTCCCCGGCCGATTCTTCACAGTATAAAGTTGTCGAAGATGGCGACCTCCCCGCTTGCGAAACTCCCAAAATAGGTAAAGCCAAAACGAGGGGTAAGATAAATGATCTGATTCTCATTCGTTTGTTCTCCCAGTTTTTTGCGGGACGACAGGACCTAAATGCAGTGCGCTGCTCAGCCAATGGCACACAAGGAACCCCACGAAGTGCACCTGCCGTCCCATTAGTGTCGGCTTCCACGATCTTGATTGATAGCACTTCTTCATGAAAAATGGACACTGGTTCGACCGAGTCGTTGGCAGATTTTGCCCCCGACTGAAATTATCGATTTGGCAGCTAGGGAAACTGCAGAATCTTCGAATCTCGGAAGACCACGGTAGCGCGAGCTGCAAAGCAAAATGCCAGCGGGCCTGGTTGTTCGTCGACGTTGGCTGTAATCTCGGTGCGTGAACACGATGCCCATACAAGAAAACGGACGCTCCGCCCCAGAATTCGATAGCCCTACTGCGATTTTGCGATGTGCGTTGTGGTTTGCCGTGCTCCTCGGAATCGGGCAAGCACTATTTGCAACCATCGCGCGTCTCGCGGGACACCTCATTTTGATCAGCCCAGATGTAATTTGGATGGCACCCATGGCGAATGCAGTAGTGTTCGGATTTGCGGCCATTGGTGTTCGGCTGATCACTCGCCGGCTGGACCGGACAAGAGCGAATGGTGTTGCCTTAACGGTGTTGGTGTTGCTGTCATTGCTGGGCCCATTCCTGATGGTGCACAGATTGTGGCCACTTGCAACATTAACTCTCTCTTGTGGTTTAGCTATCCAAGCGGGCCGGATGCTCCGCGAGCGGATAGAACTCCTCGATGCGTTAATCCGCCGCACGTTGCCGTGGCTGATCTCCCTTTGTATTGCGCTCGGTTTGGTACTGCATTTGTCAAACAACGGGCTCGAACGACGGGCGGAAGCGTCTCTGCCTTTAGTCGCTCCCAACGCGCCAAACGTCATCCTGATTGTTCTTGATACGGTACGAGCGCAGAATTTGAGTCTTTACGGATACCAGCGGCGGACTTCCCCGCACCTGGACGAATTCGCGCGAAACGGAGCAGTATTCGAACATGCCCTTTCCACCGCACCATGGACGCTTCCTTCGCACGCTTCGTTCTTTACCGGGCGGCTTCCGCACGAACTCAGCGCCGACTGGTCGACGCCCTTGGACGCCACCCAGCCGACAATTGCAGAGGCGTTCACTTCGCGAGGCTACCTAACAGCTGGGTTCGTAGGAAATCTGCAGTATACAGCTGCAGTGACTGGCCTAAACCGTGGCTTTATACACTACTCGGATTTTCCCCTTTCAGCACAGATGCTGGTACAGAACTCTTGGATTGCACGCGAGATGGTTGAAACGATACACCGTCTCACCGGCGCCCCTGATCCAGGTTTGCGTAAGAGCGCAGTCGATGTGAACCACGAGTTTCTGGCGTGGATCGCGCTGCACCCGCGGAAGCCGTTTTTTGCGTTCCTCAATTACTTTGATGCTCATGCGCCCTACAGGGCGCCTCCGCCAATCGACAAGATATTTGGCGGAGGAGTGTTACAGCCGGACATCACGGATCGGCGTAAATGGTCCAAGGAGAAGATCCAATGGTTGATCAACGATTACGACGGAGCACTGGCATACCTCGATGAGCAAGTGGGTATATTGTTGGATACATTGAGAGCGCGACACCTGCTGGACAACACAATTGTCGTGATTACTTCCGATCATGGCGAACAGTTTGGTGAGCACGGCCTGTTCGAGCATGCCAACAGTCTCTATCGGCCCCTGCTTCAGGTGCCCCTCGTGGTGTGGTTCCCGGCAGTCGTGCCAGCGGGCTTGCGTATCTCGACCCCGGTTACGCTGTTGAATTTGCCGGCAACGATCCTCGCTCTCGCAGGAGTCACGACCGCGTCCATATTCCCAGGCCACTCGCTAACAGAATATTGGAACTCATCACCGCATACCGAACAGCCTGGTTCCCCACTCTTCGCCGAAGTCAGCAAAGGGCTCAATCTGCCTGATTGGCTGCCTGTAAGCAAGGGGCCGATGCAATCCGTCGTCGTCGGCGGCATGCACTACATTCGAAATGGCGATGGGCGCGAGGAGCTATACGACTTCCTGCAGGATGTTGCCGAAGAGGAGGATCTGGCAAGCCGACCGAACGCTGGGGCGGCGCTCCGACAGGCGCGGCTTGCGCTTGACGAGGCGCAGCACCGTTAACGCCTTGGCAGCTTCAACAATCGACTGCATTAAACTGGACCTTTGAATAGGCTCGGGAACTACTTGCTGTTTGTAGTTAAAGTCTCAAGGTATTGTCCGAACCCTGCCGCGAGGCTCTCCCCTTCCGAGGTATTCGCTAGATTTCTTAACTCCGACCGGTCTTCATGCCAGCCATATAGCTCGATTCCCATTTTCTGTCCCATGATGTAGTGGAGGTTGGCGCCTACGAGTGATTTCAGAGGTCCATAGAAGGCAGGCCCGATAATGCGATCGTCAGGCAGAGGCATTTTTGCTAATTCAGATAGTGGGTAAGGCCAGTCATTAGAAATGACATGCCCAGCCCAGAATTCAGCTAGCGACCGCCCCGGAAAAGGATTCGCTTGTCCGTGGGCCAAGAGCCGAACGAGGGTGGTCGGAATCGCGGCGGATGAAACCGGCTGGCTTATAGATGTACGTTGGGGAATATGATTCGGCCACCAAAAAATCAGCGGAACGTGGATCAATTCCCGGTACAGGGCTTTTCCATGCCCGCGTAACCCGTGTTCGCCAAAGGACTCACCATGGTCAGCGGTGATGACAACTATCGTATCTTCCGCGACGTGTCGCGCTTGAAGTCCTTGAAACAGATCGTGGATTTGCTGATC
>Ga0207099_1004_pt1 | contig 49762 bp, 57 predicted proteins | sample Alteio_BWMinHeat_85_FD_153521 | JGI IMG/M metagenome (GOLD analysis project Ga0207099, IMG submission 153521) | Enriched cells from forest soil in Barre Woods Harvard Forest LTER site, Petersham, Massachusetts, United States -... | ecosystem: Environmental > Terrestrial > Soil > Temperate forest >... | reverse complement strand
CCGTGCGTGTTTCGATTGCTCCAGTGGTAACATCCAGTCTCCCAACAGCAAAGTCGTTGAAGGAGGTCGTGGCAGATAGTAGTATTCCCCCCACCGTAAGCGTTGTATTGGTGGAGCGCCGGGTGCTGGTTTCCGAGGCGACCACCTGTCCGGCGATCTTCTCCTCACGGCTGGAGAACGTGCCGTTCTGATCATCTTCGATTTCGGCGACCACTTTCGCCTGCGCTTCCACGCCTGCCGGCGAGTTGAGCCGGCTTGAAGCGGTTTTTGTGGAGAGAAAGCCGGCGCCGGTCCTCGTGTAGGTAATATCTTCCCAATAGCCGTCAAAGCGGCGAAGTGAATGCACTTTCCCAAAGCTCACCGGGTCGGCGCTGTTGGTGTAGTACGTCCATGTTGTCGTCCGCGGCGCAGGGCCGTTCGGGTCAAGTGTCTCCTCGGTCGGGACCGCCTCATTTCCCGTATAGTACACATACGTTTCGTGCTTCGCCTCCACCGTGGCCAGCCCTCCGGATGTTTTGACCTGTCGCTCGGTGCGAATTTGTGTATATTCCCCGTTTGTTCCGCCGGTAATCGTGCGATTGAGCGTCACGCTTCTTACGAGTGTCGCTCCGCTATTCTGGCTGGCGTCACCCACGAATTGCTCGAAAGTCCAGATCACATTGGCGCTGGTCGGGCTGCTGCGCGCCTCAGTCCAGCGGAAGGTACGCGAGGCAGTCGAACCATTAAAGTTGTCCTGCTCGAAGATTTCCAGCCGCCCGCCTGCTGTCGTTCCATCAGGATTGCGCACAGTAACGGTCTTTTGCGGGCTGCCGCTCAGGGTGTAGTAGCCACCGCTCATCGCCCCTGCCTGGCTGCGGCTGTAGAGCTTGATTACGTACCCCTGCTGGGAGCTGCCAGACAGAGGCTGCACGTCGACAAGGGTTTGGTCGGTGAGCACCTGGCGCACAACCGCAGCGTCATCCAGAGTGCCGTTATCGCCAAGGAAGGCGCCGCCTTTCTGCCCGTTGCGGACATAGCCGATGGTCGGGCGCGTATAAATGCCCGGCGTGATCGCTTGTTCGCTGAGAGCTAGGGTAAGATTGCCTCGCTTGGTCAACCCTTGATCCCGATAGGTGCTCTGGCCGAGGCTGAGCTGGTATTCCACGCTATGAGCATCACCGCCTGAACCGGCGGGGCCACTGCTGCTGTCGGGATTACACGGGCAGGGAGTCGGGCTGGGATTAGGATTGGCACCGTAGGCCACTTGGGAAGCGAGAAGAATGGCTGCGAAAGACAAGAGAGTTGCGACAATCGGCTTCCATTTCTGCCAATACCGCTGATGAGACTCTTCACCTATCTTTGAGTTTATGGCGAATAGCGACTGCATATTCGATCCGCGTAGAGCTTTCATGATTATGGCAAAATGAGCGAGGCTGTTACTGCGGGAGTCCTTTCCATGGTCGCATCGGCCTTTCCAGAGAGCTTTTTCAGGGCGGGTTCAATCGCTCTTATAAGGCGGGGATTGGCTTGCTTGCGCAATGCTTCCAGGAGAGATGTGTCTTGCGAAGTTCCCATGGCGCCGAGCAGCGCAATCGCGCTCAAGCGCAAGGAAACGGGCTCTTTTGCATTCGCCGCGAGGTTTCGGGCAATTGGCAGCGCTTCCTTGAATTGCCGCTCGGCGCAAATCTGGAGCGCCGAGATCCGGCATGGGATGCCGGCGGCTTCGGCGGAGGCGGCCTGGATTGCCAGCGATTGGAACTGCGCCGTTTCGATGGGCTCGGAAAGTTGATCCGCGAAAGACGCGGGCTGCTGTTGGCGCCGCAGGATGGTGTTTAGCGCCTGCAAGGCCGTTCCCGCGAGGTTGCCGGATTGGTAGCGCGCGACCTCCTGCATTGCGGAGAGAATTAGTTTCCGTTTACGCGGGTCACGCTCGTAAGGATCGCCGGGATCAACTGGATGAAAGCGCTCGACGAGATGCTGGATCGCGTAGTCGCGCAAAACGGGATCGGTCTTCGAGTCATTGCAGATCGAGATGCACTGGGCGGTCAATTCGGCTACCGGTTTTTTTTGGCCGCATAATGCGTCCATGACGTCATTGACGAGCCAATGCCAGGAGCCGATTTCCAGATTGACGGGCTTGGGTCCGCGCATCCAGTCCGCCCAGATGCGCTGCTGGTCTGCGGGAAGATCCCGGCCTAATGTGTGGATGCGCTCGGCGTACACATCGGCCCTCGAGTTCGCGGGCAGGCTGGCAAGCGCGGCAGGGATGGGCGGGGCCGGCGGGGAGGCGGCCAAGCAGAAGGCGGCGGCAAGGAGCACAAGGCGGAAGGCTGAACGCTGAATGATGAATGCCCCGCCCGCATCGCTACGCCTGCCCACAACGCTTCGCGTAGCGATGCGGGCGGGCGAAGCGTTGCGGGCAGGTGAATGATGAAGTAGTTTGCCGCGAGGTTTCATCACATAGATCCCACTTGGTTTCCCTGCGCGTCGAACAGGGTGACTTGGTGGCAGACGCTGGCTCCGACGTCCTTGGGATAGTTGAACGTGAGGGTGGCGACGCCGTTGACGAAGTCTGAGGCGTAGAGGCGCTTGACGGTCGTGCCGTCCTCGAAGGTGACGCCCGCCACGATGATGCGCACCTCGGCGTAGCCGCCGGGCGGGAGGTTGTCCACCACGATGGTGCTTTGGACCAGTCGGTCGCCATCGTCGTAGGTCGCCACCACGCGAGTGTCGCCGGTGGTCGTGGCGCTGTAGGCCGCATAGGCATCGACTTCGCCTCGCGCCAGGATGGGTCCGTCCGGGCTGAGCCGCGCTACTGCGTAGTAAGTTCCGCTGGCGATGGGGTAAACTTGGACGGTGCGCGCAACTCCGGCGGCTTGAGGCGATTCAGAGACAAGCAGGTTATCGTCCCACCCGAGGGTCGATCGAGGCTGAACGCCGAGGAGAGTCCAGTTGCGCGCGTTTTGCAGGTAGGCAAACAGAGGGGCGCCGAAATCGGCGGCTGTCACCTGGACCGTCATGCTGCCCGAAGCGCTGGAGGCGTCTTGCTGGACCGCGGCCTGAATTGTATAGGTTCCAGGTTGATCAAAGGTGACTACGGACGGGACGTCGGCAGTGGTCGAGATCGCGTTGGTCCCGGTGCTTCCGATGATGGCAAACTGCACGTTTCCGGATGCGGCGCCGCCGACGGGATACGCGGTAAGTTGCAGGCTGTCGCCCTTGCGGATGTTCAGCGTCGCGTCGGCCGCCTCGAGCACGTTCAGAGGCTGCCACGTCACGACCGAGGAATTTGTGACTGCCCCGTTTTCGAACGAGGTTTCGATGGCCGTGGGGGCGTCCGCGCTCAACGGGATGTCGGCATACCAAAGGCCGTTGGCTTGCTTGAGCAGCGGGTAGGTTTGATTCCCGACGACGACTCCGCCAAGATCCGCGTTCCGCGCCGTTCCTTCCACGCAGAGCGGACTCGTGAAACTTTCGGCGGGCAGCGCTTTGACGCTGTTCTGGGAGGCAAGCATCTGCGTCAGCCAATCCGGGATGCCGTCGCCAGTGGAATTCTGGCCTTCGGGCTGGAGAAGGCGCACGGCATGAATCTCGATGGTCCGATCGCCGTAGGGATTGAGGTTGACCACCCGCAAGGCGTGATTTCCGGCGGCGATCCACGGGCATTGCGCGCGGATCGTGTCGATGGCTCCGCTGAACGATTGCATCGTGAAATTGCCCAGGAGCTGGCCGTCTAGGTAGAGCTGCAGGGGGATTTCGACGTGGAGGTCCGCGGTATTCCCGAGGGGACTTACATCCAGTTCGAGGAACCAAACACCGTCAGAAGGCGTATCAAAAGAATAATCAACGGCACCGCGGCGGTCGAGGGAAACCGCGCTGTCATCCGCCCCGGCGATCCATTGGCCGGAGACCGCGGCAAACGCGCTTCCGGGAATGGTGTCGATGGTCGTGAATGAAGCTGAATCAGGAGGGGTAGTATTGGACTGGTCGCTGATGCTCTCGATGGTCACGTGGCTAAAAACAGCGTCCACCGGCTGGGCGGTTTGTCCGCTGGCATAGAGGCCGACCAGCAGGTTGCCGCCGCCAAGATCGACCCAGCGCGATCCGATAGGCTGCCACTGGTTGCCGTCGCTCGAATAGAATGCAGTCGCTTCCGAGCCTCGCACCTCCAGCCGCAGCCATACGGGAACAGGCTGCGCCGGCAGCAACGTCGTGTCCTTTTGCGCGCCTGCGAACCGGCTCTCCCAAAGCGCTCCCATGCTTTCGCGGACCCCGATCCGCGCCATGGCAGCGCTGCCATCCTGACTGGATCGCACCGTCAGGCCGGCCTGGCTGCAAACGTCCGTTCCGGAGAGGGACTCCAGGAGCGCCGTTATGCGCACATTGCCGGTGACCGGCTGGTAAACCCAGTGCTCGACGTCGGGATTCACATAGGCATCCGTGCTGACGGCGTGGAGCGCGAACTTTCCCGTCTGGCTGTCGTAGGTCGCGTTGCCCCGCACATCCTGCGCGGTGATTTCCCCATGCTGCCAGGGCGCCGGCATCTGCGCGGGGAGCGTGGTGACATTTACGGCGGCGCTCGGGGGCGAAGTGTTGCCCTGCCGGTCTTTGGCCACCACGGTATAGGCATAAGCGGTGGAGGGGTTCAGTCCGGTGTCGCGGTAGCAGGGCAGAAGGCTTTCCGCTACTTTGACCCCGTCGCGATAGATATCATACTGCAGGTCCTGACGGCTCAAGAGGGAAATGAAGCCGCCCGGTTCAATCCACCGGAGCGTGGCTGCGACATCCGTGGTTCCCGTAAATGCCAGCGCCGTCGGCGCCGCGGGCGCGGAGACATCCGCCACCTGCGGGTCGCTGCCGTAGGCGTATTCGAGGCGATTGCTGCGTCCGTCGCTGTCAGGATCGGCGTCGGCATCCTGCGGGTTTGACGGGTCGAGGCCGTGGGCGATTTCCCACTGATCCGGCATGCCATCCAGATCGGCATCGAGCGCGTCCGAGGGGTTGAGCGGGGTGAAGTCCGCGGCGAGCGCCGGCACGTTCTTCATGATGACGAGCTTGTCGAGCTGGGTCCCGTACTGGCGCACGCGGATCGTCAATGTATGCACTCCCGCCATCAACGGGAATGGTAGCACGTTGCCGGACGGGTAGGAATTCAGCGTGTGCCAATGCCATTGGCTCACGCCAGGCAGCTTGCGGTACACCCAAGGCCCGGCATCCACCCGTATCCAGAGCGAATCGGCGTCCTGGTTGGGCGCGATCACCCTGCCCATGACAATGTAGTCGCCTGTCTCCCTCACCCGGAAGCGCCAAGTGGCCATTATGTCCCGATTTTCGTTCGTGCCGAAGCCGGTGGTGGAAAGATACCGCCCGCCCGAGGCGAGCGGATCGCTGGCCACCGTCCATCCCACGATGCTCTCGGCGTCTTCGGCTTCCAGCCACAGCGGCTGGCTGCCGACGGCGCTCCCGCTCAACCCGAGCAATTGCTTCTGCGCGTCGGTCCAGAGATCGCCATAGGGATCGGTCGCCGCCGGATTCGGCGCGGGCTGCGGCGCCCAGTAGTCAGCGAAACCGTCGTAACCCGTCGACTGCCCGGAAGCGGGATCGAAAGAGAAGAGTTGCTTTACCTGGCCGATGTTGGCGACGCCGAAGTCATTCGCCTGCGCCGCCTTGCCGTCCCAAGGGTATTTCTGACCAGCCGCAAGCGGCGGCCCCAGGTACCCGACTTCGTACAGACGGTCGTAGAACGGCTTTGCGATGTTCTTCAACTGCCCCAGGTTCACCGGGGCGTAGTCATTTGTGTTCGCGGCGGTCGCGGAGAGCGTGATGGCGAGCTGGTTCAACACAGGTCCCGCTCCGTCGCGCAGCCGGGCATTGAGTTCCGCGATGGCCTTGAGCGCGATGTTTCTTGCCTGGCCCTGGTTGGCGACCCCGTAGTCATTGGCAACCGCGCCGGGGGTCAGAACACCTCTGGCAGTCCACCATGCGGGGCCGGCGGCCGCAAGCGGCCCCGGAAGCAGCAGGAGCAGGCTCAACGCGGCGACAGCGGCGAGGAACGCGCCGTTGCCGTCCGCAGTGTGTCTCCCATTCATGCCGCCATTCGCCCCGGTTGTTACTGCGGCTGTTGCCCGGCAGTGAACGGCCCCATATCGAGGTCACCCTGCTTGGGAATGAGCACGAGACTGTTGCTGCCGGTAACGGTAAATCCGCCGTCAACCTTTGCGGCGCCCTGCACCTCGAGCTTGGCCGCCGGCGCAACTGTACCTACTCCCACGTTGCCATTGTCCAGAATCCTCACGCGGCTTGCAGCCGTGTCGGCAAGACCGCTCTGATAGATGCCGCCGGTCCGGAAATCGATGCCGCCTTTGCCTGTTTCTGAGGAAACATTGAGCACATTTGAACCGTCAAGGCCGATTACGCCCGAGGATTGACCGACCCGGGTCATCAGCAGGGTTGTCTCGCCGGAAGCCGTCTTGGTGATGACCGCCGTAGGCGCATTGCCCCCGACATTGGTTTCGGGGCCAACGTGCAGCGGGGCAAGAGGATTCGGCGTGCCAATGCCCACATTGCCGGCAGCGGTGACGCGCAGCTTTTCGGTGGCGGCCTGCATTCCATTGCCCGTGGTGATCACGAAACTGGCCCGCGCCGAGGCGACCAGGTTTTGGTCTCCATTCGGGGCGCCGTAGGTATACAGCGCGTGGACGAAGCCGCCGTCGGAAGGCCGGGAGAACTGAAAGCCGACGCCTGGAGCACTGTAGTCCGTGATTCCCGAAGCGGCAGTCGGCACGTAGCTCCCGACGGATTGGTTCGCGCTTGCGCTGAACTGGAAGAGAAAGGCCGGGTTCGCGATGCCGATCCCGACGTTGCCGTTCTTGAGCACGGTAAAAGCGTTCGCGCGAGCGCTTGTGCTGCTCCCGTTGCCGATCACGAAAAGCGGATCTGTGGTCGTCCATGAGTTGGTCGCGCCGGAAATCAGGTTGTAACGGCCAAGCACAAAGGAATCGTAAGCCTGCGCCGTTGTGCCGATGCCATTGGCGACAGAGTAAGCGCCGGTGGCCGTCGTGGAGGAGCCGGAAACCACCGAACCGACGCCGGTTCCACCGGTATTGCCCGTCATCACCGGCAGGCCGTTCACCGTGATCTGCCCGGATGCCGGGTTGAGCACGATCGTCGCGGTGTAAGGCGACACCGGATTGTAGAGCGACAGCGCGTTGGTGCCGTCCAGCTTCATGGCCGGAAGCCAGATGGTCCCATCGGGCGATGGCCGCTGGAAATACCACTGGTGCTGGTTGCGGCCGGAGCCGAAGATGAATTGCGCCGGCCCCGCCGCCGACCCCGAGGTGACGAGGTCCGAGTAGGTGAGCGTCTCTCCTACCGCCGAGGCGTTCCCGGTCCACGAGCCGAAACTGAACGTATTGCCCTGCACGTCCGCCGCGCCACCGACGGTGAGACTGCCGCTGACGGTTTGATTCTGCGCCAGCGCCCGCGCAGATCCAAGGGCGAGAAAGAGGAAAAAGCCGCAGCAAAGGGCGAAATGGCGCGGGAAAGCGAAACGATGCGAATGCCTTTTCATGATATTGGGTGGGGTTGGGTAGCCAAGCGGGGAAATCTGGCCCCGCCCGGCCCATAGGATAAACCGGTCGAATGAACATCGGACTGCACCCTATTGAACGTATAAGGCTCTGCCGATATTCCACGCAGACTGCATTAAATCACAAGCCACTGCAACAAGTTTTTCGCCCTGATGTGAAACAGTTTTTGTTTATTTGGACACATCGGAATGTAACCCCCTTGTATCGAATCACTTACGAGCAGCCTGCCGACTGTTTTTTATATTTTCACATTTTGTTTATCAGTCTGAGCCAGGAGCCCGACTCGCTCGGAAATCAGCTTTTTCAGCGCCGAGAAGGCAACGCCTCCGCACACCGGCGCCGGAAAACGGATTCCCCGGCCTTGTCGCCGGAGATCGCTGGTGTCTCTGCGTGACCCGGTGGCAGGAAGCGTCCGAGGCGGCGTGCGCGCCTCCCGTGGTGCTCGCCGCCACGCACATCAGCGCGCTCGAGTTTGTCGGGTTGGAGGATTTGCGCGAGCACGCGGCTCAACGCTGACCCCGCGGCATGGACCGAACGTGCTGGCGCTTCGCAGGCGCCAGGATGCGGTTCATCTTCGCCATCGCAACGAATGCGTGGGAGACGGCGAGAACAAAGCTAAATGATCTGGATGAAATGGGCCAGTCGGTCGATGGCCTCGCCCGGAGCGAGCGTCACCTCGAAGCGTTTCCAAACCGCTTTTTTTGACACTTCAGCGGGATTCGTCGGAAGGCTGGCTTGCCAGATAACTCATAAGGGAATCATAGCTGATAAGGCGCACCCCGCGGATGCGGCCCCTCTGGCGCAGTACGATGCTGCGGACCGGCGCTTTGAATCCGTTTGCCTGGCGCGCGCTCCGGCGTCTGTCACTTCGGGGGAAATCGAGTTGTCAAACCTGGGATTGCCTGAGCTTCTGAGTTCCCGCTATTTGACGCGGGCTGCGACTCCGCGGAGTCCGAAGTCACAATGCTCCGCAACGCCTGTTTCGCCGACACGAGTTTTTCCTCCGCAGTTCGGATGGATTCCGCAATTCCACTTTCGAGTTGATCGGCCTGTTGACGCATCTGCTGAGCGCGCTCCTGATTGGAGGTATCGCTTGGATTGAACGGGTTCGGACGATCCACGACCTGGGCGTTGCGGCGGAGACGAGCGGCTTCTGCTCGCTCTGGCTGGGCTGATTGCGCGGCTTGGCTCAGGGCATTTTGTGCGGCGGAAAATTGGACCAGCGCCTCGCGAATTTGCGCTACGGCAGGTTCAGTCGGGGAAGCATTGCTGGCCCGCGCGAGGAACTGTTCCGCCACCGCCTTGCTGCCTGCTTCACCTGCTTGAATCGCGGAGCGCAAGAGCGCCGGAACATCAACGGGAACCGCGCTCACGGCAGCCTCTGCGACAGAGAGGGCAATGTCCTGACCGGCGCCATTTTTTGCCATGACGAACACTTTCGCCAAGTCCGGCCGCTGGGCGGCCACCACGAACTTCTGGCCGGCTTCCGCCTTCCGCTCTGGTTGATCCTTAAAAAATAGCCTTTCTTCGCGTACGGTAACGACCTCGTCGCCCGGTACGACATGCAATCTCGGCGTGGGTTGCGGAGCGGAGGTCTGCTGATTTAGGGGCGTTGATGATACTGGCTGGGCAGTGGCGGGCGGTGTCTCAACGGCGATGGGCGCGGTTATCGGCTCGGCTGCCGGAGACTGCGAGGGTTCTGCTAGAGGCGTTGGCGCTGGAGTGACAACGGCATCGTGTTCGGATTTTCCATCGGGCCGCTGAAAAACGCGGTCGACCTGGTCAGTTGCGGCCTTTTCTGCTTGCTCTTGCCTATCCAATTCCTCCCTCTTCCGCTTTCCGGCGGCATTTGTCTCTGCCAATCTGATCTCCGCGGAATGCTTCGATACGGCAAGATATTCCGCGGCGAGCGCGTTCACTTCGTCATAATGGTCAAACAGATACTTCCACAGATGGGAGCGGTTGTAATCCGTGATGGAAAAAACCTGACCGAAAGCGCCCGATTGGCTGGCAGACAAAGGGGTTTCCTGGACCAGGTTGAACCGGTCACGATTCATGTCACAGTAAAACACGTAAGTGTTAGCCTCACTTTCAGGATTGATTTCTCGTTTAAGGGTCCTGGTATTGGTAGTTACAGCAGCGATGCTCCAGTCAATCAAGGTATTGATCGCGTCCATGAGCTCTTTATCCGGTGGTCGCTGCAGCGAAACCGTATCGCCTTGAACCAAGGTGATTGGAGGCGGCATATTTGGCTCATTTGCCCAGCCCCCGGGCTGGTCAATATTCAGACTATTGAAGTGCGAGCTTAGCTCGTATCCTTCGGGGACGGCAGGTTTGTTGTCGCCTGACTCTGTCGGATACAAACTGATATTCACGACAAGGTTTTGACCCCAACCATCCTGGATGATAATGGTTCCGGGCGGACTGGCGACGATTCGGGTGGATGACAGGGCTTGCGCAAAATCTTCCCTGCTCGGCATCCGCTTCACCACCGCTCTGTGCTTTTTCGGTTCCGGCTTGACCGCCGTTCCGCGTTTTTTGGCGAACGAAAGCATTCCAAGTCCGATGGCAATCAGAATTAGGACCGCAACAGCGCTACCGACTAAAATATTAGGCCTTGTCCTCCCAATTAAGTGCTGGGAAGAATCTGATTTGACGCTGTCCGTGCCATTTTCTGCATCGGGGCTGGCAGTGTTCGCTTCATCGGCTGCCGGCCCGACGCCCTCCGAAAAGCAAATCCACTCGCCGCCCGCCTGGCATACAAGCGTCTCATTCGTGATTATTTCTGCGGCGTGAAGCGCCTGGAGGCGCTCGCGGCTGAACGGGCCGATGCTGTTCTCACCGTCTGTGTAATACCAACTTTCGGCATTCATGATCAGCCGTTACAAAATGTCGTTCCCTTCTCTCATGCGGTGACAATTTGCCTTATTCTACATCATCGGTCGTCGAACAAATCGCGCCCAATTTCGTAGCTGATGTCGAAAGCCGCCTCGTTTGCTTGGGCATTGGTGATGCCGTTTGTGGCGATAATCTGATAGCCGGTCCAACGCTGAACATCCCCATCGTAGCGCATCGCAACCTTGGTATATCCGTCGGTGGTAATCGGACCCTGCCAGTAAATCGTTAATACCACATCAACGGTGTTGCCATAGACCTGTATCGAATGAATCTTGACGGATTCGGCAGTGCCAATCGGATGAAACACATTGAATAGCTCTTGCTGGTGGCTTCGAAGTGATTCGGAAATGGCGTTCTTGATTTTGCTCTCGCGTGACTGGCAACCTATCAGGAGGAGCGAGAAAATGCTCGCGAACAAGAATGAGTATTTAGCGGGTTTCATGTTGTGCGGTTGGTTTTTGTCGTGTTCTTCCGAGATTCTAATTGGAAAGCTCCTGTTCAATTTCCGTCGCTTCCTCCACGCTTTGCGCCCGGAATACCGCTGTCCTTTTCTTGTTGGATTTTGGGTCTTGGGCTTCAAACGAGATTTTCGCCGCGGATCGCGTGACCGCGGCGATTTTCGGTTTGGCCAAAGTGACAACCGCCGGGGTGGCGCAAAAACTGTGGATGAGCCAAAGCGTAAAAACCGCGGCCGTGATCGGGTTGCCACACATGGCGATAATCGCCCCGATCACTCCGCCCAGCGCAGAGCCGATCCCGCCTAGAATCGCGGCAAAAACGTAGCAGTTGACAACCCAGCCGCATAAAAACAAGACAACCCCGACTGCCGGGTGCCAGTGTTTCGGCCCGGAGATTTTCACCTCGAAATCGGTGATTTGGATTTGCCCTTTTCGGACAAACCCGAAGCCATCCACTTTCCAGTTCGAACCGAACGAAACCGGCCAGCTCCCTCCGGATTTGTCCGTGGGGATTGCATCGCTGGCGAGAGTTTCCTGCTTGGCTCGGGTTTGGCGGGGCGCCGCAGGCGGAGACAGCCGCGCCGCAGGCTGGAAACCCTCGGCGGGAGGCACCGGAGGCAATCCGGCAGGCAACGGTGGTGGCGGCGGCTCCGTCAACGAGATCACCTCGCGAAGCGGCCGCCAGTTTTCCATGCCTTCCCTCCACGCGAGGGACTCCGGTGATAGTCGTCCGGTTCTCTCCAGCGCCTGCACCTCTTCCACCTCATGCGGCCCCGATTGCCGCTCATCGATCAACACGTAGATCTTCATCAGCTTGCCGTCGCCTCCGGCGGGGTTGCGTAGAGATTGATTTCTTTCTGGAGGAACCAGACCGCAGAGGCGTTCAAGATGCCAACGATTACGAATGAGACGATGAAGTCGCTGATCGCGAAACCGAGCACGAGTGAAAGAATGTTGAGCACGAGCACGATGGTTCCGAGAGATTCCTGTCTGCCAGTCTTGCCGATGACTTTGCCATGCCTCTCCAGGTCATAAGCCCAGAGCACCATCATGACGGCCAGGAGCAGACCGAACGTGACGATGCCCAAGACCAGCAATGCGGTGAACTCCATCCGTTCCCTCCCTGTGATCGCCTTCATGTCCCGGGACTGGGAAGGAATGATGTAGAAAGTATACAGGCTCAGCGTAACGCCGATCATCAGAGCGAACTGTTCAAAGCTCCGGTACCGGGGATGCTGATCCGCAGAGCCGGTGTCCGCTGGTTGAAGGGAGCGGGGTTGGCTTTCTGGCGCGAACAGACTCGACGCAGGAACCCATTGGGTGTCGCCCAGGCCGGAGACGAGCGTCGCCGATTTGATTACGCCGTCGGCGCGTAGACGGCGCAGCGTATCCACATCATACGGACCGACCGGTTTCCGGTTTTGATCCAGGTAATAATGCCGAATGTCACCATCCGGCGCCGCATTTCCGGCATTCTGCGACGCTCCATGGCTGACAAGCTCGGAGAACGAGCGCCACGGTTCCGCTTCGGAGCCCCTGACCGGCGTCGTGTCGTCGATCAACCCGGCGGTCCGCAGTTTTTCGAGCACTTCCCGGGTGAACGGGCCGGTTGCCTGGCCTTCTTGAAGGTAATACCAGTCGTTCATCCGGAAGACTCACTACGGCCGCCAGGAGGTCGTAAACAGCCGTTGCTCAGCGCTGTTAACCCGTTCAAATCGCGGACGATGGATGTAAGAGCGAAACGGTTCATTTGCATTCACGAGTTCGCTTGCGGCGATGAACCTTAAGGAGACGCAAAATGACCGCCAAAAGCAACACAAAAACCAAGCATGCTTGGTCGATGCCCTCGTTCGAGGGATTTACGCTTGCCGCAAATGTCGGCACAGAGATCACGCCGGAGCACGAAGTCGGCGGTCGCTGTCGCTCTGGGCGCGGTCCTGCGGCGGAAGCGTGAGGAGATGCACAAAACCCAGGAGCAATTCGCCGAACTCGTGGACCTCAGCAAAAACTACATCGGCAATATCGAGCGCGGAGAATACGAAATCGCAATCAGCGCACTCCACAAGATCGCCAAGAAGCTCAAGACGAAGGCATCCGATCTCGTCCGGGAAGCCGGGTATTGAGAAAATCCGTCTCCGTCCTTGAGGTCGCCACCGCCTCAACTTGAGGCGGATGGCGACCTCCCGGGGACACAGGCAACCGCCTTTACAGAGAACTGCTGGAGATCACCTTCTGCAGCACGTGCCTATGACAGCGCAATTCGCGCTCGGGGCATTGGCAGAGCAGCGTCACGTTTTGCCGCCTCGCCAGTTCCTTGATCAGGCGCAGCGTGAATTTCTGGCCATGGTTCTTGATCGTCTGATTCCGGGCGTCAAAATCTTGGGAAAAGAAAAGCTCCTCCTTGTATCGGCGGACATATTCCTCCCGGCGAATCTCGCCGGCCTTCCACTGTCGCAGCAAGGGCTCGCTCGGACCCAGGCAGGCCATCCAGACGTCATAACGACTTTTCGGAATACCACGGCCGCGAAACCGGCTGGTCAGGATGCGGAGGCCGTCGCTGGCCTCAATCGGAGAATGGATCGATTTGGTTTTTAACATCGGTGACACCAATGTTCTCATGCGAGTTTACGCAGGGTGTGGAAGCCTGGCGGGACGTCACGAATTCGAAACTCGGCGGGCCATTCCAGCCAGTTTCCCCCATGCACGTCTTTCAACGCAAGCGGCTTGTTCTCCGACATTGGATTCTTCCCAAGTTGTTTTACAAAAAGGGCGGTCTTTGACTCTTGGCATTGAGTCCGCAGGCTTCTGATCCACGCCACATCGAAGGGCTTGGAGCCGGGTCCGCTTTGGCCGCCGACGATGCACCAGTCGATCTTCTCCAAAGGCAAGGTGACGTCTTCCCAAAGGGGTTCGACGCTCAGCCCCCGTAACCTTGCAGGCACTGCCAGCAGTTGCCGGGCGCGCACAACAGTCTTCCGGGAGGAGATCGAAGTCATCGCCACAAGATTATCAGGCCAGCTCAGATTCATCCCTTTCAGCCAAGTGGCAAATTCGGCCATGCGATACGGCATTTTTGTGAGCCAAAACCACAGATGCTGCCGGCCACGGGCGCTGGAAGCTACGTCGATGATCTCTTGCTTCAAATAAACAAAGTCGATCTCTTCGCTTAGGGCGTCGGCCATGTCGGAAACAAAAAACGTGCGGGGCAGGTAATTAAGCCACGGCTTTTTTCGGCGCGGTTTGAGGCACAGATCCGGACTCATGGCGGCCTTTGCCATTCTCCCGGGAAACTTCTTCAAAACCTCGAACTGGAGAGCAAATCCCTGGTTGATAATCTTGTCCGGGAAAGTGATGTCGGTGCCGCGCACAATGTGAAGCCAGTGGGCATAACAGATGTATTTCTCATCGAGCGCCGCCTTATAGGCAATCTTAGCCTGACGCATGTCCTTCGCCCGCCTGGCGCGCAGGGCTTTGAAGATGGCTTCGACAGTGCAATCCCGGAGTTGATATATCTCGGTCGCATTGTGGCTGCCGAGTTCGTCCTTCACCAGGGCTGTGATCTTTTCCGGGTCGGCATCAGGGAAGAGGGGAACGAAGAATTTGCTGGCGATCTCCCGTGCCTGAGCTGGGGTTGGACGAAGCTCGCAGGGGGCGCTGCAACCCATTACGGGATTAACCGAATCGTCAGTCCATTGGATCGGGGTCGATACGCTCATGATTGCCTTCCCTTGATCGTCCTTGCGACACGCGCCTTGGCTTGTTTCATTGTGCCAGCAACCATGCGATCTACGACCTTGGTGATCGTGGTTAACAGGCCGTCAAGTTCAAGTTTCAGCTCTTCCCGCACTGGAACTTCAAGAGCGGCGAAATCCATCTGGGCGAAGCTGGCATCGAAGAACGCTCGCATGGATTTCACCCCCGCCACGAGGTCGGCGCCGGTGAAGTCCGGAACTTTTTCCAAGTCGGGGGTCTTTTTTTTGTTTGCGGGGGCCTCGGGCCACATGCCCACGGCAACGTATGCCTGACGCACCGTGAGGATTTCTTCTGGTTTTCGCACATGTGCGAATTTTTGCGCGAGGCTCTTCCATCGGTACGCCGTGGCTATATGCAAATACGGGCAATGTTCTCTCACCCATGGGCCCCACCGCTTCTTCCCGACCAGGCGATGCACCTCATGGAGGCACGCTCCGGCCCTGAGCGCCGCCATCAGGGCCGTCCCGGCGTGCTGGCGCGCGTTGATGATGCTGTCCTCGACCTGCTTGTGACTCTGAGTGATAGCGTCTGCCAACTGTTCCTCCGACATGGCGCCGAGTTCTTCTGATGTCGGCACAAAAGGGGCGTTCTCGCCGTTGGGCTGAACATGCTTCACCGTCGCCAGGACGTTCGCTTTTCCGCTTTTGCGGCCATTTTTCTTCGACCCTGATCGGGTCGGATTCGCGGGCTTTTTCATGGATCACCTTCATCGCGTCGCGCAATTCGCATTCGGCAAAGGCGAGGTAATCGGCGAGCTGAACGAGCGGGTGGAGCCAGTATACTTCATTGCATCGCTGGTAGTCTTGCAAAATACGCCGGCGTTCGGCGTCTACCTTGCGCACGTCAAGCAGACGTTCGAGCAGCCGGGCCCTGTACCCCTCGTCACGACACCCGGCTCTTACCGCCGCCTCAAGCCTCTCCACCATCTCGGCAAGGACCAGGCACCCGGGGGTTTACGGTGGGAATGCGGAACTCGGTTCGATACACCAGAAGGAGCCGCACGGCGATATGCAAACCGTTGTCGACACCAGACCGCGTCCGTTTGTCAGCTCGGTAATCCATCCTCAGGGCGATGATCGAAACAAAGTGAAGGATTGCATCACCGTCACCATCGTTTTTCCGGACTCTATTCACAGGCGACAAGCTGTTTGCGCTCGTTCAAGCGCACACGGCCCACCGAAAGCAGGCCCTGGAGCGTCGGCCCGAACCACGACGCCCTTGGGTTGTCGTACGATACCCATAAGTCGCGTCTTGTCAGCGGTCCTCTGGCCTCGATTTTGGCGAGCATGGCGCCGGCGCGATCAGTTCCGTCAGCGAGCGCAGCACCCGCAACGGACAGCGCCGGGGCAACTGAGATCAGGTGCTGACGCCCGATCCACGTGGTGACTGCAACGGCGTCCGCGGCGGTTTTCTCCCCGATCACAGCCTCCGGCTGGCCGGCCAGGAGGCAGAAGAGCAATGCGAGATGCGCTGCGAGGTCGGGAAGCCACACGGCGTGCGCGCGAAGGCGGGCCGGCAGCTTGCCCAGGCGCTGGTCCACGTCCGACCTGAACTTCTCCATTACAGCTTCCGCTTCGGGGCTGAATTCATAGGTCAGCTCCCGGTTTAGGCATCGGACGTCGAAGACCATGTCGAGCGCCTGGCGCCAGACCGCCTCGTTGGGCAGGGAGGGCATCGCCGAGGACGACGGGACCTTCGGTTCCTGCAGGAGGAGGATCGGGGCCGGCAGGAAGGCGCCGGGGTCGAATCCGCGTCCACCGAGGATCTCTGCCGGCCCTCGCCGCGTCTGCCAGAGGATCGACAGGAGCCCGGCGTGGGTCTCCGCGCCGATGGAGAGCGGGATGCCGGACCAGCTCCGGTTTAGGAGTTCGGCGAGGGCCGCCCGTTCGCTCTGCCTGAGCCGGAGCAGGTCGTCGCCGGGATCGGAGCCGAGCGCCACCGCCGTCATTGCGCCGTCGAATGATTCGGGGAGGAACTGGGCTGCCTCCCGCAGGCTGAGGCGCGCGGTCGCCACGAAGGGTTTGAGCCGGGATTGATACCGCTGGCCGTCATCACGGAGACGCCCCACCAGACCCGGGTCGGGCCTGATCGTTCTGCTGGCGTTCTTCAGGTCGGTCTCGAGCTGGGCGACAATCTTCCGTATGTATGCAGGGCCGTCCCGGGTGAACTCCATCTGCATCTCGAGGACGCGTTCGATGAACGGCGACGCCAGCGCATCGAACCATGTCAGGGTCCGGGGCGCGGCGTGCGTGACCACCAGGTTGAACATGGCGCAGAGCCCGGGCCTGCCGCTCCGCGGATGCTTGGTGTTGGGGCCAACCGCAGCCGCGGCGATCGCCAGAGCTGCGGTGGCGACGCAGGGCGCGGAGGCGGGGACGGCAGCGAGCACGTCACCAACTATGCTCCCGATGATTTCAGGGCAGCGAGCCAGAGCCTCCTCGTCGGACTGGGTCGGGAAAAAGTCAGATACAGAATCTCGGGCTCCCGTATCCCCTGCCCCGTCTTCTAAACGGTCGCCGGGAAGAGTCGCTTCCATTGACGCCGCCGCTGGACTGTTTACGATTGGATCATGCATGGCAAAGGAGGAATCCCTGACGAGAACGATGTGCGCCTGAAGGTGCACCTCGTGCTAGAGACACAGACCGGCGAGCGCATCGCCGAGATTAAAACCGACGAGCTGTTCCGGGACATGTTCAGCGAGCACGCGATCCGTAGCGCCGAGCGCACGCTCACGCGGCTTTTGGAAATCGAGGTGCTTTCGCCGGCCCGGGGACTGATCCGGGGCCATGTCCTCAAATTGAAAGAGCGGTGCACACCGACTTTCAAGCGCGCGGACCGGACGGTCGAGGACTGCCCGGAGAACTGCCCGGAGAATTGGCCCGGGGATGACGAGACGGTCCGCGCCCTGCACGCGAGGATCGCCTCAATCCACGGCGGAACTTTGGTGGACTGATCATTGAGCGTCATGCCGCGCGCAGCTTGCCCGCCTCGGTGACCAAGTCTCGACCCTCGTCGGTGAGCTCGAGGAGCCCGTCCTCGTCGCGCAGTCGCACGAGGCCTTCGCCGAGGAGTTCGTTGAGTACGGGCTGATGCACATCGCGCCGCTGCAGGGAGTAGCGGCGAAGCAGATCACGGAACATGAGGGGCTCGTCGAGCAGCTTCAGCATCATGGCCAGGCGCGCGCGTTCGTGCTCCTGGTGGTCGGCGGCCGTGAGGGTCTCGGCGAGCACCTTGCGCTGGCCTTCGAGGAGGGCTCTAGTCGCATGGAGCGTGAATGGAAGGCACCATCTGTCCGATTCACTTCTGCACAAAGAAGTTAAAATCGCCCAGTGGATGCGGTAGGGAAGACTCAGGATATCCCGGAAGAAAGGACGCAACGCCTCCGGCAGATTGCCGCACCAATCCCGCAGCTCCCCGGAGAAGTCGTGCAGCGCCTGGGCCTCTTGCGGCTGCAGCTTGTACTGCAGACCTGTTCCGGCGCGCCGGGCATTCAAGTCCTGTTTTACACGCTCGTAAAAGTTTGCATATCCCCATTGCATGTCCTGCAACACCATCTTCTTGCCCGTAGGGATCGAAGCGTCGGCGTCGACAATGACGCTGTGCTGGAGAATGTGCTGCACGTCGGGGTTGTCGGAGTCGAGGGCGTCAAGAAACTGCTGGCGGCTGCAGGTCGAGAAAAAGTGCGCTTTGACCACCTCGGCGCGCCCAGGCCCGTACCGCCCGTCCACGTTCGCGAAAATGGAATCGTGGCCGAGCAGGGCCGCGGCGATCAGGGCAGCCAGTCCTGGCTGTCCCTTCGCAGGCGCCTTATTTTTCAGGAGTTCAGCGAACATCCTGCCGGCCGGGTCAAGAATCAGCGGCCAGCGGTCGAGCACCTCGTCCATCGCGGCTTGAAACGTATCCACGTCAGGCGAGAGCAACAGGAATGTCGGCAAGCGCAGCGGCACGAAATGGCGATCCTCGCAGACGTACTCGGCGGGACCGGGGTCGCCGCGGAACACGTCGGCCTTGCTCCTGTCGACGATGTCGTTTGTTCTGTCCGCGGTGAAGCGCGAGAACTGGAGGTAATCAAGCCGCTGCGGGGCGGTCGCCCGGCTCAGTTCGCGAAACATGCGCTGGCATGCCGTGAGCGGTTCGATCAGAAGCTCCTGGGCGCTCGCCCATGAGCGATTATCCGCGCCGGCAAACAACGAATTGAGACCGGGATTGATCAACTCGCCCGCGGGACCCAAGATCCCGGCGCTCGGCCCGGCGACCGCGCCGAGCAGCGTCGCCATGGCGAGCGCGGCGTGTTCGAAACTGATCCCCGCGACGACGGCGATCGATGCGATGGTGTAGCCGGGCAAGGCTGGCCGTTGGTCTTTCATAACAGATGTCTAACATTTCTCAAAGTGAATGCTGACAATGATAATGGCGCCCGCGCTCACGTTTCCGAGCGGGTTCCGCCTCGCGTCATGGAATATCGCGGCCCGGTTGTCAATGATACGAAACGGACATGCCAAGGCTTTTACCTCGGCTGGGTTCCAGCGCACGTCGCAATCTGATAATAAAATGCACCGCGTTTCGGTTGCCTGACTCCTTCTGAAGGCCGCCGAAGCCATTGGACAAGCCACCGTCGTGTCTCCGACGGTTTTAAAAGACGACGCCTAAATTGCTGCCGCTTACGAAGCCGAGAAGATGATGACAATAAGTGAGAATTTCTCCGTAAGTCCCGACTGCTCCGTTCATCATCGGCTCGCGACAAATTTCAATCTCAGGAGGGAATACCTCCCCAAGGTCCGGGTGGAGTTGAAGCGCAAAAGTCCTGGCCCGGTTGTAATCTTGCGCGAATTGAATCGTTGGTTGTGCCTGGCGTTCTTTGGGAGTCATCTTTGAGATCCCGCCGATGAATCCGGTGAGTTTTGTCGTGAGTTGTTGGTCCGTTATTTCCATAGTCTTATTGGGGGCATATTCTGATGACTCATCCAGTTGCTGACTTTCCTGACTTCCTCCGTGTTTTAGCAGGCGGCGGGTCAATGGGTCTAAGTGCAAACGGGTGTTGCTCATCGTTCAAAGGCTCGGCTGCGGGCACCAACTCTGCGATGATCTGATTGCCTTGCTTGGCCAGCAGTCGGATTATATTGCCGTTTACATCCGCCTTGAACGTCTCACGGAATATCTTCCCGAGAACCGGACGATGCTCCGGGTCGATTCCCTCGCAGCACCTTTGCCATGCCACGGCCATCGCATGATCGCTCGCCCGTCCGGCATCGTCAAGCGTCCGCGCCACGAGAAGCTCGAGGAAGCGTTCGACGTGAAGCACTCGAATTTCCCCTTTATCCGTAATGATTTTGTAGACCTTGCGCCGCGCACCAGAGTCGGGTACCATTTGTTCGAAGAGATCTAACTGATTGACATTCGACTCGGGCTTTTCAATCAGACGCAGCCAGAACGCGTCTCTCACTTCCCGCTCTGCTTTATCCGAGAAATCCGGCACGAAGAGCCACCCGATGGCCATTCCGCCGATTCCCCCCAGGATAGCTGGGATGATCAACAGCGGCTTGGAGTATTCGGGCCAAACGATAGCCGAAATTCCAAATCCTATCGCGAGAGCCGCAGCGCTCCAGCGAAGCCACCGAAAAATCGCCCGATACTGATCAGCAATCGAGTCGCGAGTCGGAAAGATCGTTGTCATCGGTTTCGCTTGAAAAGGATTCGATAATATTCTCGCACGAAATGCGCTCCAGTCAGCCCTAACGTCATGAGAAAGAGAGTTGCGTCGAAGGCATATACGATCCTTGAAATTACGCCGATGCAGGCGAGCAACCAGGCCGAAACACCGAGTTTCGTGAGGAAATTATCGAGCAGATCCAATGCCACGGCGAGCCCGGTGAGTACGCAGACCACGAGAAAATTCTGCAAAGCATGACGAAGCAGCTCCTTTGTATGTCGCTCCAACAGCTTCACGGCTCAGCCTTCCATCATTTTTGGATTCCTTTGGAAATCAGCAGGCGGCGGCGAAATGGAGAGAGCACGCAACCGGGCAGTTTTGACGATGGATGATGTGCATTAAGCCCTTCATGCTCTCAATGAATGTCATTGTAGCCAATGCGAAAAACAGCATGTTCGCGCGAACATGTAGAACTCGATGTTTCGGCGGGCCTGAGCAGGCTGGTGACTTTTTTTGCAACCAGTTTCAAAATCAAGTTTTACAGAGGAATACCGGCAACATCCAGAGTGGGAAACGGCTTCAGCGGTGCGGTAAAACTCTTGCTGGGCGACCATGGCATGCCGCACAGGTAATCGGGGCTCCACGTCGACGCCGGAGGCATGGCATCGGCGTCATGGCCCCCGGCAGCACAGGGAGGTCGGCGGCTGCGCCGCCTTCCTCGCGTGCTGCCACCTCCCGCGCCAGACGCCGCGTGCCAGCCTCCGCGTGCGTCATTTTTTCGCCCGCGGCAGGGCAGGCCGCTGAAGCGTCCCGCCTGCCGTCTCCAGATAAGGCAAAAGGACGGCAGGACGGGGCGGAGCGCCCGCCAGTGGAGCGACCGGGTTGCCTGATACGCGCAAGCAAGTAGCCACAGTCCGCAGGAGACAGGGAGCGAACGCAAAAGCGGGGAGGACATGCAGAGAGGATCAGGCCTTTAGTGGACGCATGGTTGCGGTTGCGGGCGCCGATCAGGGGATGCCGCGGGTCCCCCCGCCGTTGCGCGACCCCGCGGGGCGCAGGCGGCACCCCCCACGCATCCGACCGATCGGCGCGCCGGGGGCAACACGCGTCACTGCAATTCGAGAATACGCCGCACCGCGTCCTGAAACGCCGTGTCATCCGGAAACACCGTTGAAATGAAATAGAGGTAACTCATAGAACGGGCAAGGGCGCGCATCGACAGCGGACTGCCCACGTCGGGGTCGGTGCTCTGTTCGACAGAAGTGATAATTATCTGTCGGGACCATTCAGCCCCCTGCAAATCGTAGAAGAATGACCATGCCCAGTTTCGCCCGAGGCTCCTGCGCACGTCATCGAGAGAGTAGCAACCCCGGAGCTGCGCCCAGGCCCTGAGACGCTCCCGTCGAAGCCGTCCATTGGGCGTCTCCCAAGAGAACTTGACAGTACCCACGCGGAGGCCCCTGCTGCAGCTCCAGAATCGGACATTTTTCGTTTCTTCGAAGGGCCAGTGACGCCGCCGCCAGTCCTGCTTGGTCATGTATTTTCGGACGGCCTCTGCGTTGCTGTAAATGGGGGCGACCTCAACCCGGCCGAAACCGTAAGCCGCGGCCTTGTTCTCCCACCAGTCAGCCTCGGCGCGGAGAGCGGGGTTCATCGCCTGCCGGCGCTGCTTGTCGGTGTACATGGTCCGGTTCTCCCATGCGTCGAGGTTGGTGCCGTCGTGCGCATCGAAGGAAACGGGCACGAGGAGATGGTAATGGATACGGCCTGACGCCTGGGGCTGGAGGATGTACAAGTAGCCGAGACAGCGGGGACGCACCTTGTTCATGAGGGAATTGAGCCTGCGGTGCGCCTCTGCGGTGCTGCGCACGTCGTCGGGGAAAGTTAGGGTGATGAAGAGAACGTGTTCGATCAGGTAGTGGCAGAAGAGGTTTATTATTGTTGTCGTCAAGAGGTACTGGGACCTCTGGAAATTGCGCGGCAATGGGGCGGACCTGAAGGGCGTTCCGTCCAACAGGAAACACGCAGGCGGTTGAGTGTTTGCTGTACTAGACAAGATGTAGCCCTCCAGTTGTTCGGCCAGCAGAGGCGGTTGGTTTTGCCGCGTAGTCTGGTGGGCATGCAGGAGTCAGTGGTCGGAAGAAGCCACTGCGTCTCTGTATCGCGGTAGGCGTTCCCCGTCCCGGATAGTGACGCGCCGAAGCCCGGTGGTGCGTAAGCAGACCACAGACAATGCCGCGCCGGATTGGCGCGGGCACACTGATGGGAAAGACAATCATGTCCACCTCGCAGGCGCGGCGAGGCGCATGAGTTCTCCTCTGTTCTTCGCTTTTTCGGTTCACGATGTGATCGTGACCACGCAAGACAACGACTCGCCGCTCCAAGCGAGGGCGCACTTCAAGCGCAGTAAGCTGGCTGGAAGCGGCGACGATGGATTACTCAAGGCACAGTTAGTTAGCGCCTTGCAAATCGGCGATGGGAGTGGAGACGAAGCGCTCGGTGCTACCCGCTCGGGACAGCACCAGATGGCCGTGGACTTAGAACAGTCTAAAAATTAAGGAGGCAGTAACCGGGTGGATAAGAAGGCGACCGACGAAGCGAGGTTAGCGGCAATTAAGCCTGGATGGTGCTTTCGGAGGTCAAAAAGTAGGGCCTGGTTACAAAGAAACAATCTGGGCGACTGTTCGTGTTATTGAGCGCAGGAAGTTGTTTTCGTGATCACCTACCTTTCTGTAGTTAAAGTTAGCGCAACCGTAGGAAATACGCAGGTCTCGTCAATAACTTTTTTAGCAATTCTTTGATGTTCGAGCTACCGGATGCGCTGAGATGATGAGACAACCGCGTGCCGAGAACAAGTTTGTCGCCATCTCGATATGCGCCGGTACAATGAACATTTGGCCGAAGGCGCTATTGACGGTATGCCCGCAGACTGAGCCGTCGCATGCGTTTTAGAAAGCATACTTGATTTGGCCGCGATTGGTGTTGTGGTTAAATTGGCCGCACTAATGGTGCAAAAGGAGCCGCCTACGCGACGCCTCCTGCCAAGATCGCCTTGGTGATTCATGAAGATGTGAGTTACTCCCGGACTGCTAACGGCGGACGAAAATTTGAATGGCTGGCCGGCCTCGATTTGCGGTTCCGAAATGAGATGACGCACATCAGGTAGCGCATAACCCATCGGACGCGCTCTCGACTAGCTCCTGCTGGGCATCAGCAAAGCGGACACCGGACGGCGCTCTCGTAGTGTTGAAACATCTCCTCAATGGCGAGGCTGGTTCCGACTTCTGCTTTCCGGGCAGTGATGATCCACGTCCCCACGCACGCTTTTTCCGTGAGATAAATCATAGTGGCTCTGCCAATTCGAGACGCCTGCGAACGATCTCTCCGGCTTTCCGCAGGAACTCGCTCCGTTCCTCGGCAGGGAGTTTACGAACCGTTTTGATGAGATGGTTCTCAAACTCGACGAGAGCGTCAGCGGTGGTGAGCAGCGAATCCTTGGGTGATAGAGTGGCCATTCTCTCCGGATCGGATACGACGCCATTCTCGAGCTCCTGGGCGCGCTGCTCCGCCTCCTGTAAAGTGGCCAACTTGGCCGATTTGATTGCCTCGGCATGCTTCGCTATAAGCATCCACCGGCGGGCGGAGCGATCAGAAAAGGTCACCATTCCCTCATCCTTCCACCGGTTAAAGGCTCGGCCAAATTTCCCGTGCCCGAGCTGATCTCTGGCCTGCCGCATCAACTCACCGATTTTTACAGCCGCATCGATTTGTCGTCGGCCAATTTTGCAAAGCTCCTGATGAGAAGCTTCTGCTCGCACTGCGCAACGGTCGGGATCGATGGTTTTTGAATTATCCATTACCCGCTCCCGGTACCTTTCTTCTGGCGCGTGGCGAACGCTCCGGGCGGCCGTTATAGATGATGGTCTGCGAAAGGAATTTCTCGATTTCGCTGACGGGGATCAACATGCGGCCGCAGTTACCCAGAACCCGCAGACGGCCTGCATAAATTTGCCGGTATGCCCACACCGGATGCTTTCCGCATGACTTGGCGAATTCGGCAGGGGTGACGGCCAGCCGCTCAGGCGGCGGCGATGCCATTGCGCGCGAGGGATCTACAACAGGTCTTTGCGCCGCGTTCTCTAATGCGATTTGTGTTTTCTCCATGCAACGAGCATAGTCGCCCGTTTGCATGCCGCATTCCCCTCGTTAGCCGATGGCTAATGGGGGTAGAGATCCAAAATCTTCAAGAATAGCGGACATAAAATCGCCGCCAAGGTCCGCCTTGACACGCTTGACCACGTCATTCCATGCGGTCTCGAATTTATAGTTGGGCGTTACGTTCGGCACATCCCCTTTGTTTGGATTCTGCTTTAAATAATCGTCGACAAACTTTTTTGCAACCGCAAATTTAAGCCCGGACTGTACCAGGCGAAATGCGGCCAGCCATTTGAGACGTTCCCAAGTGGCCCTGGAACCCGTTCGGCGGCGTGTTCCTTCCGGCACTCCTGGATGGTTCTCAGTCAGCCAAAGTTTGAAGTCGCAGGCGAGTTGTTCCTTTGATTTGCTCCAGTCGATCAACAGTTCTTCCCGTTTAAGCGAGGGGTTCAGACTCCTGATCTCGATGTCATCCGCCGGACGTCCGGGGCTCCAGATACCTCGGTCTCTTTTTTGAAGCAGGATGCTTCTTTGACGCAGATGCTCGTCTCCCCTTCTCTTTTTCGTTGCAAGCCATGGTTCCGGGAATTCCTCAAAACGCATCGCAATATTGTCGCCTTTCATCTTCGTGACGGCGGCGGGTAAAGTAACGCTCAAGCTCAAGAAAAAAAATGTCAGGGCAATGCGATCCGGATCTTCACGTCGAGCATCATCGAACGCGATTCCTATTGCCTGAGCGTTCGTGAGTGGTTTGCCTTTCCCGAGGATGGAGCAAAGGCGAGCCGCCGATTCGTCCCAGTCGTTCTGGGTAAGATATTCCAGTTCAAATGGTCGCTGGTGCCATTTCTCGATGGCTCGCCGAAGGCGGGCACATGACCGGGCGTATTCGTACTGAAGGACCGTGGGGAGCTCCCATTCCTTGACTGTGCGGAAATCCCACTCCTCAGGCGCCAGCGGATGGGTATTCACGAGGCAACCTTCTGGTCGGCTGAAAATCTTACCTTCTCCGCCTGAGCATTGCTGTGCTCCTGGCGAAGATGCCCGTAGGTTCTCATCGCCAGCGCTCCGCCGTCCTTGTGACCAAGCCACCGTGAAACAGTCGGAATATCGACCCCTGATTCGATGCAGGTCGTGGCGAATAAATGGCGCAAGTCATGATGCGTGATACGAGGCATGCCAACCAGCTTTGCAGCCCGGTCCATCGACTTCTGGCACTCGTGCACAAGGAGCACCGGCGCCGTCAGATCATCCCCCTTTAGCCTTGTGAGCATCTCGAAAAACTCGGGGATGATCGGGACACGCCGCATTTCCCAGTTCTTGGTCGCCGTATCCGGGTCCCCTCGCACAAGCAATTCCTTCTTTTCCCAGTCAACGTCCATCCAGCGAACAAATTCAGCCTCATCCAGGCGGCAACCGCTAAAGGCGAGAAACCGGACCAGATCGGCGCAATCCTTGGACTGGCCCGCTCCCGATGTCTCGATCATCCGGACGAACTCGGCGAACTGTTTGCGGCTGGGCAAATGAAGTTCCCTTTTTCGTTCTTTTGCGCGTTTGATGCCGTCCGCGGGGTTGGCGTAGCGGGCGCCGGCCTCCACGGCGATATTCAGGATGTGGCGAAATGTCGAGACTGTGTTGTTGAACCGCGTCGCTGAAATCCCGACATGCTCTCGCTTCGCTCCCCTCGCCCGAAATCGCGTCCCGTTTGCGCGCAACCTGCCCGCCCATTCCACACAGTCCCGTTTGGCGATCTTGCGGAGATCAAGCCCGTCGACCCCGGGCCATGTTTTGCGGATCGCCTGGAGGCAGGCGGCGCGGTACTGCTTGGACCGCGGTTTGAGCTCAGGATTGGCCTTGATTTCCAGGGAATACAGATGAGCCGCGTCTGCAAAAGTCATTTTGCCGCCAACGAGACGGCCTGCCGAATCCAGTTTTTCACGCTCTTTTTTCACCAGTCCCGCGAGGCGCGGTTTGGCCACTTCGAGAACCGTCGTTTCGAGGCTGCGACGAATTAGCTTGCCGCCGATGCGAACTCTGGCGAAATAAACACCCGATGGCCCGTAACGGACGATATTTGCGGCAGAGGATTTCTTCCACGGATTTGACTCGCCGGTTTGCATGGATTAACGGTCCTTTTCGAGCGGCAGTATCCAATGTCAGTATCAGATTGTCAAATTCTGGGATTTTCGATACGCGTAAGTCCTTGGGGATGAACGGTTAAGGCTAGGTAGCTCAGTTGGCAGAGCAGAGGACTGAAAATCCTCGTGTCGGGGGTTCGATTCCCTCCCTAGCCACATCTTCCTCAGGATCAGGAACTTACAAAAGGACTTCCTAGTTTTTTCCGGAAGTCATAACACCTAGTCATAACATATCGTCGATATTTTCCCGTGTTTATCGATGTCTGATCCGGGACAATTCGTGTCGCGGTCAGCCGAATGTTAGTATTGGTCCGGCCCCTCCGCCAGAATCGCCGCCAGCCCCAGCTCCGGACGCGAAGATGAGACCCGAAATCGACCAATTTTCACTGACCTCATGTTCAGCGATGTCCACCGAGGTCACTGATGTTGGAGAGGCCGATATTTTCGCCATTTGGGGGGTGTCACCACCGCGCCCACCGCCGCCGAGGGCTTTAAACGCCAATTTCGACGGTGGCGACTTTTGACCACGTCGAACCGGACGAATCAGCGTTTGACGCCCACAGCTCAAAAGCAATAATCACCTGACAATGGCAACCCAATCCTCATCGCTCGAAAAAATCCAGGAACTCGAATCACAAATCCGGCAGTTGAAGGACGATGCGGTCCTGGAGTTGAAGGAAAAACTCATCAGCGCACGCCGGGCAGTATCAGATTTGGAAAAAGAGCTGGAGGAATTGACTGGTAAGGCCGCGCCCACCGGCATCATCCGTCTCCGCGCTCGTCACGAGACCATTTCCGATGAGGACCTCAAACCCAGGATTCTGGAAATATTTGCATTGAACGGGAAGAACGGCATGAACGCCAAAAACATTGCTGAGGCCGTGGGCCAGGCTCCGGTTCGTATCCGTGAATTCCTCAAGAAATACCCGAAGGTTTTGAAGAGGCAGGGAACAGGTCCGGGGACAAAGTTTTTTCTGCCGTAGTCACGCGTTCTCTCCTGAGAACTTGTCCCGACCTTTTTCGTCGCGACTACGACCTCGGCGCTCTAATCCACGTCGCACACGTCTCCACGAACTCAATTTTGGTTTGAAATTTTAATTTCCCGTGCTTGATTTGAGTCTCATCATGCCGAAGAGATCAAGAATTCACAAAGTCTGAATAAAGCGAGCCGCAATGGACTACGCCCAAAAAGAGGAGAAACAGAATGATCCTCGGCAGAATCGAAGCTGGAATCTTATAAAGAAGGCGACTCACAGCTTATATAAAGACGGGTGGACTCAGAACACTTTCGTAACGATTGCAGGAATATTTTGCTCTCCCTTTATAGGTTATTTGCTTATGTCAAGTCCAAAAGGCATGTTATACGGCTTCGGTATAGGTTTAACCATAGCTCTGTGGGTATCGCTGCTTGCCATTGGAAAACATATAGGAACAACGGATGTGAGAACTCCGGTCACCACCACGGATATAGCAGATTCCTCTATCGCTTCAATGCCTTCCGCTGCGCCAACCGAACCAATGCCTCTGAGAACAGAAAAGATTAAAGAGTCAAGTCAACCTCCGCAAAGCCCACAGCAAATTATCAATGCTCCCAATGTCGATAACAGGGGTGGGTTCATGGGATTCAACAACGGTGGAACGGTTAATCTTGGGCTTGTCAGACGTATTATTACCCCGGACCAAGAAAATTCTATGCTAAGACTCCTTGCGGACTCCCCGAAGGGGAAGGTGCAGATGACCGCAATCGAAAGCGACCAGGAAGCAGTTGCTTTCTTGCAAAAGATCGAGAGCATTTTAAAAAAATCCGGATTCCAGGTTGAAGTTGGGCTCGCAATGATGTTGTCAGGTCCAAGGGGAGCACCCGTAGGACTTTGTTTAACTATAAAAGATAGCAATGCTGTGCCTCCTCACGCGCAAGCAATTGGAGATGCTATGGCAAAAATAGGCTTGAATCCATTAACTTCTATAAATCCTGATCGAGCCCCCGACGTTCTATATATTACCGTGGGTGCCAAGCCACTTGAGCCATGAGCCAATGAAGGCGAGCATGGTCAAGCGAACGGTGAAACAAGACGGTTCACGATTCTGGGGCTGCCCGACGTTCCCCAAATGCAAAGGAAACTCGTCCGCTGTCGAGGTGTGGACGGTAATTTACGAAACCAGAGGAGCGCGGCTTTTCCCCCGCCGACCTTCGTTTTCACGGATGGCGGAAATGCAACTCGACATCAACGCTCTTTATTTGCATTTTACAAGGGTTTCCAAAGGACTAAATTGCCATGAAGCCTTCGGGCAAACAGATGAAGTAAGACCTATCTGACACCCAATGTTCATCCAGATGATATTAAGAGGAATGGGAGGAATCTCAGACGACGACGCACGCAACATCGTTCGCAGAGACGGGATTCTTTGTAATTGGTGGAGGAGCGTGCATGCGATTACGCCTGCGGCGGTTCAGCAGAAACTTATCGAACGCAACTTAATCTGGCATCTAAATCACTACAATGACATTGATCCTCAGACGACCTTGCCATTTCGAGAGAATACACCATTCATCTCAACGACGGCAGGGACTGTCGAAATCGACCACTTCAATGCCCAAAATTTGATTTTCCCACCCTTCTTGACGGCGTTACAGTTTGCGACGAATTGGTTTCGGCAGGACGGTTACTTGTTTTACGGATACGTATTTACGCTGGGCAAAATGAGCATCGAGCTTCAAAGTTTCAGTGAGGACGTCCGCGATCTTCATCTTTACCATATGACCTACTTTCCGTATCATCACGAGGGTGAGGTTTTGGCGAAAATTCACATCCCGGTCATAAACCTTCAGAAGGTCGAAAAATATGACGGCCCAGCAGCCCTGATAGACTTCACGAATGGAATAATTCCGTCGCCTGTCTGGTCAGAAACAAATCCTGCATATGCTGAACCCGACCGATTTTCCAACATTCGACCATTCGTGCTCTGAAAGATGGAACTGCTAGAAACTTTTCAACTGAACGCAACGCTAGTAAAAGCGGCGGCTGTGTCTTATGAAGGTTATGCATTGGCCCTCCTTAAACGCGAGACCGAGAACAAGCAATTTATAATAAATGTCGCGCAAGCCGCTAGTTGTCAACTTATCGCTGCATCTTATTGGTCATTGCTTGACTTCTCGCGTGCCCACAAAATGTTTGGTTATGCTTCCGAAACGTATCTTCTCACGCGCAGTAGCATAGGTCCCGTATTAGCAATATGTGCGCAGGACCAGCGGATGGCCTTTAAATATCTTCGGCGTTTCACAGACGTTAAGGAGGAAATTCTCAGCCCGAACTCCTCACTTGCTTTGATTCTACTTCAAGCATGGATGGCTGAAAGTCCGCGCGAGGTATCAAAAGAGGTGCGCGACAGGGCAATTCAGCTTGAATCAGCACGAGCTGGTCGATTGTATTTGCCACTCAGACTTTATCTTCGACCGGTCGTTGCCGCGCTCGACGGTGACACCGCAACGGCTCGCCAACGGGGCGATATTATTTCCTCTACGCGCGAACTCCTCAACAGGGTGGCCGACATAATACGAGTCGCAATGCTGGATAAACACCACTGGCAGCAACTTTACCGTCTAATTCTACCTATCGAAGCTGAAGTTATAGCAACAATATGCGTTATTTCACAACGAATTCAGAGGGCCGGTGTGGTGGCGGATGATTTGTGGCGACAAATCGCAGATGATCGATTAGACCCGATTGGCTGCGCATATCTTGAAATCGCGGCCAAACTCGCGGAATACTCTTAATTCGCCAACGCATTTTCAAAGCATTTCAGTAGAACATACCGTCAAAGCTTTCGAAAGTTCTCAATCGCAGTAGCAACAACGTCTACAATTACGATTGCCGCGCTCTGGATGCCCTACAACGGCTCGCAGCAGCACCTCCGCTATCTGCACTCGGTTACAAGTTTATACTTTAAAATACTAGCCGAAGAGCGGCCCGAAAGTCGCATCTGCCTATAATGTGTGATCTGCTACCACTTCTCCTCCGCCTCTCCGTGTTCCTTATTTTTGCAATTTCGCCATCGTGTGCCAAACGTCGTGGTAAGCATGGAGCTTTCCGCGCTGGTCGTCACTCCCAGCGATCATGGATTTGAAATTGTCGTAGTCCAGGCTCTCTGCCAGGTGGCTCATGATTTCAAACACTTCCTGCTGACCGACGATTATTCGGTAGCGGTAATCGGCTTTCGGCCACTCCTGAATCTCATGCTGTAACGCTGTCGCTTTGGCCAGGTTCTCCAGGTCTTTGCGAAGACGGGCACGAACGTGATAAACGGCTGGCTCTCCGCCATCAGGAGGCTGCTTTTGGACCATGGAGAAAAAGCCGTATTTCGTTGCGAACCACATCGGGTCAGTATTTCTTCTGATGCTTGAGACTGCTGCCTTCACACGTATCCAGCTCGAATGAAACGCTCTCATCTTTAAGAACGCCTGCGGGCAAGTCGAAGGCGCAATGGTAGACGAGCGAGGAAGTCACTGGGTTATCAATCAAAACCTTACATGGGAATGCGGTTTCGTTGACACAGAGCGTTGCTTTTCCCGGCAATTGGTTGGTAGACTTGGAGTCAGAAACGTTCACAATGCGAAAGTCTACAAGGAACGCATCCACTGGTCGGTGATGCTCCGTAACTAAGACCGTCACATGATGAAACGGAATTGATCCGTCGTTCGATCTGCGAGTCGCGGTCGTATTCGTGGCACAGCCGCAAACCAACATCGAAATAATGCTTAGGAAGAAGAATTTCATCCTGGTATCATCCAAGACTGCGGGACAAAAGCAAGGAACCTCTCTCATCTGAAATAAATCCTGGGAAATTCCCGGCTTGCAAAATTAATCCCGCCGTAAAACATTTTCAATTCCTCGAAGAAAATGAAAACCTGCCCCCTTCGCCCCATCTGGAAAGCCTCTTTCGCCCGGTTTTCTCACCTGGTCACGGAGGGAGGATGCAGTCCGGTGATTGATGCCGTTCTTCGAGATCAGAAGGAACGGCTCACCTCCATGGTGGCGTTCATCCACCTGCTGATGGAATGCGAGGATGACAGGAGGGTGCTGAAACTGATCCGCGCTGTTCCATACCCGTCGATGGACTGTGTATTCATGGCCGAAAAATGCGACGCCATGATCGACAAGAACCTCTCGGGTTTCAATTCGGTTCCGGCTGAAGTTCGACCATTCGAGCATTTTTTTCAGGTTCTGCTTGGTTTTATTGAGGAGATGTTCGGGCCGCGACCATGACGACAGGCATACCATCCCTGGTGATCGGCAGTCATGTGGTCATCACCGGATCGTTCAATTTCACGAGGGCAGCAGAGGAGCACGACGCTGGAAACATCATGGTGATCGATGACGCCCTGGCTCTGGCTGCTGTGAGTTATGGGCTGAGTATCGCACCATTCCCCAAATAACCCGATGACAACGACACACTGGACATTTGGTTCTCTCTTTTATAAGCTGCTCTGGATGAACGCCATCAGATGTATTTCTCTCGGAATATGCGCAGGCATTGTCTCTGCATTATTATTAGAAATCCCAGCAACTTGTGGTGCTCAATCTGCACCCTCAGAACATCCATCTCCGATAGCTAATCCCGAAGACCTGTTAAATGCGAAGCTCAGGAACGCGGTTCAACAAGGACGGCTGTTGGAGGCAAGACACCTCATAGACGAAGGTGCGAACGTGGATACACTCCCGTATTTGAGAGACATATACAATAGCGAAATGGCGGCACCACCGGACGAGGCAGTTTCCACACTCGTCACCATCAAGGTCCCTGAACATGAACATGTCCTATTAGGGGAAACCGTTCCGATTCATATTGAGTTCAAAAACAACACCGACATTACAACCTTTGTTAATCCACACTTCAACAGGCTCGAATCCTCTCCAGCGGGCCTTCTGCTCTTTGACGAGCATAAAAGATGCGTCGGAGACCTATTTGACTTCGATTCATTCGCTGGATCGCATTCTTATGATAAGACGTTTGAGAAAATTGAAAAGGGAACCGTCCTGAAGATTGACGAGCTATTCACAACAACTAGAGACGCCATTGTTGCGATTCCTAATCGTTGGCTTCTTTCCAACACAAATGATTTGGAATCTCACCAATATTATATTCAACTCGTCTACTGGTTTCGTTACATAACACCTCCACCGCCCTTTAAGGCCAGGAATTCCCGAGACGATCTGTGGCGTCTGCCTTTGTTTCGTTCGAATTTGGTGCCTATTCAAATAGACGCTCCGCAATCTTATGCGTTTGATAGAACTCTGATGGAAATCGAAGCCGAAGACTCGAAATTGAAATTTGATGAATGGTGGCATCGAACGGTCGAGAGGCCACACTATGAAAATGACAACAGTGAGTGGCTTCAGCGAAGCATAAATTTACAAGGACAGCTTGCAATTACCAAGAAAAAGCTTGAAGACGCAATTCGAGAGCGTGACGACCTGGCGAAAAGGATAAAGGTCTTGGAGGCTGAAAATGAACAGCTAAGACGGCAGTCGCATAACGACTGACAGCTTCAAAAGCAAGAATTTCATGCCATCATCATCACCACCTCGTTCAATTTCAAGAGGGCAGCCGAGGAGCACAACGCCGAGAAACCTCCTGGTGATGATGATTTGGCTTCGAATATCCTGAGGCCAATGTTTACGACATTGTTAGTGACGCCCATGTTTTCGGAAGAACTCATAACCTGCAAAGTCACTGGACGTTGCATGCCAACCAAACTCTCCACTTAATAGACCCTGTTGCAGGCGTTCGTATTTTGAGTCTGAGCGCGGATCGTTTTGGTGAAGCAACGCGTCTAATTGATGAGCTGGGAAGCGCGTCTTTGCCTCTTGCATGGCCGACTCATAAAGTATGTCCGCTGCTTCTGGACTTTTGGAGCTGCCCAGCGCATCTATTGCGGCTTCATGGATCATGACATTTTTGTTTTGCATCGCGTTCGAAAGCGTATCAAGGACTGCCTTGTCATTCGTTGCGGCAAGCGATTTAAGGGTCTGAGGTAAACTTCCATCAAAGGATTTCGACAAAAGTTGTGTTTGCGCTTGGGCCATCAGGTAATCACGGTATTTGGCCTCTCCCGTGACACGAAACAAAACCGATGCCACTTCCGCTGCACGCCCAGCATCAGGACTTGATAACGACCTGGCGCTTAAATGTTGAAACCGGGATTGTAACCTTTCAATCAACCCCTCTGGCTTTCTAATTTCGAGCACTTTCAACGCGTTCTCAAAAGCATATGGCGTCTCCAAACGGCTTAACCAGTAGTCCACAGGCAGTTGTCGATCATGACACTCCAGCCAATACGCATAATCCACCGATGCTAAGTCTTCACCCTCATTGTCCTTTCTTTTCGACCATTCATCGTAAATTACGTTGTTCATCCTTGAATCTCTGTAAAAATCAAGCTCTCGGAGCACCTGTTGACGAATATCATTAGGGTCGCTGACATGAACGTCCCGATATGAGTATTGGAATCTCGATTCGATCCATCGACGCATTCTGTGGAAGGCGATATCGTCCCAATCCCCCATTCGGTAAAGTGTTATCACTGCTTTAGTGGATATTTTTTGGTCCTTGTCTCCTGTGAATTTCAGGTAAGTCCATAGATACGCAGCCGCCAACTCCGGTTCTCCAGCAGCTACCGCTTTTCGTATCCAGATTGGCAAAACGTCCACTGCCGCGAGCTTCACGGTGTCATTATCGAAACAGGTTTCACTGTCGTAGAAGGGGCCGGTCCAAGGTGTGTCGAGTGGACGAGGGAGTGTAACTCTCAAACGCTGAAATTCTTGATCACTCATATTGAAAGAGATTTTGGCCATTTTTTCGGCAGCAATCTCTTTCTTGTCTTGTCCGAATGAGCCTCCAGCGAAAGCTATTACGAGCACGAAGACAAGATGTGATTTCTTAATTGGCACGCGTCAAATGACTTCGCAGTTAGAAATGTCAGAGCATACAACCTATGACTTTTCTGTTCCAGGATCAGATATTTCAATCTCACCCCCTCAACCCAAATCTCCCCCGCCCCAACTTCTTCAACTCCTTGACCTTCTTCCCCGCCGTGTAAATCCAATTGGTGAGGCTGTTCTTGTTCCCACGAATCTTGTCAGCAATTTCAGCAACAGAGAGTCCATCAGGACCTGCCGATTTCAGCACCTCCAGCACCTTGTCCTTGATCGTGGAACCAGTGGCGCTGGATTCAGCGGTGGATGACTTCACAGCTCTCGGTTTACGCGTCTTCCGTGTTTTGCGAATTTTGGCTGGGGTCGGTTCGGCAGATGGTTCCGCTGTCGCTGCGGCAGGAGCTTTGCCGTTGAATGCGAATATCCCACGCCCCACCTTCTTCAATCCATCCACTTTCTTTCCGGTGGTGTAAAACCAGACGTTCACGCTGCCCCTCTTGCCGCCGATCTTCGCAGCGATATCCTTTACCGACAATCCATCAGGTCCGACTGATCCAAGAAGTGCCAGGATTTGTTCCTTCAATCCTCCACGCGATGATGCGGCTCTTTTGGCTCTGGGTTTGCGTGTCTTGACCGCAGATGGTGGTGTCGACGCATCAGTGGCCTTTCCACCGTATACGGCCTCGATCTGCTGATCGATTCTCTCCAGCTTTTCCTGGAGGATGTCCTTCTCCTTGGAGAGTTTGAGGATGTGTTCGAGTTGGGATGTGGTTGGTGTGGTCATGGTTTGGGTCGCTTATTTGGTTGAATCTGAACATTAGAAACATCGAATGTGCAAGAAACAAAAGTCTGATCTTATCCGTTTGCAAGCAAAGTCATGATCTCGGCGCGGACCAATTCTTCGAAGTTCTCTCGTGTGAGATCGTCACGAATCCCGCGAATGTTATAAAAGGGTGACAACTCCCGCATGTAATCGGTGCTGATGCAAAGGTCACAAGTTTCTTCGAGCAACTGGTCGAGCATCACCTTACCGTCAAGATAATCATGGCCTAATTCCTGGGCATAGATCAAAACCGCCTGATTGCGGGTTGGCAGACTGAGATCCAGCTCGTGTAGCACTCGATCAAACAACTCATCCAGTTCAAATCGATTCTCAATCCCTGTGGTGCCAGCGAGTTGGCGTAGATGTGGAGTATCGCGGCCTTGCATAAGTTGGTCAGTCGCCCATTCAGATGCTTCACTGCCGAGTTGCCTTTGGAGCGCCCGTTTGGCGATGAGCATGTTTGTTGTTGGGGCTCGCATGATTAATTGGAGGGAATGAATATTGCGTCAAGAGCTGACATCTCGAAGTCTCTTACCCCTTAACGGTCGTTGACGCAAGGGCATATTCATGAGTTTCCATGGTGAAATTCTATACCGTCCAGAGTCCCGGCTGCACCGAAACTCTTTCCGGTGGAAAATGGCAGGCAACCTGTGAAAGCGGTTACACAGGCTGAATGTCTATGTGGATACATCACTTCTATGGGATTTCCCCAATTTGCCTCAGGATTCGAGTAAACCGCCCTCCGTTGGGGTCATTCGTTATCGACATCGTCTTGTCGTAGAGCTGCACCTTCCAGCCCTGATCTGCCAGGCTCTTGACCAACGCCTGCAATTTCTCCAATTGTGAGACGGGTGCATACAGTTCATATCCAGAGGCTCCGGTCCCTTCGTAGATGAGGTTGCAGCCATTACTCGCTGCCAAGTTGTAAATCTTGCGAACAACCGAATAATCCCAACTTACGGCAAAGGCGAAATGTTCCTCCTTGTCAGTTGGGTGGTCTTCCATTGGAGGGCGGATGGAGTGTTCTCTCATTTTTCGTTTTGTGATTGCGGAACAGATACTACTGCACTTGGTGCTACACAGCAATACCGTTTTTAAGCGACATCAACCAAATCTCTTCCCGGTGGAAAATGCCAGGCAACCTGTGAAAGCAGTCCCACAGGCTGATAATTGATTGTCTCCAATTGGGGACATCACGTTCATGGACCACCCCTGGGAAATTCCACAAGCCTGCTGGTGACCCGATGAAGTCTGTTGGCTGTGGTGTCGTGACATGGAATTTTGGATGTCACCATCGTTAAATCTGCGCCAACACGGGACCGTAAAAGCGATGATTTGAAGATCATGGCTCCACAAATTCAAGTTCCTTATCAACTCGCCTTGCATAACACCAGTGCTGCGGGTTCTCTCGGTCAAACGTGACCTGGAACCAACCGTCCATCAGCGTAACCTCACATTTTTTATTCCTTGCGTTCATGTGAGGCTAAAGCATATGTTTTTGGACAGCGTTTTGAGTAGCCGTGGAAACCAAACTCCTCGTCCAAAACACTAATTACTTGTCGTTTTGCCTCAGCACTCGACATTTTCAGAGCGGTGGAATAAAAGTCGTCTCCCAGGTATAACAAGAGTGCTTTCAAAATTTCTCCATTTTCAATCGCGCCCTCACCCATTAGACTTCTGTTGCCTGTATACTCAAATAGCTTTACTAAAGACTGCGTGTGCTTCGATGATGCTTCCCTCAAAAGTTTGCGATAATCGACTCCATCTAGCCTGCCTTGGGCTAATACGTTCCCTCTTTCTTCCTTCATATTAAGAACTCCCTCGATTGTATCTTTTGCACTCTCCTCTTTTCCATAAATATGGAAAGCAGTGACCGTAAGCATCAGCGTTGCGAATGCACTCTTGAACCATTTCATAATCTTTGGAAAATGCCGACAGACTCGGCACGACTTCCATTTTCGGGATTTTGATGTATCCGAGCAAAGGAGCGGCAGGGCAATGCAGATGCGGGTTTTCATGGAAAACTGTAAGGTTACTCAACTTATGCGCCGTCGTCAATCATGCGGATCATTGAACGCTGAAACAGCAGACGCACCAGGAAAATTCTACAAGCCCACAGGAAGCCCTCATCACCAAATACGCTGTGATGTCATTACCTGGAGATTTGAACGTCACCATTGTCACCCAGGCGCCACAGCGAAGCCTTCACGCCAAAGTTCTGATGTTTACGCCGCCATCTCCAATTCCTCCTGATCAGCAGAAATGTCACCCAGAAACAATTCCACCGGACTGTCCACGCCAAGGTCACGAACGATGGCCTTCAAATACGAGGCAAAACTCCACAAGTCGCGACCACCGGTTCGAGCGTGCCACCTCACCCCTGGTTTATAATCCAACGGCGGCTTCGGTTGATTGCGAAATGCATCCACGCAATGGTCCAGCACCTTCAGGAGGTCAGCGGGGCTGGTACCAAGATTGTGCTGGAACAGCTTCTGCACCAATGACAGCGATGTCCTCGTCATCCTTATCTGGTCCGTCCGATGAGTCTGATCGTAAAATATCCATCCCACCTTGTTCCTGGCGCTCACCGCGTTCCTGAATACCCGTGTCTTTTCAGCAGGGGTGAGGTCCACCCGGTGTTCCTTGTCCTCATCAGGGCTGGCGAATTCCTGACGACGTTCAGCAAATTCTTCATCCACTGCACGAATTCGGATTTCCTCCGTCACCTGATACACGCCCAGGTGCAAATCGTAGCTCAATCTCTGGAGACAGTCCATGCCGTGACACCAGAAGTCCCGTCTGTAATTATCCCACAGGAACGCTCCCATCACCGCCTCCAAGGCTCCGCCTAAGAGTGCTGGATAAAGCGCGCTGTCCTTGTTGATGTGGAGGACGGTGCTGTGGAAATATTTCGTGAACAATGGTGAAACCTCCTCGAACAATTCCTCCGGGTCCTTGGTGAGGTTCCAATCGAATATAACATCCTCGGTTTGCTGACCCAGGAAGCCAGCGGATATCTTCCTAACGGCGCTTACAAAACTCTCCCCTGAATCCTTTGGGTCTGCCGTCGAATGGATGTAATTACTAGAAATATATGTAAAAACTATAACTGTACTTTTGTACCGGACTCAGGCACAACTGATTCATGGAGCCCAAAATCCAACCCAATGCCGACGGAACTCTTACAATTAGCATCACCCTTCCTGCACCCACGGATAAGATGAGCATGCTCGCCCAGGAGCAGCGTCTCATGGAAGCGCTCAATGCCGTGGGGCGCGCGGGCGCGCGGCATTTGTTGACGGGCTTTGACACCCAAGGCCAACCGCTCTTCCACGACGGGCGCAAGTGGACTTCCAAGGGCCAGGTCGCCAAGTTCTACGAAACGCCGTGGGGAGAAGTGCTCATCGAGCGCCATCTCTATCAAAATAGCGGGGGCGGCGCCACGCTCTGCCCCTTGGAAAGTCGCGCGCTTATCGTGGGCGGTTCGGCCACGCCCCATCTGGCCCGTTCCTTGGGCCATAAGTACGCCAACACCAATGCGCGCGCCGTAGTCTTTGATCTGGAGCAAAACCACGCCCGCAAGCTGGCTCCCTCCTATGTGGCCGATGTCGCCCAAGCCATCGCCGAGGCGGCCGGCCAGCCCGTCGTCGAACAAAACGCCCACGCCCCGCAAAGTCCGGCGGCGCAGGTTCACAGCGTCGTGCTCGGGCTCGATGGCACTTGCGCCTTATTCTGCGACGAAGGCTTCAAGCAATGCATGGTCGGCACCATCGCCCTCTATGACGGCGAGGGCGAACGCCTGGAAACCATTTACTTGGGCCAGGCTCCGCAGATGGGCAAAGCCGAGTTTCTCCAACGGCTCGACGCCGAATGGCAACGCGTGATTCTGCGCTATCCCAAAGCTTGCCGCGTCGGCCTTAGCGACGGCGCGCGTGATTACGAACCCTGGCTGGCCAGCCGCACGACCTGGCAAATCCTCGACTTCTACCACGCCAGCGGCTATCTCGCCGCAGCCGCCCCGGGGATGCAACGGCTCAAAACAGCGCGAGCCCAGTGGCTCGACAACGCGTGCCATGCGCTCAAACATGAAACCGGAGCCGCCGAAGGTATCGCGGCGCAACTCGCCGCCCAACTGCAGGCTGGCAGTCGCACCGCAAGCGCCGCGCCGGCGCTGGAGGCGGCCAGCGGGTACTTTGCGCATAACACCGACCGCATGAATTACGCCTTATTTGCCGCCATGCAGTTCCCCATTGGTAGCGGCGTAACCGAAGCCGCCTGCAAAACGCTCGTGAAAATGCGTCTTTGCGGCAGCGGCATGCAATGGACCCGTTCCGGCGCGCAAACTGTCCTAACCCTCCGCGCCCTCTTGCTCTCCACTTCCCGTTGGTCTTCCTTATGGACCTATTTCGACAAGCATGGCCTTTCTGTTAGCTAGATTACATCACTTGGACGGCGCACCCAATCCTTTGGCCACTCCTTGACCTGCTCATCCATCGTCCGATTATCCTGATGAAGGTCGGCGTAGGATGGTATTGGCCATGCACCTACGACATCGGAGGCTGCACCTGGGATGTCTTCGGTGGACGCTGATGCAGGATGAGCTGATTCATCATGAGATAATTCCCCACCATCGGGAGCTTCACCGTCCACATTCGAGGGGGACCCTGAAATGTCACCGGTGGACGCTGATGATGCATGAGCTGATGAGAAAAATCCGGATGATGTCGAAAAAACGGTGGTCGAGAGAATATCTTCATGTCCCATTAATGAATCAATAAATGCGGGAGACGCTGGCGTAATTTCGTCGTGCCGAACTAACGGCTCGTTATGTCCATCATCCTTGCCTTCGTTAGCCACTTGTTGGGAATCAACCAGTGAATTAGTTCTGTTCTTGTCATCATAAGAACAAAAAGAAAATAAACGCGGAGCGTTTTCTTTTGAAGAGGTTTCAGAAGAGTTACTAACAGATTTACAAGAGGTATCGTTGTCCAGATATGCATGACCCTTGTCCAGATTTGCGGCAACCCTGTCCAGATATGCATGGCCCTTGTCCAGATATGCATGGTCTTTTTCGGCATTATTTTCGGTATACCAGTTCATTTTGGTTGGCACCTGTCGAATAAATCCACCAGCGATGAGGTCTTTGATGCTGCGTCGGATGCTTTCCTTGTGAAACGGAAGCAATTCTTCAAGAATGGCTGGCTGGAGTAGCACGCGCTTGTCCTTTATGCCTTTCTCCTCGCACTGGCCAATCCAATACTGGAAGTTACCCAAAAGGACAGCGCCCATCACTCCAACTTCACGCGCAGCCGTCGAGTTGAAGTAAATGGTGTCATCTTCACAGGCATTACGAATCTTCTGAGGGACATGATACCAGAATGTCCGGTCGTATTTATGGCGGTTGAAATTATTAATTTCCAAGTAGCCCAACTCTGACAGGCGTTGGACAATATCAGCAATGGCGCTCTTGCGAAAATACGGAAACCTGGTCGAGAGGTCACGGACGGTGGTATAATACCATGGCTTGCCGTCGATAATGTTCTTGGAGGCTCCGACCCTATTGGCGAGGTATTTGAGCACAATTGCCTCATGAGCACCGTGCTTCGCCTTCTCATTGGTGAGGCGCTTCTTTTCCTGGAGTTCTTTTACGAGCTTGCGTGAGAAGCTGTGGCGTTTATTCTTTAGCTTGTCGCTGCCATCGGGAGTGTTCCCAGCATCGGGAGTGTTCCCAGGTCTGGAAGCACTTTCGATGAAAGCGTCAGTGTTAGATAAAGAATTATAGTTTGATGCGGTCGGATTGAGCTTGCAACCTTCCGCTGAATTTGATACTCTGATCAATAGTTATTGATAGTAACTGTAGTTAGTTTCATTGTTTAATAGCCGCTGGGGTTGTAGCCAGCGGCTTCTTTCTTTTCAGATGTAAAAAGGGACCGGCCAAATGGTAGAGACAAATGGCCAGTTCTTTCGGAATCTCGTTGAAGATTCTCTACATCTGAATTGTTGTCACAGTAGCATAGGTAGTGAGGGATGTCAAGGTATAGGACGTAAAGGATTAGCAAATACCTTCAACTGTCCAGCCGTTCCCAAATCCTCACTTTTCCCAACCGCTGTTGAATTCCGACTTTGCGGTATGCAACCTTGGAGCCTAGGCCGCTTCATTTGGTGCTTCGAACCGGGTTGACAACGGTTCCGTCGAGAAGGATGACAACTTGGACAACCTCAGGAGGCGGGCTTTTTTGGGCGTGATCGTAAAACTCGATAACGTAGAAAAAACAATGGCCGCTTGAATCGAATTCTATTGGGGATCGCATGTCGACCCCCAGAACCGGCAGCGTGTCTGAATGACCGGACGAGCGAAGAGATTTCCGAGCGATTTTGATCGCTTGGGATGGGGAGAGGCGGGGTTCTTCCTCAGTGTTCCATTGGCAGGTCGCTAAAAGGGTCGCCTCAGAAGCAAACCAATCAACCTCACATGGTTTATGGTGCTCGAACCAAAGGTATCTCGCGAGAACGCACGTTGCTCCTGTATCGGGCGTGATTGTCGTGAACTGATGGGGCCTCGGTGGTTCGTGGATCGTTGGCTTGCAGGCCGTGATCAGCATGATTGCCGCGAGAAAGGGTATGATATGCAGCACAACAGCCCAACCAACATACACCATCGCTGGCAGGCTTCTGCTGAGGACCTTCTGTATTTGTTTCACGATTAATGAACCCTATCAATCGGTGCGAGGCTGAAAACTATCGCACCATGCGCCACAAGACATCGCGGCTTCGACTTCACAATGGAATGCTGGCATTGGAGAATTCATGATCAAATTCTGACTGCTCGCCGTTTCATCGTCAAAGCCAAAAAAGGGAAGAGCCCACGGGCACCGTGAACTCTCTCCCTTTAAATTCCCACATTTAATCTTCAACGATACTTTCACGACGATGAAGGTTAAGTCACTTGTTTTCCATCATCTCTGTTCGATGAATTATCGGCTGCTCCTTGCACCCACCGGAATCGCCCCCCGTCACCATATTCGAGCACTCCCGCTTGCTCAAGCTCCTCTAACATTCGGTGCAACGCGGTTCCCAAAGGACCATGTCCGGTATAGACTGTGCCTTTTACCCTCCGAAACTCCTGGTATGGATCTTCGGTTGGGGTAAAGACACCAATCGAACAGCCGAGCAAGTATGCCGCGATGTCAAAGTCCTGCCAGTCTTGCATCGCGTCTCTAAAAATCATTCGCTCCTCGTTCATTGTCGACCAGAATATCATAAATACGCTGAAAAGCCAAGAGCCCACGCACGGCGTAATCTCTCCCCTTTTTCAGTGCCCAGCCTGTGGAAAACTTTCCACCTAATCTCAGCCAACGCTCCCATCCGTCCTTTCCTCTTGAACGAACCCGCACAGGAGCATAAAATGAATTCTCACCATGACCAAATCCCCAGTTCCTCCAGCACGTCGCCGAACAGACCGACTCCAGCATGGGCTGTAATCCTTCCACCATCAAGATGGGAGCCAGGACCGTCGTGAAGTGGAGTGTGGCGAAGCGGGCGAAGGATGGGATATTGTGGGTGAGGAAGACCATGCAATGAACCGATTCTGGATGCCTGCTGTCATTATCACGATTGCCGCTTTTGTTCATACGGCACCTGCACAGGATTTTAAGGCGAGGTTAGCCGAGACTTCGTCAATAGATGACATCAAGAGTTTCTGTTCCAAGTTTGATCGCTTCGGTGTTTCCCACGACGCTACCTACACCAGTGGCAAAACAAAGTTGTTTTTATACTGGATACAGCCCCGTGATCGTGACACCCCATTGTATTTTTGGATTTATGCCTCGGAGGAGAAGAAATGGAAATTGGTCCTTGATCACCCTCAGACTATCGAGTTTGCAGATGCTAACGTCACCATCTCACCGACTGATAATACGGTGCACTTACTGAACAAAAAAGGAGAGACCATCAAGACTTACGGAATTCCTGATTCACACAAATGATCACAGCTAAAGAAAAGAGACCAGACGAAGTCTGATCTCTCTCCTTTTTCCGTGACAACCTATCGGTGAACAACCAGTGGATAAGCTGGTGGATGATCTGTGAATAACTCACCCTCGCACCCGGTCAGCCCGACAAGCAGCCTTTTCCCGATCGACCAGGAGATTCCCCCTCCACATCGGAACACGGACAGAATCACCGATGGGATCTTCCATGAAGTCGATGAGGTCGGACGCCATCTTCACCTTCAACTCCCGCATCCTGGAGTAATTCAGCCTGCATTTCCTGCCCATCTTCTCCTTGGACTGTCCCTCCGCCATACCCTGCACCAGCACGCCATACCGGTGGTCATGTGAGTCCAGGAATTGTTCCCAGTCCAGATTGCGCCCGGCTGACATGGATGGGTCCTCCTTGGAGCAGGAGAGCATTTCCCCCAGCCGTATCGGTTCATCCAGTTCTGGATCATACCCCACCTCCGTTTCCAGGGACAAGACGGTGGATTTGTCGTCGAGTTGTGTGCTGCTGGCCAGTGCATCCGTCCTACCACTTCCCGTGCTCCTTCTCCCCGATTTCAGATGCAGGATGCAATAGTAGGCCACGTTGCCAGGTGTGACCACCTTTCCCCTCAGTTCCAGTGCATGGAGCATCTGCGCCGCCATCGTGATTCCATCCTGAATCAGCTCCTCATGATCCTCAGCTCCCACGGGCTTCACGACATGAGGTATGGCTGACCGAAGTCGTGGAGCAATTTCTTCTAACAGAACGACACCAGCGTTTGGTGACATTAGTTCCTTTCGTGTTGAAAGGTGACCACCAGACGCAGAGCTTGCGTCTGAACGGCCACCAGGTTTATTTGGCAGCCGTTCTTGGGACGGCTATGGTTTACTTTAAGCTTATGAGTGCAAATCTTTCAGCTTGAAGAGGGACTCTGAAAGCTAAACGATCCACACTTGGTATTATACCAATTAATGCTGTAAATCACTTGGACGGGTAGCGTCTGCAACCCTTCTCAATCAGTGAGATGAGTTTGCCGTTCCTTGATATACGATACTAAATCTTTCAACTGTTCTTGGAGCCAGATGGAATTCATTTGATGTCGAAAGACGGTATTCTCGGTGGTAGTCGGGTCAGGTGGGATCAGAGACATTCTGGGCTTGGCAATCGCGTTTAATATATTCAAGGCTGTTGTTCTATCCTCCGTTGTGAGAATGTCACGCACTGAGAAGATCGCAGCAACTGCAACAAACGTGTTATTGCTTTGAAAAAAAGGTCGCACCTGCTCCACATCCGGTTTGCTTTTAGCTAATGCGTTCCAAAAGTTTTCATACCACCGTTCATCAGAGACCTCCATAGCACGCAAGAGATGTGGCACATCTTGTTTGGCTAGTTGACCCAATTGAGAGAATACAATAGGACCGTGGTTGGGCCAAAGCGGTTCCGCAGTTGACAAAAGCTGATTTACAATTTGATTTAATTGCGTGTGAAGTTTGGGAATCGTCTCCTGTATATACTGCGGATCATCAGCAAAACCGCGCCACCGACAAAGGACACCGTATTCATAAGGCCAGTAGGAATTGTTGGAGTTTTTTCCTTCTTTGATTAGCAGTCCTGCCCAGAAACCTTGAATGATGTCAGCATCTTTACAGAGAATCTCAGCAACATCTTCACTGAAAGTTTTATCCTTTTTGGCGATAAGACCGAGTAGTTCCAGTTCGTTAAAATGCTCAAGATTCTCACACATTTCTTGCATTACATTAACGTGCTTGCCATCGTTTAGTGCCTCCAGCAGGAGGCGATGCAGTTCTTTCGCGAGCCAAGGTGAAGTGACTTCATCAGACGCACGAAGCCGCAGATCAAACTGGTTTCTTTTACCGAAAGGTCCCTCCAGAGTTACGCTTTCCGTAAGTTTTCCCCAGTTCTCGTTCCTCCACGATAGGTTAAGCGCCGTTATACCCGAACGTGCGGTCTTTCCGAGGCCGACAGAGGATTCCATATTGTCCTCGCTCCTGACGGTGGCAGACCATTCATTAGGAGGGAGGTGCATCGTCACCACGCCATTGATGTCCGTCGTCTTTGGTCCCAATAACCGCTTCGAGTCGAAAGCGAGTGTAGAGAAATGCACAACAACACCGGGAACAGGTTTTCCACCCTCATCAATCACCCTAATAGATGTGGCTGGTGTTTGGATCTCTATCAACACACAGGCGGTTAGCGCAGACGCCAGTAAAGATCCAAGAATTCCAGTTAAATTCCATGCGAGTTTCTTTGGAAAGGCAAACGCTGCAACGACCAGAGAGACGGCTGCCACGATAATTAGTGGGAGTGCCAATAGTAGATACAACCCCACAGCCATTCCAACGAAACCTGAATCGGGCGTGTGGTCCACATTGTGCGGTAGTATCGCGAAGATTCCATGCAAAATCAAAGCGTCCGCTACAATGATAGGACCCCAAAGAATCAGCGCCAAGCGTCCTTTGCGACAGAATGGCAAGGCAATCGTGCCAACAATTATCAGTGCAAGAACATTATACAATCCCATAAATTTGCTGTCGGATGGTTTCCAGTCAAGGGCAAGAGGTCACGCCAAGAATTGCCGTCGGAATAATGGCCAAGCGTCAATGTTAAAATCATCATGTTCAATAAACTAAGACACATCGCCCTCAGCCGCAATCAGAAATGGAAGCCCTCAAGACACATCTCAAGGGCCTCCATGGTCAGCGTCTGGAGGAAATGAACGCCTTGAGCACCAGCCCATTCATGGCCATGACAACCATTCCGATGAGAGCCAGGATGGGCAGGATGATGAGCTTCCAGGCGATGGTCGTGAGCATCACGGTCCACTTCACGAGCTGGCCCAGGACGAACGTGATGATAGGAACCCAGCATTTCGATGATGGCACGCAGCACGGGCGTGTTTCGTGTTCCCATGTCGCCTCCTTTCCTGATATGGCTCAGGAATCCTTTGATTATAATCTTCGGTATCTCAGAGCCCAGTGTTCCACTTCACTCTGTTATACCAGAGATTCCAACAATTGGAGAGGAAGGGGCTCGACCCAAGATTTGTCGCTGCCGTGAGTCCAACCAGTGGTCCAGATGCGTGAGTCTCCAGTGCAGGGCCAGCGCTGGTGCCGAATCTGCCTTGCCTGAGCTTTTGTCCTTTGTTTCATGGGCTCCAGATGTTGCCCGTCAGAATAGTTCGTCCTTGTGAGCAGCAATTACGTTGAAAGCGGCATGCTCAAGTTCTTTCGCGTGATCGTCAATCCATTTGTCAAGGGTTGCGATTTGTTCCGGGTCAGTCCAATGGTCCCAACCAAAGCGATATTTCTCTGCGACATCGTTCATGCCGTGCTTCCTCAACGCCTGAATAATCCTGTGATAGTCATCGGCTGACAAATTCTCGTAACATTGCCAAATGCCTGAACGTGTGGCACCAACCCACCAAAGGACATGACGGAAGAGCCAAAACTCTTCACGCAATTGACGTTCGGCACCGACCACACTGATCAAATGGTCGAGTAGAGGCATGTCCTCCTCGGCAAAAAGTCGATCAATATACGACTTTGCAAAACGGACGCGTGTTGAATTCTTTTCCATGAGAAATCACATTAACAATTTTCTGAACAACGGCAAGAGGTATGTCTTCTCTGGACGCCTTCCAATCTCGCACACATATTTCTGGTGACGTTCTGATGGCATCTGAGGGTGAGGACAGCGGATATGGAGGTCAGGCCGTCTCACGGCAACACCTGCACACCCTCCACGCCTGGTGCCTTCCTTCTCATTCGAAAATAGAAAGCGGAGTAAAGCACGATGACGAATCCCGACCACGCAACTCCAAAACAAGCAACGCATTGAAAGTCACGCAATCGCTCTAATACATATCCAGGGCTGAGATCCTCATCTTCGATAAGATGGTGCAGACTCATGATCGTCAAGATTGACGTAAACACAATTGGAGAAAGAGCAAGAACAAACAAGTCCGAGAAATACGGCGAGGCTAATGGCTGGCGTCGCCATATCACGACGATCAAAACGATTGGCGCGAGGAGCGTAAGAAACACGAGTCCCCACATCACCGGATCAGCCAGCATAGGGCTCCACAGCTTATTCCCAACCATAGCGATAAAGCATGTTTAAGATGTCATTTATTTAAAGCCTCAAGTTTGCTACGATGGATTGTGACGCGGCGTTGAAGCTTTCGAGCTATGGTAATGGCGAATAGGTAAATGATCTCAATCAGAAGGACGGAGACAGCAAAGAAAAGCCACGAAATACGGATCATCTCCCAATGAACAGGTGGATCAAATCGTCTGGTGCCATTAAAAGGCACATACTGCACAGTTCCGGTCATCCCGTGATATATCCATCCGACGGCCTTATCATTCGAGAACACCAGTGCCTCCGCCTGAAAACAATCGGTGGCAACATAGTCAAAGATGTGGTGACCGATTTGCTGTTTGGGGACAATCCGAGCGAAAGGATAACCGTTGGCGATCAGCCCCAGCTCGACAAAGCAGTAATCGCAAATAAACCAAAGAATGACTGCAAGCAAAGGTGTGAGCAGGAGCATCTTTTTCATTGGCGGCGCTTATTGTGACTAACGAAGCAAAGCGCAATAACGACGAAATATCAAGAATAATCCTCTGCACGAATACCCTGCCAGGATGCCTCCCAATCTCGCACAGATATTCATGGTGACCTTCTGATCCCATTCGAGGGTGAGGAACGGCATCACGGGATTCAAGCGGTGTGGTCGGGCTTTAGGAGGTTAAAAGTTAATCGGTGGTGCCATAGCGAATGTCTCAAGCCGGTGTTCCATTCATAACATCTCTGTCAGGATACGGGACGACGCAGTAATACATAAGCGCCACAGGCGATGCCGAGGTTAATGATGCTCAGGATGGAAATCCAGGCAAAGCCAATAAAATCGCCTTGGTAGCTGCGGGTTGCGGAGAAGGCAATAATAAACGCCAAAAACGCTCCTGCTACAACTAGTGAAATCCTCAAAGGCCAGCGGTAGTATCGACTTCCAGCGCCCTGCATAAGCCATCCAACGAAAAGTAAGAAGGCCGACGCGATGATTGCTCCAAAGATTGCAAGACCTGTTAGCAATGGGGCCATCATCCAATCAAGCGGAGGTCCATCTGCAATCACAACCATATAAAATGACGATTTACTCGCGGAGGATCACTTGCTCACCGCCCTTATCGTGTTTCATCCTTTTCGTCGGACTCCAGCAACTCCATCAATGCGTCAAGCCTGCGATGGATGCAGGCCGTATAAACCTGAATCAACAGCCACAGGCCACCAAATGCAAGGGCCACCAAAATCTGGACTGGCACGGCGAAATACCATGAAAAGGACAGAACACTCAGAACGAGCAAAGTCGTGACAGTTCCCTGCCATCGATAACCGTGCGCATACTCCAAAAGCTGCTGACGTTTCTTGATCCGTTGCGCATCCAAAGTCGCGACTGTCTCTTGCTGCTCTGGGGCAAGATGTGCGATGTGGTCTTTGGCGAGGGTATTCATAAAGGCGTAGAGTTCCAATAGCACGTCCTATCGGAGCAGTCAAACCCCTCCAAGAATCAATTCTGGCATCTCCACTGGCGCCTCTGGTATAATGAATTTTCGGTGAACACTCCCATCCCACAGTGCCTCGCCATTTGTCCATGAACGCCCCCTGAAAAAAGGGAACAAAATGTTCCCATAATGCTCTGTTTTAAAAGGGTGTTGTTTATCCTGGATGATGCGGTGAAAGGACAATTACCATCCTGGAGAGCTTTATGTCGAAGTGGGGAATTGGGGACATGACGCTTTCCAGCTTCAATGTCGAAGTGAGAAATGCGGACATGGGACCTGCGGTGGGATGTGGCCATTCTCACTGAAACATGGACGCTTTGAAATTGCACCCGGCGTCAGAAGGATTAAAGTTCTCCAGGAATGAGGCGCATTAGCAGAAAAGTGAACCGACGAGTGAGGCATACCCTGCGTCCAGTCTGGATCGTGTTCATGGTTTTCGTGTCGTGCGGAGTTTACGGCCAGGGACAAGGTATTGATCTTTCCATCACCGATGGAGCGATGGGTGAAGCCATCGTCAAGCCCTTGGATGGATGCCACCCATCGAAGAAAGTTCAAAGCCATGTCAGCAAGGATGGCCAGTATGTCTTGTATGGAGACATCTTTGGAAATGGACGCATCTTCGCCCTCACTGAGTTTGAAAAAGGCACCGGCTTTTGTGAGTGGAAGCACGGACGCTGGGAACCGGAGCAGGCGTGGAATATTCCTGTCGAATGGGATTCTAAGAACCAGGAGTCTGAACCGCTTGGAAACGTCAATCCGGCAACACGGGCATTCTGGACAATGGATATAGGTGCGGGTCGTCGAATAGCTGTGATCGCTGGAG
>Ga0207099_1002_pt1 | contig 50965 bp, 49 predicted proteins | sample Alteio_BWMinHeat_85_FD_153521 | JGI IMG/M metagenome (GOLD analysis project Ga0207099, IMG submission 153521) | Enriched cells from forest soil in Barre Woods Harvard Forest LTER site, Petersham, Massachusetts, United States -... | ecosystem: Environmental > Terrestrial > Soil > Temperate forest >... | reverse complement strand
CGACGACACGGCGGCGCAAGGATGCGCGCAGCGCAATGGGCGCCCAGTCGCGCTACAGCGCAAGGACGCGAAAGCTCAGCCCGTTCACCATGCCCGGGGTGAGGGTCGGTCCACGCTACAACCTTCAGTATGGTGACCCGCTGGTGCGCCACCAGCTGTCCGCAGCGTGGCGCCGCAAGCTGCTGGCCGCCGCGGCCCGCGCTGAAGCCGGCTACCCGCATGCCGCGGGGTCATATCCACTGCGCTGTGCGATCGTCAACTATCTTTTGCGACGCCGCGGAGTCTCATGCACTCCGGACGATGTCATCATCGTGGGTGGTACGCAGCAGGCCCTGACCATCGTCGCGCGCGCGGTGCTGGATGAGGGCCAATCTGCGGTAATCGAGGATCCACACTACGAGCTCGTACAACACGCGTTGCTGGCGCATGGCGCGCGGCTCATCCGGGTGCGCGTCGACAGCGACGGCATGCGGACCAGCGAACTACCGGCGCGGGCGCCGCGGCTTATTTATGTCACGCCGTCGCACCAGTTCCCTTCCGGATCCATTTTGTCGCTGGACCGGCGCATCGAACTGCTGAAGTACGCAACTACGCATGGCTGCTGGGTGTTCGATGATGACTATGACGGCGAGTTCCACTATGACAGCCGCCCGCTGCCGGCGCTTCGATCGCTGGACGTCGGCGAGCGCGTGATTCATACCAGCAGTTTCTCCAAGACCCTGTTTCCGGGTCTGCGGCTGGGATACATCGTCGCCCCGCCGGCACTGCGCGATGACCTGGTCATGGCCAAGGCCCTGGATGACCTTGGCTGCTCATCAATAGAGCAGGCTGCATTGGCGGCTTTTCTCGAGAGCCGCCAGTACGAGAAACATTTGCGCAAGTCGCTCGCCGAACTGCGCGGCCGCCGCCAGGCGCTGCTGGACGGGTTGGCACGCCACCTTGGCGACCACATCGAGGTGGCGCCATCGATGGGCGGCATGCACCTTGTTGTCTGGTTTCGGCGCCTCAGTTACCCAAACCTAAAGCGCCTGGTCGCGCGCGCCGGCGAACGGGGATTGGGCCTTTACCCCATACATCCCTACTACCAAGTGGCGCCTCCCAGACCCGGGCTGATGGTCGGATTCGCAAGCCTTTCCCCGGAGCAACTCGACGCGGCAACCGCTCTGCTCGCGGCCTGTCTCAAGGAAGTGATCGGCCGCGAAGCGGTGTTGAATTAGCGGCGGGCAAGATGGACCGCGTGGGGCATTGTTGTTACGCTGCTTTAGGACACCGGTGAGCATCCGCGAGACGACAGTGGAGCAGCAGCAGAACGGGACGGAGATTGCGATACCGCGCCGCGCCGCGACGGTCATGCTGGTACGCGACGAACCATTGGAGGTGCTGATGGTGAAGCGCAATGCGCGCGAGCCCTTCGCATCGGCGCTGGTATTTCCAGGCGGAGTCGTGGAACCGGAGGATTATTCCGAATCGTGGTTGGCGCATCTTGACGGCGATACCTCATTCAGCGTCGAAGAACGCGCGTTGCGAATTGCGGCTTGCCGCGAAGCCTGGGAAGAAGCGGCGATGCTGCCGGGCGGGCGGGGCGCGGCGCTGTCACAGGAAGCGTCGATCGGGCAGACATTCCAGTCGACCATGAGGCGTCATGGAGCGCGGCTTGCGCTTGACGATCTCGTCAAATTTGCTCATTGGATCACCCCGGAGATGCTGCCCAAGCGCTTCGATACTCATTTTTATATTTGCCGCGCGTCGGCGGCGGCGACCGGCCAATGCGATGGCCGTGAAACCGTTGCGCTGGAGTGGGTTCAGCCGGCGGCGGCGCTGTCCATGGCAGAGCGCGGCGAGCGGGCCCTGTTGTTGCCGACGCGCGAGAATCTGAAGCTTCTTGCGCAAAGCGCCAATACCGAGGCGGCGCTCAATGCCGCGCGCGTCCGCAAAATCGCGCCGTTCACTCCGCGGGGGCCGTAGCGAGGGCAGCGCCGCCGCGCGAGGTCGGATCCGCATCGCTCCGCGCGGTCAGGAGCCGCACACCAAATACCGGTCCCGCCGAGACATTCGGCTCGGGCTCAAAGCGCACGGTGATCTCGGTCCGGTCCTGCGTGAGCGCGACCGGAATCTGGTAGTCGCAGTCGAAGAACTCCCCGGGATGATCGCCGCTGAGCCGCTCGCGGGCGATCTCGACGCCGTCGACCATGACGAGGAAACTGCGATTGCGCTCCTCCCCCCCCCAATAGCTCGCCTGCAATATCAGCGGCCCCGGGCGCGCAGCAAACACGAATTGGAAATACCCGCCGGCGCGAGCGTCGCGGCCGGTGCGCCCGCGGTACACCACCGGGTAGGAAAACTTGGCGTCGAGTCGGTGGTCGCGCTCGGGCTGCATCTCTCCCAGGTCGATCACATCCGCCGAGCGTGCCGCCAGATCCTGCAGCCGCAACTGCTCTTGTCGGTAGCGCACCTGTTCGTTTGCCCACTCGCCGTCGTCGAAGCAGCGGAAATAGACCGCGGTATTCCGCTCGTACTGCAATGTAAACGGCCGCAACGTAAGCTCGGCAGGCCGCGCCAGATCCCGGGTGGCAAAAGCGGCCGGCTCATTCGCAATTGCGTGCAGGTGCTGCAGCGGCCGCGCACCGACCAGAGCCGGTGCGGGCCCCGACCATTTGGCCGTCGCACTGCCGAGGTCTGCCGCGAGCACCATGGGGCCGAAGAGCAATGCGACGGTGCGCGGATCATCGGCGGTCGGCTCGATCATCAAGCGGCGTGGCAGGGTCAGGGTGAGCACATGGCCGGCACGCCAGGTGCGGCGCAGCCGGACATAACCTGCGCGTGCACGCACGGCCATCGGGCGGCCATTGAGCGCGACTTCGGGACGGGTGCACCACCCGGGCACCCGCAAGGCAACGGTCAACGGATCGGAGCGCTCCCGCCGCAATATCCGCAAATCGATCCGATCGTCGAACGGATAGGAAGTCGCAAGCTCCACCGTCGACTGCTGTTCCTGCCAGGTGAGCTGCGATGCAATGAACAGGTTGACGTACAACACATCGGCGGAGCGCCAAAAAATCGAATCGCCGTGCTTCGCATGGCTTTCCATGCCCGTGCCGACACAGCACCAGAAGTCATCGTACGGCGATGAAAACTGCCGGTGCGATCCCGACATCAGCGGCACCATGTAGGCGAACATGCCGGTCTGCGGATTGTGCTGCGCCATGATGTGATTGAAATGCGCGCGCTCGTAGTAATCGAAGTACTCTGAGCGCGGCTGCGCGGCATACAGCTGGCGCGTCAACTTCAGCATGTTGTAGGTATTGCAGGATTCGCAGGTTTGTTCGGTGATGTGCTTGGAAATCGACAGCGGCGCCTGGAAATCCTCGCGGTCGGCATTGCCGCCGATCACGTAGCTGTAGCGGGATGTCACGAGATCCCAGAAGAATCCCGCGGCGCGGCCGTAGTCGTGCTCGCCGGTGAGCTCATGGAGTCGTTGCAGCCCGATCAGCTTGGGCACCTGGGTGTTGGCATGAAGATGTGCGAGTTCGTCGCGGCCCAGGGTCAAGGGCTGCAGCACCGCACTGTCGTAGAATTTGCGCGCCATCGAGAGCCAGCGCGCCTGACCGGTGCGCGCGTGAAGCTCGGCGAACGACTCATTGAGTCCGCCGTACTCGCAGACCAGCACCTGCTGTACTTGCGCTTCGCTCAATGCGGCGAACAACCCCTCGATGTACCCGCCGAGCCGGTTCGCGACGTCGATGGCGGCTTTTTCGCCGCAATAGCGATCCGCATCGAGCAGCCCCGCCATCAACTTGTGCCAGTTATAGAAAGGCGACCAGGCGCCATTCAGATCGAATGGCCGCGCGCGGATATCGGCGCGCCGGACCTCTTCCATCGCAAACTTGCCGTTTTCGATCACATCGCCGCGGCGCCGCGTAAAGCCCGCCACAAAACCATCGCCGGGTTTCGCCTGGCATTCGGCCAGCTGTGAAACGATGTAGGTCACCCGGCGCGGCGCTTCCGTGTCACCGGTCTGGGCGTGCAGCAGCGACAGCGCCGAGAGGTAGTGCCCGAGGGTGTGTCCGGCAATGGTGTCGTTCTCCCAGCCGCCGTAAATGGCGGCCTTCGGTTCGAGACCCGCGTTTTTTCGATAATTGTGCAGCAGCCGGTCCGGCTCGAGCGAGTGCAGGTAGGCACGATTCGACTCCACCGCGGTGAGATATGGCGACGCGCGCAACCGCACCGCCTCGAGCGGAAACGCACTGACAGAGGGTTCCGCCTCGCCGGCACGCGGGGCAATGCCGCGCGCGGATGCTGCGATCCAGGCCGTGGCCGAAGCGGCGGCCTGCAGAAGATGACGTCGGCTCAGAGACAATGACCCCCCGAATGATGCTGAGTGGCAACAATCGCGGTAGACCCTACCGATGGCATCATACATCTGCGGACCCGTGTTCCGCATTTTTGGCGGGCGTGTGGTCGACGCGCGGAGAGTCCAGTACTATCCTTTCGCGGCGAGCAAAAAAATGAAGCAATCAACCAGTGTCGGTTTGGTGCTGCTGGGTTCGGCAGTGGGGCTCTATTACTACGACGGTGGGGCCCAGAAGCTGCAGCAGCAAAGATATGCATCGCTCGAACAGTGCGTGCATGACTGGGGCGATCCTGCCAATTGCTCGCACTCAGCCGGGACTGTGCCGCAGCCGGGCTATTACTTCGGTCCGCGCTATTACTGGGATGGAAGTTCCGGTCGACCGATTGCCGTTGCCGGGGACGGGAGTACCCGCAGCATCGGCAATGCTCGGATCACCAGCGCCGGCTCGCTTGAGGGCGGCATAACCACCCGCGCCGGTTCCTTTTCCCGCGGAGGCTTCGGATCATCGGGTCACGCCTTTGGCGCAAGCGGCTGAATGCAGCGCCAAGTCATCGCTCCGCGCGCCGATCTTGCACAGAAGCTCGAAGCGCAAGGGCTTTCCTTTCATGCCCGCGACGGCTATTGGAAGGAGGACGTCTGTTATCGCTTCGACCTGCGCCAGGTCGAAATCATCGAGGCTGCGACCAATGAGCTGCACGCCATGTGCATAGCCGCGCTCAAAATTGCGGTCGCGAGCGAGCGTTTGGGGCAACTGGCGATACCGCCGGCCTTTTGGGACCCACTTGCCGCATCCCTGCGGCGCAACGACTTCTCCTTGTACGGCCGCTTCGATCTGGCCTATGACGGTAACAGCGCGCCGAAAATGCTTGAATACAACGCGGACACCCCGACCGCCTTGCTCGAGTCCGCGGTGTGCCAGTGGTTTTGGCTTAAGGACAAATTTCCCGCCGCTGATCAATTCAATTCAATTCACGAACGCCTGATTGCACGCTGGCGGCAGCTTCCCGGGGCCGGGCCGGTGCATCTCGCCAGCGTGGATGATAATGAGGAGGACTGGGTCTGCACGACCTACCTCGTTGACACCGTGGTGCAAGCGGGCCGGCTTGCAAAGCACTTGATCATGGAGGAAATCGGCTGGGATCCGCTTGACAGTTGCTTCGTCGATCTGCAAGGCGAAGCGATCGAGCATCTGTTCAAGCTGTATCCCTGGGAATGGTTGATGCGTGAGGAATTTGGCGCGCACTTATCGCAAACCCGCACGCAATTCATCGAACCGATGTGGAAGGCGGCGCTTTCGTGCAAGGGCCTGCTGCCGATCCTCTGGGAGACTTTTCCGAATCATCCCAATCTTCTGCCGGCATATTTCGAACCCGGTCAATTGAGCGCCTACGTCAAGAAACCTCTGTACTCGCGAGAGGGCGCCAACATCGAGCTGTACTCGAATAACGAGTGCCTGTTCAGATCCGATGGGCCCTATGGTGATCAAGGCCACATCTACCAAGCACTGCAGGCCCTGCCATGCTTCGATGGGCACCATGCCGTGATCGGCTCCTGGGTGATCGACGGACAAGGCGCGGGCATGTGCGTACGCGAGGACAGTTCCGCCGTCACCACCAATACCAGCAATTTTGTTCCACACTATTTTGTAAATTGAGGATCGTCATGATCAATGCCATCGTTTCATTCATCGAATACCTCGGGACATCGGTCGTGCTGCTCGTATTTTTTGTGTACATTTACGCGCGCGCGACCCCGTACAAGGAATTTGCGCTCATTGCGCACGACAATATCGCAGTGGCCATAACCTTCATCGGCGCGGTGTTGGGATTCACCATTCCGATGCTGGCCGCGATCTACTACACACACTCCCTCGTTGAAATGGTGGTGTGGGCGGCGATAACCTGTGTGGTGCAGTTGGGAGTACTGCTGGCGCTGCGCAGCCAGGCAAAGCGCATCGAGGAAGGGCACGTGTCGTCGGCAATCATGGTGGCGACGTTCTCGGTCGCCATCGGACTGCTGAACGCAGTCAGCATCAGCACCTAGGGAAAGCGATACTTCGAGCATTTTCAATTACATACCGCCTCACTGCCGCGACGCCTCGCGGCGCCGACGCACGCCGGCTGCGGCACTCGATGCCGATAGAGAGCGCCAATTTGACTTCGCGCGCCGTTGGGGTCTAACGTCGTGCAGGCATTTCATTTGAATTGAAACCGAGACCATCGGTCGGAAGGAGTGAGTCGTGAATTTAAAAGGTAGCAAGACGGAAAAGAATTTGAAGGACGCGTTTGCCGGCGAATCGCAGGCGAACCGGCGTTATTTGTACTTCGCAGCCAAGGCGGATGTCGAAGGGTTCAATGACGTCTCGGCCGTGTTCCGTTCCACTGCCGAAGGCGAAACCGGTCATGCACACGGTCATTTGGAGTACTTGGAGGCGGTGGGCGACCCGGCAACGGGCTTGCCGATCGGCGCGACCTCGCTCAATCTCAAGGCGGCCATTGCGGGCGAAACGCACGAATACACGGACATGTATCCCGGCATGGCCAAGAGCGCCAGAGAAGAGGGGTTCAACGAAATTGCCGATTGGTTCGAAACGCTGGCCAAGGCGGAACGCTCGCACGCGAATCGCTTCCAGAAGGCATTGGACAACCTTTAGATCGTCGCGGGCGACGGTCGATCTAGGCCTAAGCGGGCTCCATCACGGAGCCCGCTGCAATTTCGGTCTTGGAGTTTCACCTGTCTGACGGAAAATTAAAGGCTGGACACGAGGGCAGTCTCGAGGCGCCTACGCGCCATCCCCTGAATTGGCAAGCCCCGGAGTTCAATGACCCGGCCGCGCTCGAGAAGGAACTCGAGCGGGTATTCGATATTTGCCATGGCTGCCGGCGCTGCTTCAATTTGTGCAACTCCTTTCCGACGCTGTTCGAGTTGATCGACGAGTCGAAGAGCGGCGAGCTCGATGGCGTCGATAAGAAGGCCTATTGGCAGGTGGTCGATAATTGCTATCTCTGCGACATGTGCTACATGACCAAGTGTCCGTACGTGCCGCCGCATCCATGGAACGTCGATTTCCCCCACTTGATGCTGCGCGCCAAGGTCGTGAAGCATCGCAGCGGCGGAACCCGCTGGCGCGACAAGGTCTTGAGCTCCACCGATCTGGTCGGCAGGCTCGCGGGCATTCCCATCATCGCCGAGGCTGTCAACGCCGGCATCCGCAGCTCCATGGGACGCAAGGTACTGGACGCTGCGCTCGGCGTGCACCGCCAAGCCCCCGTTCCTGAATACGAGTCCAACTCACTTCGCAAGCAGTTGGGCAAGCAGATCAGCGTGCGGCCAGATCCTGACGCCGCGGCGCAAACAGCCGGAGCCACGCGCGGCAAGGTGGCGTTATTCGTCACCTGTTACGTGAATCGCAACGAGCCGCAGATCGGGCTCGACCTTGCGCGGGTGTTCGAGCACAACGGCATCGAGGTTACGCTGGCGGAACAGGAAAGCTGCTGCGGAATGCCCAAACTCGAACTGGGCGATTTGCAGGCGGTGGCGGAGTTGCAGGCCAGGAATGTCCCGCAGCTCAAGGCGATGATTGAGCGAGGCTACGACATCGTCGCGCCGATTCCCTCATGCGTGCTGATGTTCAAGCAGGAATTGCCGCTGATGTTTCCGGACGATGCGGATATCGCCAAGATCAAGCAGCATTTTTTCGACCCTTTCGAATACCTGGCTGCCAGGCACAAGGCCGGATTGCTGCGCACCGACTTTACGCGTCCGCTCGGCAAAGTCGCCTACCACGTGGCATGCCACCTGCGCGTGCAGAATATCGGACTCAAGACGCGCGATATTCTGCAGCTGGTTCCCGGAACCACGGTGGAGCCCATCGAACGTTGTTCGGGTCACAACGGCACCTACGGGGTGAAACGGCAGTTTCGCGATATCTCCATGAAAATCGGCAAGCCAGTGGTACAACGGGTGCAGGCGGCCGCAGCCGATTATTACGCGAGCGATTGCCCGATGGCCGGCCATCAGATCGAAAGCGGCATGGCGAATGGCTCGCACCCGACCCATCCCCTGACGCTGCTGCGGATGGCGTATGGCTTGTAGATCCCTGTCAGTGAAGTTCACGGCGCGCTGACATGCAGAAGTTGGCGCGCGCAGACCTGATGAGCTTGGAGCAATACGCTGAACAAAGGCCGCGATTGCGCAGCGAGGTCATTGCCCACAAGCAGCTGCGCAACGTGGCGGTCGGCCCCAATATGACCTGGTGCTTCGAAGATCGCACCACGATACGCTACCAAATTCTCGAGATGCTGCGCGTCGAGCGCATTTTCGAAAGCGACGGGATACAAGCAGAGCTCGATGCCTACAATCCGCTGATTCCAGACGGCAGCAATTGGAAGGTGACGCTGCTGCTCGAATTTCCGGATCCGGCCGAGCGGCGCGCGGCGCTCGAAAAATTGATCGGCGTCGAAGACCGCTGCTGGGTGCGGGTCAGCGAAATGCAGCGGGTTTTTGCGATTGCCGACGAAGATCTGGCGCGCGAGAACGATGAGAAGACCTCAGCGGTGCATTTTCTACGCTTCGAACTGTCGCCGACAATGGTCGCGGCCATGCAGGGCAAGGGCTCGTTGAGCATCGGAGTCGATCACGACCACTATCGATATGCTCTCAATCCATTGCCGGCTGCGGTCCGCGACGCATTGGGCAAGGATCTGGCGCTGGCCCCGCCGACTCATTTCAGGGGCTGAAAGATCGCCGTCAGCCGGTCCGGCGTGCCTTCGATGCGCGCCAGGCGGGGATACTTCGGTCCATCGTGATAATCGATGCGTTGCGTGACGTAGCGATCATCCTTCCTGAGCAGCAATTCGATCGGTTCAGCGCCGCTCTTGGCGGCGGTGATCGCCGCCTTGAGCAATTCCGCTTTGAACGCTCTGCCGTTGACCGCCAGCAGCGTGTAGCCTGCGGTGAGCCCGGCCTTGAATGCGGGAGAGTCCCATACCAGGTTGACGAGGCGCCCGTCGCTGTCGACCCCAAAGCCCAGCGAATAGGAAAAGTCCGTGACCCTGCGGTAGGCCTCTTCATCCTTGAAGAAGTTGGTCGGTTGGTCGGTGTAGATCAGTTTCCATCCAGACCGCGCCACGCCGTCCAAAGGCGCGCCGGGTCCGTGCCCGTCCAGTCGAGTGCGGAGATACGGCGCCCAGTCGAATGGCTGCACGGCGCTCAGTGCATCGACCACGTCTTTGAACGTGTACCCCAGCGGCTCATGGCGTCCATCCTGAACTCCGAAGAAGCTGCGGGCGAAATCATCCAGGGAACGCTTGTCGCCGGACAATTCCCTGATCTTGGTATCGACGTCCAGCCAGATCAATTCGCCTTCGCTGTAGTAATCCTCGGCGCGTTGCCACGAAATCCAACCCAAGGGCCGGCGCTGCGTGATGATCGGCTCATTGGTGGTGTCCTGGAGCGATCGCCAGCTGCGCCCGATACGATGATCATAGAGGGCCGCCGTCGCAGCGAGCCCATCGCGCATCTGAGAGACTTCCACCAGGCCCGATCGTGCGCCAATCACATGTCCCCAATAACTCGTCGCTCCCTCGTAAACCCATAACAGGGAGTCCTGCAGCGGCATGTTGAAATTTGCAGTCAACTGGTCGGCCGGCCGGCGAAATTTCCCGTCCCACGAATGGATGTATTCGTGCGAGACCAGATTGGAGCGCCAGGCTTGCTGCCGGTCCCATTCCGAGAAATAGGTGGTGCGCACGCCATTCTCGCCCGACTGGTGATGCTCGATCCCGGCAAAGCTGAACTCGTCGCTTAAGGCCAGTAGAAAATCGTAGTGGTCATAATGGTGCGAGCCGAATAATTTGTAGGCTTGCTGTACCACGGCGCGATGGGCCTGGAGTTGTTCCGGGGTGGCCTCGAGATTGCCGGGACTGTCGGCGACCATGTCGAGAAACACGGGCACCCTGGCGCCGGGATCCAGATCGATGCGTTTGAAATACCTGCCGGCATAGATGGGCGAATCGATCAATTCCTCGAGGTTGACCGGCTTGAATCGCACCTCCGCGCCGGTCTGCCCGGTCGATTCGAGTGCTCCCGCAAACTTCCAATCCGGCGGCAGCAGAACGCTCGGCCTGAAGAGGATTCCGTGCGCGTAGTAGCCGGCCGGATACAGCAGCATCGCTTCCCAGTGAACGGCAAGCATTTCGGCAGTGACGAGAACGGCGCCCTGATTTCTCTCCACCGGCGACAGAAACTCGAAATCCGCATCCAGGACGGCCACGCCGGCGGGCACGTCCACATTGAATGCATACACGTCCAAAGGGTCGCGCATCCATTCCAGTCTTTGGCGGTTGGCGGTAAGCAGCAAGCCGGCGAACTGCGACAGAGCCATGCCCGCCGGCGAGTGTGCGCCCAACCGCCATTTGGGGTAGAGCAGCGCGATCTTTCCGGCCTTGACGGGAATCCGCTCGTGGACTTTGAAAATCTTCTGGCCGACATTGGTCGCATCGACCTGAAGTTCGATGATGCCCGGATAGGCCAGATCCCGCGGCCTAGGCACTTGCTGTGCGTCGGCGGCGGGGACTGCCGCGAGCAAGAACAGCATCAGCAGCCCGGCAGGGTGGCTTCCGAGTGGCGCCTGACACCGGGTCCGACGCTGCATGGCGCCGCGGTTATTGCCGGTCAAACACGATGGTCAGTTCAGCGGGGCCCTGTTGCGACGCTATCTGAACCACGCTGGTAAGCTCCTTGCCATCCGCGGACAGGGACATCCGGTCCTTGAACGTCAGGCCGACGCTTTCCACGATTGTGTTTACGATTATCGCGGCGCCATCCCAGGTCGCCGAGCCGGTTATGGCGGTGCCGTTGATTTCGAACGCCGAGGATTTGCCGTCGGTGGTGTATTTCCGCGTCGTCGTGCCATCCGATGCACCGCCGCTTTGATTCTCCACGATGACCAACGACGGCTCGGCCAGCTCGATTTTACGGGTCATTGAAGCCGGCGCGGGAAACCCGGCGTAATTGCTCTTAGCCGGATTCATTTTCCATTCGCCGGAAAATTTCGGCTGATCGGCTGCCGAGCCGACGCTGGACACGGCAATCAGGGCGAGCGCGGCGAGCATATGTCTCATTGGGATCCCCTTGGAAGTTGCGTCATTTGCCAGGCAATGTGGATTGTATTGGATAGCCGGTCCCGATAAAACCGGCCCGCTACCCAGTGCTTTGGAAAGGGACTAGGATTGCGCGTCCGAAACAATAATCAAAGCGTGCAACGCTACCGGGGATCTCCTGATGAAGATTCGTTGGCTGAGCAGCCTGCTGCTTCTCGTGGCGCCTTCAATTGCCGTGTTATCCGAACCCAATAATTCGAATACGGCGGCCGCGGTGATGCTGGGATACAGCGCGCACAGCGCGGCGCTGCAGGGTCAATGGGAGGGAAGGTTCAAGGAGGGCGTTTCCGCAGCCAACATCCGCGAGAACATGCGGCGCTTGAGCGCGCGGCCACACCACGTCGGCTCGCCTTACGACAAGGACAACGCCGAATGGATTCTCTCCAAGTTCAAGGAGTGGGGTTTCGACGCAAAAATCGAGACCTTCGATGTCTTGTTTCCGACGCCGAAGATCCGGGTGCTGGAAATGCTGCAGCCCAAGCGCTTCCGCGCCAAGCTCCAGGAGCCCGCAGTTGCCGGAGACGCAACCTCGGGCCAGACCGCGGAGCAGCTTCCCACGTACAACGCCTATTCCGCCGACGGTGATGTTACGGCGCCGCTGATTTACGTGAATTTCGGCAATCGCGACGACTACGAACAACTCGATCGGCTCGGGATATCCGTCAAGGGCGCCATCGTGATTGCACGCTATGGCGAAGGATGGCGTGGCGTCAAACCAAAGGTCGCGGCCGAACACGGCGCCATTGGCTGCATCATCTACTCGGATCCGAAGGGAGACGGCTATTTTCAGGGCGAGGATTATCCGGCTGGCGGCTGGCGGCCGGGAAACGGGGTGCAGCGAGGCAGCGTCATGGACACGGAATATCCGGGCGATCCTTTGACCCCGGGGGTCGGCGCCACCGCCGACGCCAAGCGTCTGCCGCTCAAGGACGCAAAGACCATCACGGCGATTCCCGTGCTGCCGATTTCATACGCGGATGCGCTGCCGCTGCTTTCGGCGCTCAAGGGCCCGGTGGCGCCGGAAAAGTGGCGAGGTGGGCTTGCGATCACTTACCGCGTGGGTCCGGGACCTGCACTGGTGCATCTCAAGGTTAGTTCCAACTGGGATATCAAGCCGATCTACGATGTCATTGCCACGCTTCACGGCGCGGCGGACGCGGATCAATGGGTGATCCGCGGCAATCATCACGACGCGTGGGTCAACGGGGCGGAAGATCCCATCTCCGGACAGGCGGCGATGCTGGAGGAAGCGCGGGCGCTGGGCGAGCTGCACGCCCGCGGCTGGACGCCGCTGCGCACCATCATCTATTGCGCCTGGGATGGCGAGGAGCCCGGCCTGTTGGGATCGGTCGAATGGGTGGAGACTCATCTCGCTGAGTTGCAGAGGCACGCCGTGGCCTATATCAATTCAGACAGCAATAGCCGCGGCTATTTTCACCCGGGGGGCACGCAAGATCTGCAAAATTTCATCAGCGGCATTGCCCGGGATGTCGAGGACCCGGAAACGCATTTATCGGTTTACCAACGCGCCCATCTCTACGGCATTCTCAAGGCGAAGAATGCCGAGGAGCGCGGCGATCTTCGCAAACGCAATGATCTTGTGGTGCGCGCGCTCGGAGATGGCTCCGATTACACCGCCTTCCAGGATTTCGCCGGCATCTCCTCGCTGAATGTCGGATTCGGGGACGAGGATGACGGCACGCAGTATCACTCGATTTACGACGATTTTTATTGGTACACCCAATTCGTCGACAAGGACTTCGCCTACGGGCGCGCACTTTCGCAAACGGCGGGAACCGCCATCATGCGCTTCGCCGACGCCGATTTCATTCCCGTTGATTTCTCCCCGCAGGCGGATGCCATCGAGAAGTACGAAGGCGAGCTTGAAAAGCTGGTGAAAGACAAACAGGACGAGTTTGCGGAGCGCAATCTCGAATTGACCGAAGGCGTCTTCAAGGCAACGGATGATCCGCGCCGGCCTTTGGTGCCCCCGCCGGCCGAGATTGTGCCGCCCTTTATCAACCTGGCGCCCATGAAGAACGCGATCGTGCTGCTCAAAAAGAGCGCGGATCGATATTCGCGGGCGCTTGCAGCGTTTCAAACCAAGGGCTCGGCAGCGCTGCCGCCACAGTCCCTCGAAATCATCAACGCCGACTTGCAGCGGGTGTCGCGCCTGTTTCTCAACGAGAAGGGGCTTCCCGAGCGGCCGTGGTTCAAAAATCAGATCTACGCTCCCGGGGCATATACCGGCTACGGGGCCAAGCCGGTTGCGGCCGTTCGCGAATACATGGATGAGAAGAAGTGGAAAGAAGCGGAAGGCCAGGTACCGCAGGTTGCGCAGGTGATCGAAAACGTGGCCGCCGGCATCGACAAGGCAGCGCAGGACTTCGAGGCGGCGTTGCTGCAGACACGCTGACCTAGAGGCCGATCAACCGGGAGTTGCATCCCTCTGGCCGTATTTTGCGAACAGCGCGGCGCGGTGCTTCGGGTCGATGTTCGCCTTGTTCAAATCGCCGCCGCAGCACTCGATCAACCTGGCATCCATCACCTTGAACCATGCCTTCGGGAACATCGCCAGTCCGAAACATCCGGGATAGCCGCTCGGCAGTCGCGGCAGGTCCTCGAAGTTGCGCAGCGCCTGGTAGGGCCGCAATACATTCGCGTGATGATCCGAGTGGCGCTGCAAATGAAACGACATGATGTTGGAGAAGATGTGGTTGGTATTCCAGGAGTGGCGTGGCGCGGGCGTTTCGTAGCGGCCGGTGGGGAGCTTCTGACGCAACAATCCGTAATGTTCCACGTAATTGGCCTGCGTTAGACCGTACCACGCGTACAGATGGTGAATGACGAGGAAGGGCGCCACACGCCACCCAAACGCCGCGATCAACGCGGCCGCAATCGCGGCAGTCAGGCACCAGGACATCAGAATCTCATTGTGCGGCGACCAGGAACGTAAATTTAAGGCGGCGAGGCGCTTTTTCTCCAGGCGCCAGCCGCGCGCCAGGCCACCGGGTATTTCCCGCAGTACAAACCGGTAGATGCTTTCGCCCATGCGCGCACTCGCGCTGTCTTCGGGCGTCGCCACCTGCACATGATGACCGCGATTGTGTTCGACGCTGAAGTGCCCGTAGCCGACCAGCGCCAGCGCCACCTGGGCTGCGAACCGATCAGCCTTGCTGAGTTTGTGGCCGAGTTCATGCCCGAGCAGGATGGCGTCGGCGCTGGTGATGCCCACCGACAGCGCGAAACCGAGATAGGCCCACCACGGAATGCTGTGCGTGCCGACCAGCCATAGACTGGCAACGAAACTGACGTACAGGAGAAAGATGTCGGCATACAGGAGCGAGCGGTAGTACGGGTCGCCCGCCAGCAGCGGCACGATGGCGTCGGGCGGGTTGTGCGTATCCTCGCCAAACCATCCGTCGGCGATCGGGATGAGCACGAACACGTAAGCAAGGGGAACAAACAACACCCACGGCTGCCCGCCGGTCGCCACATACGAGAACACGGTCGCCATCCCAAGGAACGGACCGCTGAAGGCGGAAAGCCAGGCGTAGCGTTTCGGATCCTTGTAGCGGACCGTCTGTCCATCTGCCGAATGCGCGACAAATTCCATTGCTGCTCCCGCCGATTCAGCGTACCTGGGGGGTGATCATCATTATCCCACTGCTTTTGGCGCAAAAAAAGCCTGCAGCTTCGGCGAGGGCTTGATCGCCGCGCGCTTCGATCGCAAATCATTGAACGCGCCGCTCGCGGCGTCGAGCGCCGCGTCGATGTCCCCATCGGTCATGGCAGCGCTCAAAAACATGTTGTGCCAGGGATGCACATAGACGCCGCGCTTCAGCATCTGGCTGGACCAATGAAAGCCCAATCGCAAATCAGGATCCGCGTCGAAAAGAAACAGGGGCATTTGCGCCGGTCCGGTCTGCCGCAGGCCGAATCCACAGGACGAAGCGCGTTCATGCAGACCGGCGCGAAGTTTCTGTCCCAAACGCTGGATGCGCTCGAGATAGTCGGTTGAGGCGACCAAGCTCAACGTGGCAAGACCCGCGGCCATGGGCGACCCGGCATACCAGAACGAACCCGTGACGAAAATCGAGGCGGCGGCCGCTCGGGCTTTTTCCGACCCCAGCAGCGCCGAGATGGGATGGCCGTTGGCGATGCACTTGCCCCAGCTCGAGAGATCCGGCTGCACGCCGGCGATCGACCACGAACAATCGCGTGCGATTCGCAATCCGCCGCGGACGTCATCGACGATGAGCAATGCCCCGCGCTCATCGCACAGCTCGCGCGCCCGGCGCGCGTAGAGGGGATCCGGCATCGCTTGATCGACAAAGGCATCGTGCTTGAAGGGCGAGGCAAAAATGGCTGCGAGATCGCCGCCGGCCCGAGCCACGGCCTCTTCCAGGCTGCCAACGTCGTTGTAGCTGCAGAAGATCTGATTGGCCCGATCTTCGGGCGTAGTGCCGGCAGGCCGCGGCGTACACCACGGTGCGGCGCCGTGATAGGTGCCTTTGGCAAGCACCACCGTTTTCCGGCGCGTGTGTGCGCGCGCCGTCACCAGCGCCATGGTGGTGGCATCGGTGCCGTTTTTGCAGAACATCGCCCACTGCGCGTGCTTCACCATGGCGGTCAAGCGCTCCGCGAGCTCGACCATCAACGCCGTGGGACCGGTAAGCGGATCGCCGCGACCCATCTGTTCGATGGCGGCCGCGTCGATCGCCTCGTGGGCATAGCCGAACAGCTGCGGACCATAGGCGCACATGAGATCGAGGTAGCGGCTGCCGTCGACATCCCAAAGATACGCACCCGCTCCTCGGGAAAAGAACTGCGGGTAATCGTCGGGCAGAAGGGCGGTCGATTGGTGGCCGTACATGCCCCCGGGAATAACGGCCTCCGCCCGTCGGCGCAATTCCAGATCCTGGCCAATTGATGCTGCCATTGTCCACTCCGCCACCGTGTAGAATCGCGCCAACGCCGCGTCGATATCCGGGTCACGCCAATTGTACAAGCATTGCGAACATGAATAAGGGCCAATCCGGGAATTGGATCGGTCCGCGGCCCACCGCACTTGAGATCGCCGCCATTGTGTTCGTCGGCACCATCGGGATTCTGATCCCCGGCCTGCAGCCCATCGTCCTGGGCGCACTGCTCACGCAGGGGCACATTGACTTATCCCAACTCGGGGTCATCGCCTCCGCCGAGTTGCTGTGCATGGGCGCGGCCGCTGCATTGGGCGCGGCGCTTTTGCCTTCGCGGCGGCTGCGAGCCATCGGCATCGCCGCGAGTCTGGTGCTGGCGCTCGGAAACTATCTCACGCCGCTCGCCGCCGGGGGCTCCATAACGGGATTGCGGGCGCTGACGGGCGCCGCGGGCGGGCTTCTCATCGGGGTGACCGCCTGCATGATTGCGCGCTCGCCGGTTCCGGAGCGCTGGGCGGGGATTTATTTGAGCGTCCAAACTCTCGCGCAGTTCATCCTCGCTGCCGCCATGACCGCATGGATCGGGCCGAGTCGCGCCGTGCAGAGCGACTTCCGATTGCTGGCCGTCGCCGGCTTGGTGTGCGCGGTGGTGTCGTTGGCTTTACCCAGCGCGTTTCAAGCCCTGCCGAAACCTTCAGGGAAGGGCTCGTTCGTGATGCCGCCATTGAGGGGTCTCGCGGCCCTGGCATCCGTTTTCCTGGTATTGATGTTCATCGTCAGCATCTGGGTTTATTACGATCCCATCGCCCGCCAAGCCGGCCTGTCGTCCCACATTTCCGACACCGCAGTGTACGTATCGCTGGCGTTTCAGGTGCTCGGAGGCACTTGTGCCACGCTGTCCGCCGGCCGTTTGCACTGGTTTCCGGTGTTTGTAGCCTGCGCGGCCGTGGATTTTGTGATGGTCGCGCTACTCGGCACCCATCCCTCCGCGCTGTTGTTCCTCATAGATGCGGCGGTTTTCGGATTCATCTGGCTGTTCATCCTGCCGTTCCTCGTGCCGATGATCATCGAAGCCGACCCGACCAGGCGATCGGCGGTTTTGACCAGCGGCGTCGGCCTGCTCGGCTCGAGTTTGGGGCCCACCATGGTGGGCTTGATCGTCAGCCCGGACGACACTCAGGGCGCATTGTGGTTGGGTGCCGCTTGTCTTTTGTGCAGCTTGGCGATTGCCACGGCATTGCGGTACCTGCGTCCGCGATCACTGCAAGCTTAAGACCCGGTCTTTTGGTCCGCCCGCCATTTTGCAACGGCCGCCAGAGTGTTCTCCACGTGTTTGTCAGGGCTCAAGGCAGTGTATTCGTAGATGATTTTGCCGGTCGGCGCGATCACATAAGAGGTGCGATCGGAGTATGAGGTGATATAAAAGAGCCTGGCGTCGTACTCCTTCGTGATCTTCAGATCCGCATCCGAAGCCACCGCAAATTTGCTGCGGCAATCGCTCACCGAGAACTTGTTGAGCGTATCGATGGTGTCGTGCGATACGCCGATGACGGTGGCGCCGAGGGCCTTGAATTTATCGGTCGCCTCGGCAAATTCATGGGCTTCGACGGTGCAGCCCTTGCTGAATGCGGCGGGATAAAAATACAGCACGACCGGGCCGGATTTGAGCGCGTCAGCCAGGGAAAATTTGAACGGCACGCCGGCAAGCGTGGCTTGCGTCGTGAAATCGGGGGCCGCATCGCCTGGTTTCAAAGCCGCGTAAAGCGGCGATGCGAGCAACAGGCAACCCAAACCGAGAGTGATTAAACGCTTCATATTTAAAGTCCCCGCTGACGTCGAATACGCCCACGAGTATAGATCAGATACCCGGAGCGCTATTGGTTCGCGAAAAACGACCTGGCCGCCGTGAAGCAGAAGGGCGCTACGAGTGTCGCATGATAGACTTCGGCGACTGCAAGCGCGCCACCGTCGGTGGCGCCCTGCGCCACGGCGTTGGCGGCAACCAGCGCTTTTGCCACCTCAAAACCCTGTTTTAGATTGCCATAGGGATCATTGGGCACTACAGAGGATTCCAAATCGAGCACGCCGATGGCTGCGGATGGCGGCGCGTGTGAGGCCCAGTAGTTCTGCATCAGCGCGGTGTTGAGCCAGAACACCAGTGGGTCGACAGCGCCGCCGCAGAGCTGTACCGGAACGGTCGGCACCCAATTGCGCAAATCATTCAATTGCAAAGCCTGTCGCCAAGGCAGAGCGGGAGCAGGGGCGGCAACCCCGGTGGTAACCGTCGGGAACCCACCATCAGGATTTGCCTGCGCATCCTGCAAGTAGGCCAAGCGATAACTGTTTTGCAGCAGATTGCCGGTGCCAAAGCCGAGCGCGAACACCTCGGCGAGATTCGCCGGCGTCTGTGGGGGCGTAAGGTCGGCGAATTGCGGAGCCGGCGGCGTTGAGCTGAACAGAGTGTATTCGGGAAGTTTCCCCTGCACATACAGCTGACTCCTCGGCGTGGCACTTGGCAGCAGCGAGTCGATTCCAGTCGCGTATTGAGCGTCGAATACATCCACGGCGTTGGCGTAGATGGTCCCGTAAGCCCTCTGATAAGCGGTCAGCAGCAGGGTGGAGGAGATGGGCGCATCGCCGTTTATCTCGCCGTAGAACACGGCATCGACGAGCGCGGCCAACGCATACGGACCCGACATCGGGGCGGACGCTGTGACCTTCATGCCGGCTGCCTGCATGGCGCGATGCGTGGCCATCGCCACGTATCCACCTTGAGAGTAGCCCGTAATAAAGAGCCGGCCGCTATCCTTCGTCAAGGTGGCCGAGGCGAACGGCAGCGCGGCGCGTGCCGCCGTCAGCGCGTCAATCATGTCCTTGGATTGCTGATCGGCGATCAAGTAGGGATGGTAGTCGAGAGTCGAGGTATCGTATCCGGCATAGTTTGGCGCCACGACGATGTAGCCCTGGGACGCGAAGATCGCCGCCAGAAACAGAGTCTCAAAATTCTGCATATTCGTCATGTTGAACGCGCGGTCCGTGGTGGTGCCGTGCGCGTACAGAACGATGGGACGCGCGCCGGTGCAAGTCGCGCCAAAGCCCGTGGGCACCAGCAGCGCGGCCGAAGCCGTGGTGGGTTCATTGGCGCCGCCCACCGTCGCGTACTCGATGTGATACATGAGAATGTCGCAGACCGGCGCACCGCTGAGACTCAACAACTGCTGGTTGGCCGCGAGATTGAGTTGCAGCAGAAAACTGGATGTTGTCAATGTCGACAAAAGTTCAGGTGGACTCTGCAACAGCGTTCCCCGCGATGGAGTTGCCGTCGGGGTGGACATCGGCATTCCATCGCCGCCGCTACCGCCGCCGCAAGCGGCGAGCAGCAGCGCCGCAAACAGAACCAGCGATGAGCATTTGACCGGACGCAAGGTTTTTCTCCTGGAAATGCAGGGATGCATGCTAGCGCTTCGCGCCGCACGCGTCTGTCATCCAGTCCTGGGTCTTGTAGGCGCTTTGGCGACACACGTTGTAGGTGCCAGACGACTTCGGTGCTGAGATGCGCGCGATAGCCTGAGCGTGGTCGCATAAACCCGCAGGAGCATCCATGAAAAATACCACGCGCGTTGCGAAGAGCAGCTTCCTATTGGCGTTGATCGGCCTCGTTTTGGGCTGCGTGGTCGTACCCGCCGAAGGCTACTATGATCGCGATCATCATCGGTACTATCGCGAACATGCGTGGCATGAGTGCGGCGATCACGAGGGGTATTGCCGCTGATCGCTTCAATCAGCGGTGAGCCGCCGGACCCCCATTTCGCGTAGGGTGGTGGCGACGGCGGCCACCGCCTGTCGCAGCGCATCGGCGCCGATGGCGCCGATGCAGCCGACCCGGAATGTGTCCACCGCGGTCAGCTTGCCCGGATACAGGACGAATCCCAATTCGCGCACCCGCCGGTAAAACTCGCTGAACCCGTAGTTGGGGTCCGGCGGCGAGTGGAAGGTGACGATGATGGGTGCCTGCAACGCGTCCGGCAAGAACGTTCGGAAGCCCAGCGCCCGCATACCCGCCACCAGCGTGGCGCAGTTCTCCGTGTAACGCGCCAAGCGGGCCGGCTGTCCTCCCTGCGCTTGGTACTGATCGATGGCGGCGCGCAGCGCGGCAATCACGTGCGTCGGGGGTGTGAATCGCCACTGCCCCGTCTGCTGCATGTACTGCCACTGGTCAAGGAGATCCATGGCCAGCGAACCACTGTTGCCTGCGGAGCGCTCAAGGGATGCGCGGCGCGCGATCACGAAGCCCATGCCGGGTACGCCCTCGAGGCATTTTCCGGAGGCGGCTACCAGAGCATCGAAGCGGATGGCTCGCGCATCGATCGGGATGGCGCCATAGGAACTCATCGCGTCCACGATCAGCGCGCGGCCGTGATTCGCCACGATCGCCGCAATCTTCGGCAGGGGATTCAAAATTCCGGTGCCGGTCTCGCAATGCACCTGCGCGACGTGGGTGATCGACGCATCGGCCGTCAGCGCGGCATCGATGCGCGCCGGGTCCGCCGGCTCTTGTTCGCCGTGCGGCAACACGACGGCCTCGCGGCCGAGATAGCTGAGGATTCGCACGATGCGTTTGCAGTAGCTGCCGTTGTCCGCCACCAGTACCTTGCCGCCCTTTGGAACCAGCGTGCCGAGCGCCGCCTCGACGGCAAATGTGCCGCTGCCCTGCAACGGCACACAAACGTGGTCGTCAGTGGCCTGCACGATATCGACGAGGTCGCGGTTGACCGACGCGGTCAGCGCATTGAACGCGCCGTCCCACGATCCCCAATCGTTAAGCATCGCACTCCTGGTCGACAGCGAAGTCGTCAGCGGGCCGGGGGTCAGCAGTATTTGCTCGGTCATGTGAGATGTTTCCGCATTTAAAGGGCAAGGAACAAAGATCAGGGTGTGTGCGGTTTCGTCGGCGCTCGCTGCGCCGCGGTTTTCCGCCGGTCGGCTGCGGAATCCTTCAGCCGGCTGCGCTGCAGGGCTCCCGCGCGCTCGAGTACGGGGTAAGCAGCCGAACAAAGGTGCGAATGAATGCGCTTAAGATCGCGGAGAATGTCCAAATCGAGCGAATAAGATTCGATGGTTTCGGGCGTGCCTTCGCGCAAGCGCGCCAGGTAGCGCTCGGCAGCCGCGAACTCCTTCTCGCGCAGCTGTGTTTTTGCCGCGATCAGCTGACGAGCAATGTTCATGTCGCCGGACATGAAGATCCCGACTGCAAGTTTCAGGCTGTCGAGGACCTGCTGATGAAACTCCACGAGATCCGCCTCGCCTTCTTTCGAAAAGGTGATTCCGCGCCGGATCTTCTTGCTGGCAAGATCCATTAGATTCTTGTCGATAATGTCGCCGACGTGCTCGAGGTTGATTGAAAATGAAATGATCTCCATTGCGCGAAAGCCGTCGCGATCATCCAGACTGTCGCGAGTCATTCGGGTAACGTACAGTTTTACCGCGTCATTGAGACTGTCGACGGCATCATCCATGCGGCTGATCTCGGCGACCAATTTGCGGTCATTCGTCAGCAGTGCCGTCATCGCCTGCCGCAGCATCGCTTCAATGACATCGCCCGTCCGCAGGACCTCGCGGGCGGCGCACACCAACGCTACCGCGGGAGTGCCGGCTGCAGAAGAATCCAGATAGACCGGGGTGCCGGGATCGGCAGCCTTCGGCTGATCCGGCAGCCAGCGCGTGAGCATTCTGGCGACGAGATCGAGCGGGCCAATGAACAGCAATGCGAGCACCACGTTGAACGTGGTATGAAAATCCGCGGCAAGGCGCGCGGAGTTCGGTTCGAACTGCTGCAGCGTGTCCGCGATCGGATGCAGCAACGGCAGCACCAGCGCACACCCGACCAATCGCGTGAGCACATTGCCGATTGGCAGACGCCGGCTGGCGGGGTTTCCCGGTTGGCTTGCCTCAAGCAAAGGATTGAGGGCACTGCCGACGTTCGCGCCGAGCACCATGGCGATCACTGCGGTCGGTGAGATGAGCTGAGCGGCCCCCAAGGACATCACCACCAACACGACCGCGACGCTCGAATGCGCCGCCCAGGTGAATGCAGCCGCGACCAGCAGACAGAGAATCGGCTGGCTCGTGATCGCACCGAGGAGTGCGCGCACGGCAGCCGAGCTTTCCGTTGTCGTGAGAGCGCCGAGAAAAATGTGCAGCGCCAGCAACATCAGACCTATGCCAATTGCGGCTCGGCCCAGATCGCGTGTCCAGGTTCGACCACCGCGCTTGAATGCGATCACGCCGGCAAACAAAAGTATCGGCGTCAGCACGGCTATATTGAAGGACAGGACTTGCACTACCAGCGTAGTACCCACATTGGCGCCTAGCATAACGGCCAGCGCGGGAACCAGGTCCACGGTGCCGCCGGTAACGAATGAGGCAGCCATCAATCCAGTCGCTGTACTGCTCTGCAGCAGTGCCGTGACAAACGCGCCCGCCAGGAACGCGCGAAAACGGTTGTGGAGTGCAATTCCCAGCAGGCGCCGAAGATCGGCGCCGAATGCGCGCACGATGCCACTGTGCACCATGTGCAGTCCCCAGAGGAGGAGCGCGACCCCGCCCATCAAGTCAAGAATGACAGTGCTGCCCATTCGTGCCGGTACTACCTCACCAGGGCAGCGAATAAGTTTTGATGTTGCAGAAGCTCTTCATGGCTTCCAGCACGCCTTCCTTGTAGCCCAAGCCGGAGTCCTTGATACCTCCGAACGGCGTCATTTCCAGGCGGTAGCCCGGCACTTCGCGCACGTTGATGCTGCCGACATTCAGCTCGCGGATGAAACGCGTGATCAAGTCGAGACGATTCGTGCACAGCGACGATGACAGCCCATAGGCGGTTGAATTGGCGATACGGATCGCCTCGTCCACGGTCTTGAAGCGGACCACGGGAGAGACCGGGCCAAAGGTCTCGTGTCGCACGACCGTCATATCCGGCGTGACATGGTCGAGAACGGTGGGAGAGTAGAGCGCGCCACGGCGGATGTTGCCGATCAGCAGCTTGGCGCCGCCCGCCACCGCCTCGTGTACCAACGCCTCGAATCGCCGCGCCGCTGCCTCATCGATCACCGTGCCCATGTCCATCGCCGGATCAAAGGGATCGCCGTACTTGACGGCACGCGTCGCCTCGACGAGCAATTCGACGAAGCGGTCGGCTACACTTTGGTCAACGAGAATACGTTTGACGGCGGTGCAGCGCTGGCCCGAGTTCTTGTAGGAGCCGCTTGCGGTCAGAGCGGCGGCCTCCTCGAGATCGGCATCCTCGAGCACGATGATCGGGTCATTGCCGCCCAGCTCCAGCACCTGGCGCTTGTAGACGGCCTTGGCGGCAATGTACTTGCCGATCGGCACGCCGCCGGTGAAGGTGACGAGATCGACGTCGGCGCTGGTGAGCAGCTCGTCAGCGATCTCCGCCGGATCGCCGGTGAGCACCGAAAGCATCTCGGGCGGCAGCCCCGCTTCATAGAGAATGTCCGCCAGCGCAAATGCGCTCAGTGGTGTCCGCTCGCTCGGCTTGAGCACGACCCGGTTATTGGTGGCGACGGCGGGCGCCACTTTGTGAATCACCTGATTCAAGGGATGGTTGAATGGAGTAATCGCGGTAATTGCGCCCAGCAGCGGCTCCCGCAAGGTGTAGACCTTGCGGCTCTTGCCGTGCGCGGTGAGATCGCAGGAGAACACCTCGCCGTCGTCGACCAACGCCTGGTTGGCTGCGAACAGCAGCACATCCGAAGCGCGGCCGACCTCGTAATACGAGTCCTTCAGACACAACCCGGACTCCAGGGTAATCAGCCGCGCAAGCGCATCGCGCTTGGCAGCGACGATGGCGCCAGCCTTCGTGAGGATCTTGAAGCGGTCGTAACGCGTCAGCGGCGAACGAAATTCGCGCGCAATATGCAGCGCGCGTTTGACATCATCGAGGCTCGCCTTGGGAACCGTGCCTGCCAGAGCGCCGCTGTAAGGGTGGCGAACTTCGATCACGCGATCGCGAGACACTTTCTCGCCCGCGATACGCAGCGATTCTCGAATAAGCTCGCGTGATTGCGACGGGGTGGCGCCGGCGGACATCCAAATTTCCTAGGAGCTTGGGACCGTGAGATTGAGCCCGAGGTCGAATGCATCGAAGTTGCGCCAGCGGCGGTCTCCAGGCTGTTTGCCCACGCCGCGATTGACCAGCAGCGGCACCTTCTGTTCCGACGTTCCCCCGTGCGAGCGCAGCGGAACGTCGAGTCCGGACAGGTCGTGGCGACTGCGGCTGGTGCCGATGACGGTGTCCTGTTGGGATACGACCACGAGGTCGCCGATGCGGTCTGCTGGCAATTCGAACTGCGCCGCGGCTTGCGCCCGTGTCAATACCGTTTCGATGCCGGGAAGGGCGGCTATGCGCTGCGCCAAAACACCCTGGGTATCGGGGGCGGGCAGGTATACCAGCGCGAACGACCCCAGCGCGCCATGGTGTACGACATAGGGGTCGGTGATCGGCAGGATGACCCGCGTTTTGCCCCTGCCCAGCCATTCGTCCAAAACATCTTGAAGGTAAATCACGTTGGGCCGGCCATCATTGCCATGCTTGGCGTTCATGCCATGGTCGGCTGTGAGGACGATCGTCGCTCCGAGCTCGTCGAGGCGCGCGAGATTCCGGTCCATCATCGCGTAGAAATCATTCGCCTGCGTCGTGCCGGGGGCGGCCTTGTGCTGGATATAGTCGGTGGTGGACAGGTACATCAAGTCGGGCCGCTCGCGCTCCATCAGTTTGACGCCCGCCACGAAAACGAATTCCGAGAGGGCCGCGCTGTACACCGATGGCAGCGGCATGCCGACCCGCTCGAGCACGTTGACGATGCCATTCTCGGCCAGAGTGACTTTATCGGCGCATTCGGATGAGAAGCAGATGCCTTGCATCTGGTAGCCGAGAAGTTTTCGCAGCTTGTCCTTGGCGGTGATCACCGCCACTTTCGCGCCGGCCGTGGAAAATGCTGCGAGAATTGTTCCGGCGCGCAGATGCCGTGGGTCATTCATCATCACCTCCTCGCCGCTCTCGGGGTCGAAGAAGTAGTTGCCGCAGATGCCGTGCACCGACGGCGGCACGCCGGTGACAATGGACAGATTGTTGGGGTTGGTGAAGCTCGGCATGACGCAGTCGGCCATGAAATTCGTCCCGGCGCCCGCGAGCAGGCGGCTCAAATAGGGCGCCGCACCTGCCGCAACCGCGGCGCTGATGTACTCGTACTGACAGCCGTCGACGCAGACCACAACCAGCGGACGATCCATCCAGCGGTAGGTTCGGCCGTTGACAGTGAGGTCGGATGGCAAGATGTTCCCCGTTATTCGGTGATCGGCCGATTGGCCCTATTCGTCGCGACGACCCGCGGCCTTGTGCATTCGCGCCCGGCTTTCCGCCGCATGCCGGCGCAGCAGGTCCCCGGCGAGGACTGAATCACGTGCGGCGATCGCCTTCACCACTGCTTTGTGCTCGGTGTTGGAAACTGCGAACCCGCCGCCATCCTGCAGGCCGCGAAGTCGGAACAGCAGCAGCTCCTTGGTCAGCAGCCTGTAGGTTTCCGTGAGACGCGCATTTCCCGCAAAATCGACGATCATGTCGTGAAACTTCAAATTCAGCGCATGGTAGCGCTTGACGTCCTTGAGGGAGGTCGCCTCGTCCATCTCCGCAACGGCCGTCTTCAGTTCGCGAATTTGCTGCGGCGTGGCGCGCTCGGCGACCCGACAACCTATCAGCTGATCGAGTGCTTCGCGGATATCGTAGATCTCGTCGGCTTCGGCGACGGAAATTTCACGCACAAAAACGCCGCGGTGCTTTTCGGAGCGCACCAGACCGGATTCCTCCAGGGCGCGCAGCGCCTCGCGTATGGGACCGCGACTGGTTCCAAAGCGCAGTGCCAGTTCGCTCTCATTGACATGTTGGCCGCTCGCCAATTCGCCGCGCAGGATGAGCTGCTCAATCTCGGCATACACCAACGCCGGCAGCGAGTTCGTTTGCACCAGTTGCAGCGTCGTGGGGGCGGGGGCGAGTGGCATTGAGCTCTTCCGGATGTGGGGGCATAAATGTAGCAGGATTGCAGATTGTTGACAATTTTCAGTTGACAATGGCCCGGCGAGTCGGAAAAATGCAACGGTACCGTTGCGTTGCATTAATTGCCGCGTTACTGTAAAAGAGTCCAACTGCCATCCATTTTAAGGAGCGAGCAATGGCGAAAATCAAACGGTACATCGTGAGCAGCGCCGCCGCGGCAGCCATCGCGTTCCTTCCGCTCGCTCCTGCGATGGCCGGCGGCCATGGTTACGGCTACGGACACGGACACTGGGGATGGGGCGGCGGCATTGTCGGCGCGGCCGTGGCACTGGTGACCTTGCCGCTCGCGATTGCTTCAGCAGTGGTATCAAGCGTGCAGCCGGCGGCGCAGTATCCCGCGCCTGGATATGAGGGCGGTACATACGGTTATGCGCCGGCTCCGTACCCCGCACCGCCGCCTTACTATGTGCCACGACCGGCGTACTATCCGGCGCCGCGCGCATACTATGCGCCGCGCCCATACAACGCGCCGTACGCAGGCTATCCGGGCCGAGGTTATTATCGTTCGGGTGGCTCCGCCTATCCGCATCGGTAGAAGAAGAAGTGGTCGTCCTGCTCGCGCCGATGCGTTGCTGCTGCGCGAGCGAATCCTGGAAGCCGCAACGGAACTCTTTCTCGATGAAGGCTATGGATCTACCACGATCGAAGCGGTAGCGGCTCGCGCGGGCATTTCGAAGCGCACTTTCTATGACCGCTTCGACGACAAGTCGGCCTTGTTTGCGGCGGTGGTGCATCGGATCATCGGACAGATTCGGCCTCCCGCCGAGGTGCCGCTGCTGGCCGGCGCCGATTTGCGCAGTGTGCTTACGCGTCTGGCAGGTTTGATTCTGCGCGCCGCGCTGTCTCCCCAGGCAATTGCCCTGCATCGGCTCGTCGCCGCCGAGTCGGGGCGGTTTCCGCAACTGGCCTATGCCGTCGAAAACGACGGCGGCCGGGATGAAGGATTGGAATTGATCGGCGGCCTGCTGGCGCGCGAGCGCGCCGATGCCAACGTCAATCTCGCGAACCGCAGATTTGCCGCCGAACAGTTCATACACATGGTCGCCACGGTGCCGCAGCGCCGTGCCATGGGCTACGGCACGCCCATGACGCCTGCTGAACTCGATACTTGGGCGAGCGATGTCGTGGCGCTGTTTCTTGAAGGCTATCCGGGGCTCAAGTAGCGCCGCTTAGATTCCGCGAAACGATTCGACGGCGGCTAACTACCGCGCAGCGCTGCCGCGGCTTCAGCCGGCAATGGAAAGGCCGGCGTTTCGCCCTCCCATGAAATCGAGATGATCCGCCAGCGCTCGCCGTCGGTGGCCAACTGGAAGGTGTTGATGCCGCGCTGGAAAGGCGCGTCGGCGGGTGCATGGCGGCTCTCGTAGGGGCTGACGACGGTGGCGATATGCGCGTAGCGCCAAACCTGACTCACGACGCCGTGTTCGTAAAACGCCATGTTCGCGATGGCTTTACTGGATGCGGCGATGTAGTCCTCGACGCTGAACGAGCGCGTTTTGATGACGCCGTCCGCGCCGCCGCCGGTGACGACGAAGATGGCCCCCGGAGCCATCAAGGAACGCAGCCGCTGCCAATCACGCGGCGCACCCAGCGGACCGGAAATCACCGAATAGACCGCTTGAACGATGGCCTCGGGCGATGCAACGTCACGGGGCTCGGGACTCACGTCCTTCGGCGGCAACGCGACGGGTGCCCGCGCCGCCGCGGCAGCAGCCAGCAGCACCCATATGAAGTTCAGTAAAGCAGATCGCTTCAGCATTGTTTCATCCTCGGTGCAACCAAGCCACCGCGTCCTCTTTACAGCGAACGATTCGAATCTTGTTGTGCGATGCATGTTCCCGCGCCAACTCGTTGAACCGTTCCCCGTAGCGTTCCGGCCGCGGCACAATGATGGCCAAGCATAGCGCGTAATTCGCGAACTTCTGGAAAAGCTCGCCGGCAAGGCCGGATTTCAAGTCGAAGAACTCCGAAGACAGATCAGCTTCGGTCAGGATCAGCCCAGCGGTGCCCCACGTTGCACCCACCGCTTTGGACACATCGCTCATCGAGCCGATCGATATGCCCGCATCCGCCGCGACAAGAATCTTGCGTAGCCCGGCAGGATCGTGATGATTCATAGCACTTTCGCTCCGCTGCCCATGAGCAGTTCACGCAATACCGAGCGGTGACATCGCGATTCATCGGCACAGTAGCAACCGACCGAGAAGTCGGCTTGATGCGATAACGCCGCCAGCGCGTCGATCATCGAACGGCAGTGTGGAGCGGTCATTTCGGCGCGGTATTTCTTCACGAAACGCTGCCAGTCGCGATCCGACCGTGAACTTAAGGCCTGCTTGACCGTTGCCTGGCTCGGCGCCAGCGTGGGCAGCCAGACATCGTAGAAGTTCTTCGATGCATATTCGGACTTGCGAATGCCCCGGGGCGGGCGCCTGACCGTGCCAAAGCGCACGCCTTCTCCCAAGAGCCGCTCGCTGCCGAGACGAATAATTCTAATGGCCACCGACGGTCTCCCCACAGAAGCTGCTCAATGCGACTTGCGCGATGGCGGGCAATGCCGCGCGAGCAGGTCGAAGAAAATAAGTTTGAGCTGTATCCTTAATCGGGGCAAGCACCCAAACGTTCGGAAAAGGACGCCAGATGTCTCCCGAGGTTCCCACGCTGGTTTACGACGGCGACTGCGGCATCTGCCGCTATTGGGTGGCCTACTGGCGCGAGCTCACTGGCGAGCGCGTCATATTTCGACCCTATCAAGAAGCCGCAGCAGATTTTCCGGAAATCCCGCGGGAAGAATTTCAGCGCGCCATTCAATTCATCGAGCGCGACGGGCAGATACATTCGGCCGCAGCCGCAACTTTTCTCGTGCTGAAGTATTCATCGGGACGCGCGGCGTGGTGGTGGTGCTACATGCACGTCCCCGGCTTTGCCGCGATCAGCGAATGGTCCTATGCATTCTGCGCTCGACGCCGCGGCTTGCTCGCGGCACTCACGAAAATTCTCTGGGGACCTGCGCTGCAGGCGGAGCGCTACGCCCTGGTGAGCTGGGTATTTGTACGCCTCTTTGGCGCCGTTTACGTGGCTGCGTTCGCGTCGCTCGGCGTGCAGATCCTGGGATTGATCGGTCATGCAGGGATACTGCCGGTAGGTGATTTTCTCGGAGCAGTGCGCCATGCGCGCGGCGATTCCGCGTACTGGTTGGTACCTTCGCTGTTTTGGGTGAACTGCAGCGATTCCGCATTGCTCGCCGGAACGATTGTCGGGGTGGTGCTGGGATTGCTCGTGGTCGTGGACAGGTGGGCACGGCCGGCGCTCATTGGTCTATTCGTGCTGTACCTCTCCTACGAGTCCGCCGGGCAGGACTTCATGAGTTTTCAGTGGGACTCGCTGCTGCTCGAAGTGGGTTTTCTGGCGATATTTCTCACTGGCGGATCGAAGATCGTAATCTGGCTGTTCCGCTGGTTGGTGTTTCGCTATGTGTTCATGGCGGGCGTGGTGAAATTGCTGTCCGGCGATGCGACGTGGCGCGACTTGACGGCGCTCGAGTATCACTTCTGGACCCAACCGCTGCCGACGCCGCTCGCGTGGTATGCCGCGCAGTTGCCGGAATGGCTGCTGCGCGCCGGAACCGCGGCCACCTTGATCATCGAGCTCGGCGCCGTATTTCTGATCTTTATGCCGCGGCGCCTGCGCGCCGCGGCCGCGGTCTGCATCCTGCTGCTGCAAGTACTGATTTTGCTCACCGGCAATTACAACTTCTTCAATCTGCTCACGATGCTGCTGTGCATTTTCCTGTTCGACGATGCAGCGCTCGGCCGCGTGTTTCCACGGAGGTTGAACTCGGGGACGCAAAGCCGTGCGCCGCTCGCGGGGCGTACCGCAACCGCAGTGGCCGCGGCACTCGCGCTGGTCCTGGTGCCATTGGGCGTGAACAGAGTCTGGCAGACGATGGTGCGTACCAACCTGCCGGTGTTAGGTGCCATTGCGCACGCGCTCGCGCCGTTGTCCATCGTCAATCCGTACGGGTTGTTCGCCGTGATGACGACCACCCGGCCTGAGATCGTGATCGAGGGATCCGCCGACGGGCAGATTTGGCGGGAGTATGTGTTCCGCTACAAACCAGGGCCGTTGACCGGATCCGTGATGTGGAACATCCCGCACCAGCCGCGGCTCGATTGGCAAATGTGGTTCGCCGCTCTTGGCAGCATTAGAGAGAACCCCTGGATCGTGGGCCTCATGCAACGTCTGCTGGAAGGCAGTCCATCAGTACTGGCGCTGCTCAAGAGCAATCCGTTTGCAACCGCGCCCCCAAAATATGTGCGGGCGCTGCTGTACGACTATCGCTTTTCGGATTCCCGCAAGCGGCAGGTGACTCACGAGTGGTGGGTACGCCGGCTCGAGGGCCTGTACTTTCCGCAGGTCAGTGTCGACGATTTCGAGCGCGCGGCAGCTAGCGAGAATGCGCGCCCCTAGTTTGGCGATCTGGATAGTGGATGCCCGCTAGCGGGTCAAAAAGACCACCAACGCTACCGTCAAGAAAGCCATCGTGGAGATCAAAACGTTGTGGCCCCAACGGGCAATAAGTCCAATCATGTGCAATTCCAATATAACCAGAGAGTGCGGCGGGTGCGCGGCTGCGGAACCGTGGCAACTCGGGTGCGGCACTCTACATTTCAACATCAGCGCGTACCGTGACGCATTCGGCAACTCGCCGCGAATTGGTTGATCCGCTAGTGCGGTACCTCGACCCAGAAGGCCTTGGTCGGATCCACCTGCGTGGTTGTAGCGGGCCCCTCGCCGATGATTTGAACAATGACCGGCTCGGCACCGGCGGAGCCGTCCCAATGAGTAGCTTTCGCCGGATGCAACATGACGCTGCCTGGCTTCAAGGGAACTGCTCGAGCAAGATCAAAAATGTCGCCCGTGCCCGTGTACCAGGTTCCTTCGAGCACCGTCACGTAGCGGGCATTCGGATGCCAATGCGGAACGTCCATGGTGTGCGGGGGGAATCTGACGCGAACCACATAAATGCCGGGTTTCGTGGGATCGCCGAGCAGGGTCGCCTGCTGGACGCCGCGTCCCCCTTGGACCTCCTGCCAGTTAACATCGGCGGGTGTGATGCGAACGAATCCCGAGGAGTCTGGTGCAGCACCGCTCACGGCAGCAGCGAGGGCCGTTAGCATCAGGCAGGAGGCGAAACCGCGAATTGATTTTGCTTTCATGCGTCACCTTGTTCAGGTTTATGGCGGTTGGAACCAGGCAATTCTACTCTCGCGATCATGCCCACCGCAGGATTGTTGGAGCGCCAGCGGCGCCCTCATACAGTGTCCCCGCGGTGTGAGTACTGGATGGACGCCGGCCGCGCGGATCGCAACAATCCGCGGCATGCCGAGCCAGTTTCATATCGAAAGATTGAGCGATGAGTTTGGCCAATACACCCTGGTGTTGACTTGTTCCGAGTGTGGGCATGAACGAAAAGCCGAGCCGCTCCTGCTTGGACGGCTCTGTGGCTGGGACGCTCGACTCGAGGACGTCGCAAAGCGCATGCGCTGCTCAAAATGCGGCAGGAAGCGCTGCAGGCTGCGGGCATTTCCGCCGAAGAAACCGCGCGGATATACATCGCTGCCGAAATGAATCTCCACCAGCAGCCCTCAAGCACCCGGCACTAAGGCTGGGGGTCGACTCCCTGAACCGCAAAGAATCTGCCGACAGCGGCGCCTGCGCGCAGCAGTTTCGCCTCCTGGTATTCAGGAGAAGCGTAAAATATCTTGGCGTGTTCCAGTGTGGGAAACTCGAGCAAAACGATGCGGCTGGCAACGGCATCTCCCTCGAGCGTGACCGACTGTCCTCCACGCGCGAGAAAGCGGCCGCCATATTTCGCGATCACCGCGGGCGATCGCGCGACATAGGCTCGATAGGCCTCTGGGTCTTTGACATCGATTAGTGCGATCAGATAGGCAGCCATGGTAGTGATTTCCTAACGGTTAAATGCCCGTGAACTGGCGGAGAGTATGCAGTTTCCGCTGCTGACCGGCACTAGTACAATCGCCTAACTGTTGGAGGCGCGCGTGAGCTACAAATCGATTAATCTTGCGCAGAAATTCGGATTGTTCGCCGAACATTGGTCGCCGAAAGTCGTTGCGGAAATGAACGACGGAGCGTCAGGATGACGCGACTCAGCCGCGACGGTTGCGCAACGAAGTGGAGCAGAGTCGCGAGCCGCTAAATGATACTGGCTCACGCTGCGCTCATTCCCGCATTTCTTGTGATTGGACAAGAAATGATTGTTGAGTAACGATTGAAAATGATCTAAGTTCGCTCGGTTAAACCCTTTGGAGGGATAGTGGCGAGAGATATTCCACACTGCGTTCAAACCCTGCGCCTCAAGGTCAAGCGCGAAGGGTACGCGTGGCTCAATGCCGCCGCGATTGAAGTGAATCAGGTGTGGAATTTCTCAAACGCGGCAAGCTATAAGGCTGCGCGCCCCTTTTCCGGTCAGCCTCGATGGCTAAGTGCCTTTGATCTGGACAAACTCACCGCCGGAGCCACCGAGTGCTTCGATCACATCGGCTCCGACACCATTCAACGGGTAAATGCGAAATTTGCGACCCGGCGAAAGCAATTTAAGAAGGCGAAACTACGCTGGCGAGTAAGCCTAGGCCCGAAAAGATCCTTAGGGTGGATTCCCTTCAAAGCGGTGCAGCTTAAGCGCAACGGCAAATCGTTGCGTTTCGCCGGCAAGGCCTTGCGAGTCTTCGAGCGGGAGCTTCTTGAGGGGGCAGTATGGAAATCGGGCTGCTTTGCCCAAGATTCGCTTGCGGATTGGTGGCTGTGTTTGCCGGTGGCACAGAAAGTGGTGCTGACCGTTGCCCCGCAAGAGGTGGTAGGGCTCGATTTGGGTTTAAGAGAAACAGTGGCGACGAGTGATGGGGATAAGCTCGAAGCGGGGCATTTCTATCGGTCCATCGAGCGAAAAATCGCTAACGCCCAGCGCCGTGCTCATCATCGTCAGGCGAAGCGTTTGCACCGCACCGCTGCCCGGCGACGAAATGATGCCTTACACAAATTCTCAAGAAAAATCGTGAACCACTATCAGACCATCAAAATCGGCGATGTGAGTAGCCTGAAGCTGGCAAAAACTCGGATGGCAAAATCCGTACTCGATGCCGGGTGGGGTATGCTCAAGGCGCAGCTGCAGTACAAGGGCCAGCAGGCCGGCAGGTGTGTCCTTATCGTCGATGAGAGCAACACGACGCGAACATGCAGCAGCTGCTGGGCCTTAAGCGGTCCTACAGGTCTGGACATGCTCGTTGTAAAGACCTGGGTGTGCAGTGCGTGTGGTGTCACGCATGATCGGAACGTCAATGCGGGCCGAAACATCCGATCTGCGGGGAGGTGTCCCCCGTCCGTCTGCAATGGGATGGACGCCCCCACTCTCTTTCGGCATCGATGTGCCAAAGTGGAAGTGTCAAAGCAACCACTTAACGAGAATGGAGGCATCCACAATGAATATTACGACCGTCGGCATCGATTTGGCGAAGAATGTCCTGCAAGTGCATGCGGTTGATGCGCGGGGCAAGGCAGTGCTGCGTAAGCAGTTCAAGCGCATCGAGGTCAGCGCGTTTTTTGCCAATCTGGCCCCCTGCTTGATTGGCATGGAGGCCTGTGGCGGCGCGCATTATTGGGGTCGGACCCTGGAGCAGTTTGGGCACACGGTCCGACTGATACCACCACAGTTCGTGAAGCCATACGTGAAGTCGAACAAGAACGATGTGGCAGATGCGGAGGCCATCTGCGAGGCGGTAGCGCGGCCGCATATGCGTTTTGTACCAATGAAGAGCGTCGAGCAGCAATCGGTGATCGCACTGCACCGGGTGAGGCAGGGCTTTGTCAGGGCACGCACCAAGCAGGCCAACCAGATCCGAGGCCTTCTCGGTGAGATGGGACTAATTATCCCTCAGGGCATTTGGCGAATAGCGCCGCGAGTGCCGGCGCTGCTGGAAGCGAGAAGCGATCTGCCCGCGGTCTTTAAGAACCTCATCGAGCGCTTGACCGAGCACTTGAAGTTCCTCGACCGCCAGGTCGACGATATCCATCGGCAAATTGTTGCTTGGGGCCGCAGCTGCGAGCTGAGCCAGAAGCTACAAAAAGTGCCTGGCGTCGGCCCTTTAACGGCAACGGCATTGATAGCGACCGTTGCAGATGCTCGCACCTTCAAGAACGGCCGGCAGATGGCCGCCTGGCTGGGTCTCGTACCACGGCAGCACTCGAGCGGCGGGAAGGCTAAGCTGCTAGGAATCAGTAAGCGAGGTGATAAGTACCTACGCACTCTGTTGGTTCACGGGGCGCGCTCTGTGATATTGGCCGCGAAGCTCAAGAGAGCAAAGAGTCACTTCCCGTGGCTGGCACAGTTGCTCGATCGACGACATATCAACATCGCTACCGTGGCATTGGCCAACAAAAATGCGCGCATTATGTGGGCGCTAATGGCGCACGGCAGGGAGTTCGATCCTGCCTTTGTGGTGGCGCCGGCCGCGGCGTAGCGGCACTGCTCTGCAGGAGAGGTTAGGACTTTGAGACAGATCCCACCAAGGTTGCTCAGGTAATCACGCAGTGACGGCAAATAGGTCAGACCGTGGATGGCAAACCCCGACGTTCCCGCAGCACCTCGAGTGCGTGTCTAGCGGTAGGGCGCCGTCCAGCAGAACCCATCATGGACCGCGACAGACAGGTCGCAGCAATAGTCCGAATGTACGGGTGCAATCTAAACCTATGAGCTATGCAATGAGTGAGGGCCTGGACAAAGTGGGGGCGTCCATGTACGGGAACGAGCCACCGCTTATCGTCGCGCCGCCGAGCCAGACATCCAATCGATGCGAGGCAGGGACCGGCGCGCTGAAAGCGGCAGCGTGAGCACCGGTATCAATTCAAGGTCGTGAAGCTCAAGGGCGACTTGGTCTGGCATGACCATCAGGAAACCGATGAAACCTTCATCGTTATCGACGGCGAGCTGCGCATCGATTTTCGCGACGGCGCGGTCCAGGTTTCGCGGGGCGAGATGTTCGTCGTTCCGAAGGGCGTTGAGCACAAGCCCTACGCCGAAAACGAGGTCAAGCTGCTGCTGATCGAACCGCGCGGGGTGAAAAATACCGGGCAAGCCGGCGGTGAGTTAACCGCCGAAAACGATGTGTGGATTTAACCCAAGCGCAGATTCCGAGGTGCAACCGTGGCAAAGAAGAAGCCGAAACACCGCGCAAAGAGGCTGGCGCGTGCTTACGAGGTGAAGGCCGAAATTTCCAACGCTACACTGGCCAAGGCCAAATCGGCGCTGTCACTGCAGATTTATCGCAAGCACATCAAGCTTGGCGAGATCCAGATCGGGCGTGGCTCGTTGTTCTGGTCGGGCGCGCGGCGCCAGAGCGCCAAGCGCATTCACTGGGGTCGATTCGCAGAAATGATGGATCGTCTGGCGTACGGGGGAGACCTTTAAGGGCCGCCGGGCTGCGGCCGTAGCCGCATTCCGTCTTCCGCCCAGCTCACCGGACCGTTGTATGTTTGTCGAATGGATGCCAGGACGGCCTGATGCATTGTTTCGGTGGCAGGCGACAGGTGGCTCAACAATAGTTCATGCACCCCGGCCTGCTTCGCGAGTTCGCCAATCGCGTGCGGCGGTGTGTGCAGGGTATAAAGTATGGCAGGGGAGCCGGGCGGATCGAGTACCGGGCTATTGAACACCAGTAAGTCGCTCGCCTTGGCAATCTTCACCAAGTTAGGCAGGCCTTTCGCATCTATATCTCCAGAGAATGTAATGCTGCTGCCAGCGTAATCGATGCGGTAGATCACCGCCGGCGCATCGCCATGGTGTCCTGCAATCGCTGTGATCGTAAGCGCGCCGTCATTGACGATCACCTGCGGTATCGCGTCCGTGCTGATTCGGGAGGAAATATCGTGTGCATGAATGGTCATGGGCGCGGAAAACCCGCTCAAATATGCGAATGCGCCTTGCGGGCCGAACAAGAGATCAAGCAGCCGGCGCGTCGATGGAAAATAATCGCCGTGATCATGCGAGCGCGAACCGTCGGGGCCGAAAACGTTGAACTCAATCGGCCCGGAGCTCGACACGGCGCGCGCCTTGAACAGGCCCGGCAGTTCGCCCGCATGATCGATGTGCAGATGAGTCAGGAGAACGACATCGGTGTCCGCCAGTGAAATCCTGGCTTCACCGAGCCTTGCAAATGAGCCCGGACCTGCGTCGACCAGGATCCGCGCCACTCCATTGATGAGCACGAGGTAGCTCGAGGCGGCGCGCCCTGTGGCGCCGGGCCCTCCCGAACCAAGAACCACAAGTTCGCAAGTCGGTGCCGGCGGCTGCGCGAATGCCACGGGCGCGGAACCGAACAATTGCAGCAGGAATAAAATGACAAGCCCGGCACCGTTGACTGGCGCACCCATTATTCCACCCCTCGTGCCTAAAATTCTCCGTAGCCCCGTGCCATGGCCGCCGCGAAGATCAGCAGCAGAACGAAAAGACCGAGTTCGGCGTGCAGATAGCGGCGGGCCGATCTTACGGCGGCATCGTCGGGTGCCACCCCCGACCTTCGCCAGCGAATGAACTGTAGCGTGGGCGGCGCGGACAGCAGTCCGATTGCGGCGAAGGTCGCCATTTTTGCCCAGAAGAATGTGTTGTGAGAATAGTACGCCCAGCCCTTGGCTGCATAAATCGCCCGGCAGAAGCCGATGATCAAGACCACGCCGGCCAGTATCCCGTACCACATGTCGATCGCAGCAATGCGGGCGGCGGCGGCATTGCTGATGCCTGTCCGCAAGGTCATGAATTCCGCGAACAGAATTCCGAATATCCCGAAGATCAGAACGTGGTGAAGGATGGCGAGAACGAGATCCAGCACGGGCAAACTCCTCGCATTGCGGAGCCTCCATAGTACACCGCTAGTTCGCCGCCACCGCCATCGCGTGTGCGCCCGACGTGCGCAGCGCATAGACTGGCGCATGGATTTTTGGTGCCCATAGGTGCTCATGACTACCGTCCCGGGATTCGACATGCAGACCCTGAAATTTCAAGGGGTGGCCCGCGTCGTTTATCAAGCGGGCCGCGGTCCGGCGGTAATCGTCATGTCGGAGATCCCGGGCATCACTCCCGCGGTCGCCGGCTTTGCGCAACGGCTGGTGGATGCAGGCTACACCGTGTTCATGCCGCTGCTATTCGGCGAGCCCATGCGGCCGCCGCGGCGTGGCTATGCCCTGCGCGTGATCTTGAAAGCATGCATCAGCCGGGAATTTAGAGTCTTGGCGGCCAACCAATCGAGCCCCATAGTCGACTGGCTGCGGGCACTCGCTCGCCACGCATATGCCGAGCGCGGTGGCCGCGGCGTCGGGGCAATCGGCATGTGTTTCACCGGCAATTTTGCCCTGGCCATGATGCTGAATGCGCCGGTGCTGGCGCCGATTTTGGCGCAGCCGTCGCTGCCATTTGCAGTCACCCGGTCGCGGCGCGGCGGATTGCACGCATCGCCCGAGGAACTGCGGGCGGCCCACGAGAAGATCGACCGCGACGGCGCACGCATCCTTGCATTGCGCTTCATTCAGGACCCGATGTGTCCCAAGGAACGATTCGACCGGCTGCGCGATGAATTCGGCGCGGCATTCGAAGCGATCGAGATCGACGAGAGGCATGCCAATCCGCGCGGACCGAAGCCGGCGCACAGCGTGTTGACCAATCATCTGATCGACGAGACCGGGGAGCCGACTCGGGAGGCGCTCGAACGGACTCTTGCCTTTCTGAAGGAGCAACTGATGCCGGCGGCGCCGTGACGAAGATCAAACGCACCAATCGGGCCGGCACACGCGCCGTGGCGAGCGGCCGCACAGGCCGCGGCGGCGCCTCAGCCGGCGTCACTTTTGAGCAGGTGCGCCTCGCAGCACGCGGCTTGCCGGGTGTCGAGGACTCGACGTCCTACGGGACACCGGCTCTCAAGATCCGAGGCAAACTGCTGGCGCGTCTGCACCAGGACGGGGAATGTCTGGTGCTGCGCGCCGATCTATTGGGCCGGGAGATATTGCTGCAGTCCGATCCGCAGGTTTTCTTCATCACCGACCACTATCGCGATTTTCCATGGATTCTGGTGCGCTTTGCGAGTATCGATCCTCACGCGCTGCCGGATCTCATGGAACGCGCATGGCGTTTGGTGGCGCCAAAGTCGCTGCAATCGGAGTTCATAGCGCCCGCAACGCCGCCGCCACCGGCAAACGCGCGGCGCGAATCGCTGGAAACAAGCCACCCACCAGCCCGACGACGCATGCCCAGGCGACTCCGATGATGATCAGGTTCAAGCCAATGTGCAGATGAAAAGCAACCTGCGAGAATCCGCCCCCTCCGGAGATGGTGCTCACGGTATTGCCGTTGAAAAAAAACCATGCCAGTGCCGCGCCGCAGAGCGCGCCGAAAATCGACAGGGTCAGCGCTTCCACCAACACCGACATGACAACGCCCGAGCTGCCGAATCCGATGGCGCGCAGGGTCGCAATTTCCACCGCCCGCGCGCTGACCGCCGAATACATGGTATTCAGCGCCCCGAAAATGGCGCCGATGGCCATGACGACGCCGATCACATTGGCAACGATCGCAAGAAATGTTCCGAATCGCTTCGACTGTTGCTCGTAATAGGCCGCTTCTCGCTGCACATCCATGGATAGGGTCGGGTTGGTCGCCACGCTTGCTTTCAATGTGTCGAAGGCGGCGGGGGATTCCAGCCACACCGTTACCGAATTAAATGTCGTGCGGTGGTATGCGGATAAGACCGTATCGGCGTCGGCCAGGAGTTCGGATTCGTGGGCGTCGCCATTGCTCTCGAAGACACCTACGACCTGCCATTCGGTGTCGGTCGATATCACGCGACTTCCCAATGCCAATCCTTGAAAATTCGCCTGCGCGGTCCGGCCAACGATCAGCTCGCGTACGCCCGGCTGAAACATGCGGCCCTGAAGAATCTTAATTTCTGGGCGCACGGCGAAGGAGTTGCCAGAAACACCGCGAAATGTGACGCTGCCAAGCGCACCCGTGGCTCTTTTGGGCAGCCACATCGATGCCATCGCATCGGCGGACGCCAGCGGTTTGCCGTCCGGGCCCCGCTTGATTCCGGGCAGATCCATCAGCGTCAGGACCGAGTCGCGCGCTATGTTGCTCTCGACCTCCGATTGCGCCCCCGCGTAAAGAATGATGGCGCGCTCCGCGCGCCCGGTATTGGAAAGAGTGCGCGTGAGTCCGGTGGCGAGTGACAAAACAGAGATCAGCACGGCCACCACCCCGGCAATCCCTACGACGATGACGAAGGAGGATGCGGCGCGCGCGGGTAGATTGCGCAGATTCATCGCGGTCACCGCGACCACTTGTTTGAAGGTGTTGATGAAATTCCCCCTAACGGCCCGCGAGTGCGTCGACAATTTTCAAGCGCCGGGCGCGCCAAGCCGGCGGCAAGCCGCTCGCCAGCGCCAGCAGAACCGCGATGCCCGCGCCCCAACCGTACACCGCCATGGGCACCCTCAGGCCCTCGAGGCCTCCGCTCGGGATGCGCCCCATGATCGCCGGAAATGCCGACGACGCCGCAAGCAAACCAAGGCCCGCCGCCGCCAAGCTCAGCAGCAGCGCCTCGACGAGCACCAGCGCCAGCATCGTCGCGTCTGAATAACCGAGAGCCTTGAGCACGCCGATTTCCGGTATTCGCTCGCGCACCGATTGCATCATGGTATTGGCCGTCAAGAACAACAGGGTAAACAGCACCGCGCCCACGATGCCATTGACGAAGAAGTTGATATCGCCGATCTGGGCGAGAGTGGATTGAATGAAATCCTTTTCGTTCTGCGTCATGGTCTGATTGGGCGAATTCGCAAACATGTCGTCAATCGCCGGGGCAATCTTCGTAAAGGATTTAGGATCGTTCATTCTTACGGTGATTTGCATTTCGGTATTCTTGCCGCCGACTCGAGCCTCATTGATGTAGTCGTAGTTGAGCAGCAGATTGGTCGCAAAATCATGCGCCTGATCGATGTCGTAGAAGCCGACGATGGTGAAGATCCAATTCTTCGAGCCATCGCTGTTGACGATGTTGATCGATTGCAACGGAATTCGATCGCCGATTTTCAATCCGTACTTTTGCGCAAGAACGGCGCCAACGAGCGCACCGTCACGGGTGCGCGCCATCGCGCGCAGTTGCTCCGGCGAGGTTCTGAACTCCGGATAAACCTTCTGCCAGGCTTCTATATCCACGCCGAGGCCGACAATCAAATTTGAGGGCCGCTGGTAAGTTCCCAGCAGTGCCATGATCGGGGTCACGCTGGCGACGCCGGGCAGGTTTGCGATTCTGGCAACGTGCGACAGTGGCATGGTGCCGTTGCGGTCGATCCGGTTGGAGACTCGCAGGCGCGTCGTATCGGTCAGTCGATCCGTGATGGAACTTATGCCGATGTTGATCCCTTGCAGCATGCCGAACAGAAAAAAGGCGGTCATGATCGAGAACACCGTCAAGATCGTGCGCACTTTCTTGCGCCACAGCCCTGCCCACACCAACGTGAAATATTTCATTGATCGAAGCGTACATTGGTGGGCCTTCAGGCGCTACCAAGGGGCGCGGAGCATTGACACATGCTGGGTGCCCGGACACTATTTTGGCGCGCCGATCACGTTTACTCCAATTGGACGTCCATTCGAGGTCTTGCATGGCGACGAAAGCAGACATTGTCGAATTTCTGGCGCATGAATTTCCCCAAAGCAAATGCGTGGTGGAGGAGGTTGGCCACCGCAGCGCCACCGTCACGCATCCCGTGGGCAAGGATCAACTGCGCCCGGGGGAGACGGTCTCTGGACCGCTGCTCATGGCGGTGGCTGACGTTGCGCTCTACGTCGCCATCCTGGGCACGATCGGCATCGTGCCCTTGGCGGTGACCACCAGCCTGACCATCAACTTTCTGCGCAAGCCTTCGCCGCACCGGCCCATCGTGGGCGTATGCCAGCTGATCAAGGTCGGGCGCAGCCTGGTCGTGGGCGAGGTGGCTCTGTATTCGGACCGCAACGAAGAAATGGTTGCCAAGGCGGTCGGCACCTATTCGATCCCTCCAAAAAGAGGCTAGCCCCAACTGCCGCCATTGCCCGAATTCAATGCTTGGCGTGCCTGCTAAGTGATTGATTTGCAGCGGTTCAGAAATTCTTTAGCTATTCCTTAGCAACGCTTGAGGACTCCGAGGGTCGCGGCCCCGTACACCGTCACCCAAGCCGCCGGTGCAATTCGGCGGCGAGTTCTCACAGCCAGTCAACACTAAAGGAAACGACCATGAATACGACACTACGCACCAACCTCTACACCGCCATCTTCTGCATCATTGGGACGGCGGCATTCACTTCGTTGACGACACCGGCGGGAGCGGATGGTCTCAATCCACCCTCCAAAACCGTCAAGTTCGACGATCTGAATATAACGACGGCCGCCGGAGCACAAGCACTTTATCGCCGCATCCAAACTGCGGCGGTTGAGGTGTGCCCGGCTCAGATGTACTACACCCTGCGAATGGAGCAGGCCCGGCGCGCCTGCGTGGACCACGCAATCGACAACGCCGTGAAGAGCGTTAACTCGCCTGCACTGACCGAGCTGCGTTTTGGCAGTCCAGTCCGTCTTGCGAGCAAGTGATGGACACCGGCGCCGACAATGGGTACCGGAAGGGCTCATCGGCGACGCCGGATCTTCAAGACACGAGATCATAGGAGTTACTTTCAATGAACATCCCGACATCATCCATTGCTCGCCCCCCAACCGAATCAGGCGTCAGCAAGCTCGCATTGATCAGCCTCTGCACGGTCTTCATGACCGCGGCGATTTCCAAGCAGTTGCCGGCGCACGCCGCCGATGCAATCGCGATGGTATCGTTGGCCGATCTTGACCTGTCAACGGCACAGGGCATGCAAATGGCCCGTGATCGGCTCGACAAGACGGCCCGGCGCCTGTGCAAACAGGTGGTCGATCCATGGGCGCTCTCTCACCACACCCAATACCTGCGGTGCGTCGATGACGCCACGACCGCCGCTCTGGGGCAGATCCATGATCAGGCGCTGGTGGCGCAGGCTCGGCCTTAAGGGCGCGCATTCGCCGAATCGAGGCATTTGGGTTAATGGCGATTTGCGGCGCTTGCCTCAAATCGCCATTTTTTTTAGCACGACGCGACCGTCGGGGGAAAGTACCGTAGCGCCATCCGCTGCAGGAGGTTGCCAGCCTATACTAATGGTCAGGAGGCGTTCGCGATGCCGGCCGGGAATTTGGGCGATGCGGTTCAGATCGGCGATTGGATCGTCAATCCCGGGCTGGATACCATTTCCCGGGGCGCGGAGATCCACAAGCTCGAACCGCGGACGATGCACCTGCTGATGTGCCTGGCGGGCTCCGCCGGTGCAGTCGTCAGCGTCGATCGTCTGCTCGCCGAAGTGTGGGCCGGAGTGGTCGTAGGTTCAGCGTCCGTTTATCAAGCGGTTTCCCAATTGCGCAGGCTTCTCGGCGACGTGGACCCGGATCCGACCTACATCGTGACCATTCCGCGCAAGGGCTATCGGCTCATCGCTCCGGTGCGACGCATCGACCCTGCAAAAGAGAACATGGCGACCGGCGAGCCCGCCGTTGCGGCCCCAGCCGCAGCCTCCGACTTGGCGCCGGCGAAACGTCGGCATCGCCTCATGCCCGTCGCCGCGGGCGGCGCGGTGCTGATTGCGATCATCGTGGCAGGTTCATGGATCTGGATGAGGTTGCTGACATCCCGCCAAACTGAGGGAGGCACCGCGTCCATCGTAGTGCTGCCCTTCGTCGATTTGACCGCCGAGAAAAATGACCAATCTTTTTGCGACGGCCTCACGGAGGAACTCTCCAACTGGCTCTCGCAGATTCCCACATTGCGCGTGGTGGCTCGAACTTCGGCGTTTGCGTTTCGCGGGCAGGAGGAGGACGTGCGCAAGATCGGCAAGGCGCTCGATACTAATCACATCCTCGAAGGGTCGATGCGCCGATCCGGCGATCATATGCGGATCACCGTGCAGCTCATCGATGCCCGCAACGGCTATCACCTTTGGTCGGAAAATTTCGACAGACCGATCGAGGATACGATCCACATACAGGAAGACATATCGCGCTCGGTGGCCGAGACATTGAAAGTACGCCTCAGCACGGATTCTGAGCGGCAGTTCTCGGCGCGACGCGGCGCAGATCCGCAGGCGTATCAATTGTATTTGCTCGCTCATTACTACGAGCAGCAGGCGACTCCCCAATCAATCGACCGCGCCGTTGATCTCTATCGGCAGGTGCTCAATACGGATCCAAAGTTTGCGCCCGCTTACTTCAGACTCGCGAGGGGCCTGTTGAATCAAGGCTACCTTCGGAAGGTTCCGATTGCGGACACGGCTGCGGCGATGGAACCCCTGATTGCGTCCGCCCTGCGCCTCGATAACCGCTTATCGGGCGCGTATGCAGTCCGCGGAGCGCTGCGTGATTCCCAATCCCGCGTGAAGGACGCGCTCGATGACTTGCAGCTTGCCATTTCGCTGGATCCGAGCGATATGGGCGCGTACGCATCCATTGGCCGGATTCGGCTCGATGAAGGCCGGCCCAGAGAAGCGTTGAAGAATTACGATAGCGCCGCGGCGTTGGATCCGCTGAATTCGATTTTGCAGATTCAACGCTGCAGGGCATTCGAAGATCTGGGCCAGTACGATCAAGCCGCGAACGCCTGCGAGCGCGCGCGCGTTTTGCAACCCCGCAACGCGGCGCCCGCCGATGCCTTGACCTGGCTTGCCGTGTCGCAAGGTAGGATCGATGAGGCCCTGCGTTGGAATGCGGTGTCTATCAAGGCCGAGCCCAGCGACGAATTTGTACTTTACGGAACGCGAGCAACGCTGTTTCTGTCCGTCGGACTTGCTGCGCCGGCACGCGCAGCAGTGGAACTCGGTCGCAGCGCCACGAAGGACGAAGACAGCGCCCAGGTCGCGCTGGTGCGAGTGGTCTACTGCGAGGATGGATCCGCAGCACTACGCAGTTATGTCGACTCCATGCATCTGGATCAATCGCCTCACGCCGAGGCGTTGCTGGAAGCCGCTTACTCGCGGATGCTTCTGGGCGACGCTGCTGCGGTCCAAGGACTGGTGAAGCGTGCCTTGGCCGCGCCCGATCTCCTGAGCGGCTATGCCGACACCCCGTGGTATGCAAAATATGAGGGCCCAGGCACTTCCTATCGGGTGGATCTTGCGGTCGCGGACCTTGCGCTTGGGGACCGCGCGTCGGCGGAGCGCGAGTTGAACACGGTGCTTGCCATGATCGATCGAATGATCGCCGCCGGCGTCGAACGCTTTGCGACCTATGAACTGCGCGCCAAAATTTACGCGCTCAAGGGGCGGGGCGACGAGGCGATGCGGGATCTCGACAAAGCGGCCAAACTCGGCTGGCGCGGCGCATGGTGGGCAGTCCACGAGCCCTATTTTGCTTCACTTCGGCCGAGAACTGACTTTCAAGCGCTCATGACACAGGTGGGCCGATCCAACGATCAGTTGATTGCAAATTTGAAGGCCAACCCCCAGGGTTATTGAGCGTGCGCTAGATATCCCATGGGAGGCCCAGCACCAGTGTTGCGAAGGCGCCGGGTTGAACTCCCTTACCCGGGCCGCTGTAAGGTTGAATTCCTTTACCCGGGCCGCCCGAAGGTTGGATCCCTTTACCCGGGCCGCCAAGTGCGGCGGTCGGGAATTTCGTGAGAATCCTCTGTCCCATCGTGGCAATGCAATATTGGTAATCTGCTTGCCACTGTTGCAGCGTGTAGGTGCCAGGAATCGTCAGTAACAGGTTGTTGAACGCCACTTCAAAAGAATCCATGATAAGGTCTCCCGTTGGGTGCGTATTGTCGACGAAGTCGGCGCTTGCGCCGCTCGTTAATACCCAGTATGCCGCAATCCGCTGTTGTGCAGGTATGGGCACCCATACTGCCGTTTGAAGCGCAACGCGCTATCGCGGACCGCGCGCCAGGCCGCGAAGTCCGGCGCTCACATAGGGACCTAATCGTGCCTTGAGCTCGGCCACATCGTCCGAACGGCACAGGCCGTCGGACAGCGCGTCGAGACGGCCGGTCTCGGCAAGCGAAAGCGTCAGGGCGCCGGTGAGAAAGTTATAGCCCCAGAAAATGTCCCGCGGCGCAGATCCGGGCAGGGACTCCATCACCGCCTGGATGAACTGGCGCACCACGCCGTCGAAGGTCTTGCCCATCAGCTTGCGGCCCCACTCGGGCGAGTTGTTCACGTAGGCAATCAGTGCAAAGTAGCTGTGCCAGCCGGGACCGGCGTGCGCGAGGCGCTCGAGAATCGGGTCGAGGAACGCGTCGACCACGGCCTCGGTGGTGGGCGGCTGCGGCGCGGCATCCATGCGTGCCTGCGCCAAACGCCGCAGCCGCTCTTCGTTCAATATTCCTCCGCGCCGCTCCATCACCGCGGTGAGCAGCCTGAACTTGCTACCGAAGTGGTAATTGACCAATGCCAGGTCCACACCCGCCGCGGCGGTGATGTCACGCAGCGACGCGCCATGAAAGCCTCTCTTGGCGAAAAGCTTTTCAGCTGCGTCCATGAGCTTGTCTTTGGTGGTGCGTTTCGGGCGGCTCATTTTTATCTTTGTCGGAAAAAGCAATTCTAGCGTGGCGCGCAAGGCTTTGCGCGCCGACAGCTCACCGCGACGACCGCCATCGCCCTGGAAGGCCACCAGGCCGGCCAGCACGCCAGTCGCGGCCGGCTTGATATTGAACGATCGTTGTAATAAAGTTCAACGGTCGTTTAAATTATGAATTTTCTGCGACGGCCGACAAATATTATGTGTTCCGGGGAGAACAGCCATGAGTAGCAGTTTCTGCGCCGCGTTAGCCTGGATAGCATTGCTGGTCGCCGGCGCCGCCGTTGCGGCCGATGCCGATCAACTTGCGCCGTCCAGTGCGTCTAGCAGCGCCGACACCGGCAATATTCAAGAAGTGGTGGTCACGGCGCGACGATTCTCCGAAGATCTGCAGAATGTGCCCATTGCGGTGACCGCGCTCAGCGCCGCCACGCTGCAGACCCAGGCTGTCACGAACCTTGATGACTTGAACAGTTTCGTGCCGAACTTCAAGATTGCCGCCGACCGCGCGACCACCAGCACGATCAACGTTTACATCCGCGGCGTGGGTCAGAGCGATCCGTTGTGGGGATTCGAACCCGGCGTCGGCGTGTACATCGACGATGTGTATTTGGCGCGGCCGCAGGCTGGGTTGCTCGATGTGCTCGACGTCCAGGACATCGAAATACTGCGCGGTCCGCAGGGCACCTTATATGGCAAAAACACCATCGCCGGCGCCATCAAGTACGACACCCGCGATATCGCCGGACCGGCAACTCTTACCGTGTCCGCGACCGGCGGCAACTACGGCGAGCATGACGAAAAGCTCAGCTTCTCGACACCGTTAATCGACGATCATGTCTACTTCGGGTTGGCGCTCGCCCGACTGCAGCACTACGGCTACGGCGAAGTGGTTTCCGAGCCGCCATTCCCGCCGAGCCAGTACAACTACATCGGCGAGAGCGTGTCGAACAGGGACGCGACCGCCGGACGCGCAAATCTCACCATCACGTGGGGTGCAAGCTCGAAGCTCAAGATCATCGCCGAGGACATATTGGATAACTCCAATGCCTCGGGCGGCCAGCGCCTGAACAACTATTTGGCGCCACAGCTCGGCAACCCGTTCGACACGCGCACCGATATGCCGGTGAGCAACGACTACTCGCATCGCAGCGGCGAGTCGGCCACCTACACGCAAAGCTTGACCGATCAGCTCACTTTGAAGGTCGTCGGCGCATATGGCGAAGGGCGCAGCCAACAGTTCATTGATTTCGAGGAACTAGACGCGAACCTGTTCCAAGTGCCGGGCGCATTTCACGATCAACAGTCTTCTGGCGAGGCGCAGCTGGCATTTACCAATGACCGGGTAAAGGCCGTCGGCGGGGTCTTCTACATGGACAGCACGGCTTGCGGCACCTACAACGCATCGCTCGGCGTCCTGGCGGCACCGCCGCCGAATGGCTTCGGTCTGTATCTCACCTCCATCGTTCAGGGATGCGTGTTGACCAAGAGCACGGCCGTGTACGGCGATGCCGCCTGGAAGCTGACCGACCAGCTCAACCTCGACACCGGCGTGCGCTGGAACGATGATGACAAGACTGCGCGCGTGTACCAGGCGCAATACGCAAGCATCGCTCCCAATCAATTGCTGCCGGGCGAACAATTCTTCAACGGCAACGCACCGCCGTCCGGTTTTTTTCTGTTTCCGAGCGCAGCCGCGGGCATATTGACGAACTACACCAACAGCCGCGCTTTCGTGAATGTCTCGCCGCGGATTGGGCTCGACTATCACTGGACTCCGCGAGTCATGACCTACGTGAGCTACAGCAAGGGCTTCAAGAGCGGCGGCTTCGATATGCGCGGCAATGCCGCCCTCTATCCGCAGACCGAGAACGGTTATAACTCGGAAACTGCGGACAACTATGAGGCCGGCGTCAAGTCGACACTGCTCAACGACACGCTGCTGTTGAACTTCACCGTGTTCTACGATCCCTACAGCAATGCCCAAATCGGCGTGCAGCAATTTGTCGACGCCGGAGGCGTCCCGCAAAACGTTACCGCCGTCTTAAACGCGGGCAAGCAGATCAATAAAGGCGCGGAACTCGAATCGGTGTGGCGGCCGATCAGGCCGGCGACTTTCTCGCTCAACGTCGGCTATCTTGATTCCTATTACGAGAACTATTTGATCGGATGTTTCGCCGGCACGCCAGGCTGCACGCCGACCTCGCCGTCGATAAACGTGGCCGACCAGAACCGTCCGATCAACGCGCCCACTTGGACCCTATCGGGGAACATCACGTATTCCTGGGATCTGTCCTCCGGTTCGTTGCTGGCGCGCACCGGCTACGATTGGCGCAGCTTCACCAAAGTCGCCAATACGACACCGAGCGTCACGGATCAGCCGGCTTACGGACTGCTCAACGCCGGCGTTGCATTCACCACCAACAGCAAGGCATGGCGGATTTCCATCGATGCCAAGAACCTGACGGACCGTTACTATCGCACCGCCGGTTATGACTTCGGCAGCCCCGGCACCGGGTTGCTCGGCGGCGTCAGCCAGATCGGCTTCTATGGTCCGCCGCGCACGTATTCAGGAACGGTAACCTACCACTACTAAAGCTGTATAACATGGCCTGGTTCCAAGCGCCCCGGCCGCTGCTACCGGATCTGATTGAACAGAATGGTCGCTGGCTCAAGGGCAGGCAGGCGCTCATCGACGGCACGAGCGCGCTGTCCTGGGCTCAGTTCGCGGACGCCACATCGCAGGTGGCGAACGGACTGAAGGCTCTGGGGGTGGAGCCGCACGAGCGGGTTGCCGTGCTCATGGACAACCGTCTGGAGACCGTGCTCGCGCTCTTTGGTATCGTGCGCGCCGGCGCGGTCGCCGTGCCGCTGAACGTGTCGATCAATGATGCGGCAGTGGCCGCGATGTGCACCGACGCCGACTGCGTCGCCGTGTTCGCCTCCGGGCATCATTGCGCGAGGATCGATGGGCTGCGTTCCTCGGACAACCTCGGTGCGCGTCACTTCGTCGGCTACGACGCGCCGCACGGCGGGTGGCTCGATTTCCGGGAATTCGTTGCGGCGCAGACGCCTGCCGTGCCCGCGGTGGCGATTGCGCCCGATGATGAATGCAACCTTATTTACAGTTCCGGAACGACGGCACTGCCCAAGGGCATCATTCACACACACGCGTGCCGGATGCACTGGGCTTATGACGCCGGTCTCGCGCTTCGGTATCGAAGCGGCTGCCGCACGCTCATCACACTCGGGCTGTTTTCCAACATCACCTGGGTCACGATGCTTGCGACAATACTGGTAGGCGGCACACTGGTGCTGGCGCGCGCATTCAATCCTCGCGAGGCGCTGGCGCTGATTGAGGCCGAACGCATCACCCATGGTGCTTTCGTTCCCGTGCAGCTCGAACGCCTGCTCGCCTGTCCGGAGCGCGGCGCGTTTAGAACGGACAGCCTCGAAACCCTGATGTGCTGCGGATCGCCGCTCAGGCCGGAAATTAAGCGTGGATTTGCCCGCGAGTTTGACTGCGACCTGATCGAGTTGTACGGACTCACGGAGGGACTGATGACGATTCTCGAGCCCGAGGAACTCGAGCGCAAGGTTCTCTCGGTCGGCAAACCCGTGCTTGGCGCCGACATTCGCATCCTTGGCGACGATGACCATGAGGTGGCGCCGGGCGAAACCGGCGAAATCGTCGGCCGCGGCAGACTGGTGATGGCCGGTTATCATGCAAGAGATGAGGCAAGTCGGGAAGCGACCTGGATCGACCCCGTGGGCGCCCAGTGGCTGCGCACTGGCGATCTTGGCCGGGTCGATTCCGAGGGCTTTCTCTACATCGTGGATCGCAAGAAAGACATGATTCTCTCCGGCGGCCAGAACATTTATCCGGCCGACATCGAGACGGTGTTGCTCGAGCACGCGGCGGTCGCCGAAGCGGCCGTAATCGGCATCGACAGCGAGCGCTGGGGCGAGACCCCACTGGCTGTGGTCGTGCTGCATCCGGGACACTCGCCGTCAGCTGCCGAGTTGCTCGATTGGGCCAATGCGCGAGTCGGCCGGCAGCAGCGTCTCAGCGGTGTGGTCTCTCGTGATAGCCTGCCGCGAAATGCCAATGGCAAGGTACTCAAACGGGAGCTGCGGCGGGAATACGCGTCCCTCAATGTGACAGGGGGAAAATCAATATGAGCAACAACCGCGATGATTTTTTTTATGACAGCGTCGATGCTCTGCGTTTGTATTGCCACATATCGGCAGGGGTGGTTGGCGGCGCCTTGAACGCCTCGCTGATCTTTGGATCCACATCAGGTACGGGAATTCCATCCGCATTTTCCCGGTACCCTTGGTGGGCGTAAGCCAACCAATCCTCGTCGGTGAGCCCCGGAATCGCGAGACCATAGATACTTTTAGCCTGTGCGGCCGCATCGCTCCAGGACGTAACCGGCGGCAGCTTGCCCGCATACCCGGCGATACGGCGCAACCCGGCCGGATCGATCTCAGGACCCGCATCATTGAGCACGACACCCGCAATCCGTTCCGGCTGCGTTGCCGCCATCACCATGCCCATCAGCGCGCCGAGCGACGTGCCGACAACCAAAACTTTGTTCAAACGCCGGGCATCCAGCAACGACCATGCGTCCTGAACATAGGTCGGTAATTGATAGTGAGCAGGGTCGGGATCCCAGGCCGAGCAGCCGCGGCCGCGCAAATCCGCGGCCAGCACC
>Ga0207099_1001_pt1 | contig 53128 bp, 50 predicted proteins | sample Alteio_BWMinHeat_85_FD_153521 | JGI IMG/M metagenome (GOLD analysis project Ga0207099, IMG submission 153521) | Enriched cells from forest soil in Barre Woods Harvard Forest LTER site, Petersham, Massachusetts, United States -... | ecosystem: Environmental > Terrestrial > Soil > Temperate forest >... | reverse complement strand
CTACCTCGAATCGACGAGCGACATTCCGGAGCCGCATGAGTTCGTGTCGCGCCTGACGATTTCCCACGGCGGCCACGAGCATCATTACGAAACGCCGTTCACAGAGGATGCGCACGGCCATGCGTCCGGAGAGCGAGTCGGCGGGCATTCGCACGCGCATGGCGATCATAATCACGTTCACGGTTCCGGAATTCTGGCACGGCTGCGCGGCGCATTCGCGCACTCGCACAGCACGGCGGACAAGGTGGACCCGACGATGGAAAGCAGCGAGCAGGGCATTCGCGCGCTCAAAGTGTCACTCCTCGGGCTTGGCGCAACCGCGCTATTCCAGCTTTTCATCGTGTTCACATCCGGCTCGGTGGCGCTGCTTGCGGATACCATCCACAACTTTGCGGATGCCGGCACGAGCGTGCCGCTGTGGATTGCCTTTGCTCTCACCAAGCGCGGCGCGAACCGACGTTTCACCTATGGCTACGGAAAAACCGAAGATGTCGCGGGCGTTGTCATCGTGCTCATCATTTTCTTCTCTGCCTGCGTTGCCGCTTACGAGGCAGTGATGAAGATCGTTCACCCTCACCCAATGGATCATCTGTGGTGGGTCGCCGCGGCGGCAATCATCGGATTTGTCGGGAATGAAGCGGTTGCGATATTTCGCATCAACGTGGGGCGCGAGATCGGCTCTGCCGCTTTGATCGCAGACGGACAGCACGCCCGCATCGATGGGTTTACGAGCCTTTCTGTCCTGCTGGGCGTGATCGGCACGTTGATGGGCTTTCCCATTGTTGATCCGATTGTTGGCGTTAGTATCGCGCTTACCATACTTTTCATTGTAAAAGAAGCGGCTGTTTCCATTTGGACACGGCTGATTGACGGGATCGAGCCCGAGATTCTGAGCGAGATCGAGCATGCATCGACGCATGTAGAGGGTGTGCTGGCTGTGCATGATGTACGAGCCCGGTGGATCGGACACCGCGTTCACAGCGATATCGCGGTTGAGGTTGATCCCCACCTGTCGGTTTACGAAGCTGATGCGCTTTCCAAAAAAGTCGAACAGGCGGTGCGCGATCATGTGCGCCTCCTCGGCAGCGTGATCGTGCGCGTCTGCGCCGGAAAGGAAACGGCATAGTAAAGGCGGGTAGAAGAAGTTTTTGGATGCCCCACTCCCTTAACTCGACGAGTTTAGACTACAGCGGCGGCATCCGGCGGGCTTTTCGGCCATATTCACTCTCTCTTGCCGAGCGGCGATGGAATCGCGTTCTACTTTGCCAGCGCGCTCAAAGGACTCTGCTCAATCGGAAAACGATCTTTAAGGACTCTTCGGCGCGCCGCAGTTCCAGCGTGACTTCATTGCCATATCCAGACGCTAAAACACCACAGAGGTCTCGAACCCCTCAGGGAGTTCTTCATATTGAGATGCGAAAGATTGATCGTGCCCGCCCGAGCGACAGTCGCCCAGAGCCAGCAGATGGTCATTCGGCGCTTGGAATAGAGGCTGCGTCGAGAGAATGACATCGGTAAGCGGTAACGATTTCTCAAGGGTTTTTGCGGCGCGTGGTGTTTTACGTGTCGGAGGGAGCATCCAAACCAGCTCCCACCAATTAGAAAAACAAACCAATTCCGAAACTCAGAAATTATGAAAATCTCAAAAACTCTTCTTACCGTCGCAGTGGCCGCCGTCAGCCTTTCTGCTGTGAAGGCGGACGATTTCCTACTCGTCCCGAACGGACACGGCCAATACAATGTGATCGCTCGCGCTCCCGAAGCGCCCACGATCGCCCTGTTTGTCTCCGGCCAGCGCCACGAGACATCGCCGGCATCCGGCGCCAGCACGTTCGTGACCACCAGCAAAGATAGTGGTCACGGCCAGACTATCGTTCTCCGTCGCGCGGAGTAAGTCTCGGCTGGTCGGATGAAATTGTGGAGCTGCGCCAGCCAGGCGCCGGCGTAGCTTTGGGGCGTACGAGAGGGACATGGAAATAACCGAGCGGAAAAATGAAAACTCCAGAAGATGGTGAGTTAAAAGCGAAATTGCAGTCTTGGCAGATTGAAGCGCGCGTGCCTGCCGGCTTCCAGCGGGAGGTCTGGCAACGAATTGCCGCTCGTGATCAAGCCCGGCACGACGTTCCGTGGCGCCGGCTTGTCCGTTGGATCGCCGTTGACTTGGCGAGGCCGCAGTATGCCACCGTTCTGATCGTGCTCGGAATCGCAGGTAGCGTCACTGTCGCGCACTTACAGGCTCAGGAAGTCAATTTGCGCTCGCGAAATGAGATGCAAAACCGATACGTGCAGTCGATTGACCCGATGGCTCAAACGGCTTCCGGTACGAGGTAGGAACGGCTATGAAAGGGATTCTCGTTCTTTTGGTAGCGGCACTGACATCCGCGACCTCCTATTTTGCTTACCTGCACTCCGCGACCCAGCCGACAGAAACAATGCTGGCTAAGCCGGATTGCGGCATGGAATGGCTTGGCGCCGAGTTTCAGTTAACCGGCGAACAGTTTGCGAAGATCAAGGAGCTGCACGATGCATATCGCCCGAAATGCACCTTGATGTGTCAGAGAATTGGCTCAGCGAATGAGAGACTGGCTCAGTTACTCGGGAACAATCAATCCATGACGCCGGAGATCGAAGCTGCATTAAGGGAATGTGCGACTGTTCAGGAGGAGTGCCGCAGCAATACGCTGGCTCATATTTATGCCGTGCGGGCTGTCATGGGCCCCGAGAGCGGCGCCCGATATTTCAAGATGATGAGTGCTCGCATCTTCGGCACGGCGCCGGAGGAAGACACGGCGATTTCCCGCTCCGCGCCATCCACGCCATAATCAATCTCGACTCTTCATGCTTTCCACACTAAAGATTGGCCTCATGTTCAGACAGATCGGGATTGCCATTCTTGTGGCTATGGCGTTGTTCGTCGCGCCGTTTTCCCTCCCCGGAACTGTTTGCCAGATGCCCGGGCAGGCAAATCTGAAGACCATGACGTGCCATGGCTGCTGCGCGGCCATGAAATGCTGCCAGATTCATGCGCCGGACAAGTCGCAGCCCGCGGAATTGCCCGCCCATGCAGACGCCCATTCGCATCTAACTGCGACAATTGCGACGATTCCGATAGCTCTCCTTTCAGCCCAACTGTACGCGCCCCCTTTGATCTTTCGCGAGCCCGTCGCGTTTCCGCGGCCCTCGGCACGCGAGACGCTTGCGATTCTTCGCATTCGCCTCATCTGATCCACGGAGTTTGACGCCCGAGGTGCGCCCTTTCATCGGCGCCTCCCGACATCATTCATTCTCCGAGGACCCGTGAAAACAACTTATCTATTACTTTTTAGTCTCATTCCAACACTCAGTCTCCGCGCCGAGAATTGGCACGACCATGCTGAGGGCGCTTCGGCCCGCTTCGGATCTTCCCTCACGATTCGGGAGGTTACCCGTTCGGTGCTGGCGAGCAACCCCGCCGTCAAGGAGGCGGAAAAGAAGTGGGAGGGAATGAAAGATCGTATTCCGCAGGCGGCGGCATGGGACGATCCGAAACTCAGCGCGAGTTCCCGGCTCGGACGTTTCGTATCCGTTTCGCCCAACGCTTTCATGGACCAGGCGGTGAGTATCGAGCAAATGCTACCGATCTCCGGGAAGAATCGCTCGCGCGCCAGGATCGCCGCCGCCGAAGCGCTATCGGCCTTCGAAGATGTGCGGCGCCAGCAGATCGATGTGCTTGCCAAAGCCCGCGCATCCTTTTTCCGATTGACAAACGCCTACGCGCAACTGGAATTGAATCGAAAAAATCTCGTTTCCCTAAAGGACATCGCCGAAATCAGCCGCTCCAGATACGCAGTAGGAGCCGAAACCGCGGCAGACGCGCTCGTCGCCGAGACTGAGGCAAGCAAACTCCTGGAGTCAGCGCACGATCTTTTGAAGGCCCTCGCGGCCGAGCAGTCGCAGATCAATGTCCTGATGAACCGTGATGCTTTCTCGCCGCTGGCGCCCCCAGTGGATGCGGAGATTGGGGAGCCGAACCTATCGATCACAAGACTGCGCGCGTTGACACTTGCCAACCGTCCCGAGGTGCGGATCGCGGCCGCCGCGGTTGAGGCGCAGAAGGCCAGGCTCCAATTGGCCTATCGGGACTGGATTCCCGATCCCGCGGTAAGCCTTCAAGCGCAACGCTACAACGCGGCGTCCCAAGCGATCAGCGAACTGGATGCCGGCATCTCCTTCACGCTGCCGTGGGGCAATCACCGGAAGCACTCGTCGGAAGTTCATGAAGCCGAAGAGAATCTGGACGCAGCGCGGGAAGCGCTTGCCCGCGCGCAAACAGAATCGGTCGGTCTGCTGCGTGATGCGCTCGATACCGTCGAGACGAAGCGGCATCACGTCGAACTTTTTCGAGACAAGATCGTGCCTCAGGCCCGGCAAGCCTTCGTAGCGAACCAGCTATCCTACACCTCCGGAAAAGCCGGCTTTTCCGACTGGATCACCGCAGAGCGCAACCTGCGGGACCTGGAGTCGATGGCGCGTCAGCACCTTTCGGATTATCAGGCCGCCCTGGCCGAACTCGAGGCCGTAGTTGGCGCCGATCTCAGTATCTTCCCCCCGGAATCAACAGGGAAGGACACAAAATGAGAACGACCAGGCGCCTGGCACATTTGCTATTGCTGGCATTACTCCTCGCTCTACCCGCGTGCCAGAAAAAGGACGACGGGGGCAAGGCAAGCGATGTCGATTACTATACCTGCACCATGCATCCATCGGTTCACTCGAAAGATCCCGGCAAGTGTCCGATTTGCTCAATGGATCTTGTCCCTGTCATGAAAAAGGATTCCGGAGGATCGATGAACACCATGCCGGAAATGACCGGCAGCAGCGCGGATGCGAAACCGAGCGAGTTCGTCGTGCCGGTCGAACGGCAGCAGCAAATCGGGGTGACATACGCCACCGTGGAACGCAAGGCGCTGCATCGCACCGTCCGCGCTGTCGGCATGATACAGCCGGACGCCTCGCGCTCCTGGCAATTCGTTGCTCGCGTCGATGGTTACGTCCAGAAGCTCTACGTCACCTCGCCCGGCGAGATCGTCGACAAAGGTGCTCCGCTGATGTCGATTTATAGTCCGGATGTGCTCACGAGCGAGCGGGAACTGGCGCAGTTATTGCGGATGCGCGATAAGAAGGCTTCTCATGATGCCGGGGAAACACCGGCCAAGCTAATCGAAGCGGCCGAGTCACGATTGCGGCAGTGGAACGTCACGGAGGACCAGATTGCGGCGCTGGAAAAATCGCGCATGCCGAACGAGAATTTAACCCTGCTTTCGCCTTTCCGCGGGATCATCCAATCGGTTCCCGTCGCCCAGGGGAAGAATGTAAAGACCGGCGATCTCCTGGCCGAAGTGGCTGATCTATCCGACGTTTGGCTCTGGGCCGAGTTCTACGAAGACGAGATCTCAGTGGTCAAGCCAGGTCAACCGGTCGCCATCACAACCAAAGCCTATCCCGGCGAGGAATTTGCCGGCCAGATCGGGCTGATCAACCCTTTTGTGGACGAGTTGAAGCGCACGTCGAAAGTGCGCATCGACATACCGAATCCGGATTTTCAGTTGCGACCGGGCATGTATGCAAATGTCTACCTGGGCGTCGATGCAGGCGAAGGGTTGACAATCCCGGTCAACGCGATCATGCCGACCGGTGACCGGAATGTAGCCTTCGTCGGCAAGGGCGATGGCCGGCTGGAACCTCGCCTCGTCGAACTCGGCGGAAAGTTCAATGATTTCTACGAGGTCAAGGCCGGGCTTTCGGAAGGCGAGCGGGTCGTCTCGAGCGCAAATTTCCTCATCGACGCGGAGTCAAAGGTCCAGGGCGCGCTCAAAGACTTCCAGGAACCGCGGCTTGAGAAACCGGAGGGCAAACAATGATCGAACGCATCATTGAAGCCGCCTCCCGAAATAAGTTTCTCATCTTTATTTTTACGATCTTCGCCATAGCGGCGGGGATCTATGGCCTCTACCACACACCGCTCGATGCAATTCCGGACCTGAGCGATGTCCAGGTCATCGTCTATACAGACTGGGAGGGGCGCTCGCCGGATTTGATTGAAGATCAAATCACGTATCCGATTTCCACGCGCTTCATCGCCGCGCCGAAGGTAAAATTCGTCCGGGGTGAGTCGATGTTCGGCAAGTCGTTCGTTTACGTCATCTTCGAGGACGGCACGGACATCTATTGGGCGCGCTCGCGCGTCATCGAGTATCTCAATTCCGTTCGCGGCTCGCTTCCGGAAGGAGTGAACCCGGTGATCGGTCCGGACGCGACGGGAGTCGGCTGGGTATACGAATACGCGCTGGTGGATGACACCGGAAAGCACAATCTCGCGGAACTGCGCTCGTTCCAGGATTGGAACCTCCGCTATGCCCTCGAATCCGTGAAGGGCGTCTCCGAAGTCGCGTCCATCGGCGGCTTTGTCAAGCAGTATCAAGTCGATTTGGATCCCAACGCGCTGGTTGCTTACAACATCCCGCTCAGCGATGTCGTCAACCGGATCAAAATGAGCAACGCCGACGTAGGTGGAAAAATCTTCGAGGTTGCGACCACCGAGTATTACATCCGCGGTCGCGGTTACATCAGGAGCGTCAAGGACATCGAGGACATCGTCCTCAAGATGGAGAATGGGACGCCGGTTTACGTAAAAAATGTCGCCATTGTGCATCTGGGCGCGGACATGCGGCGCGGAGTGGCGGAACTGGATGGCAGGGGCGAGACGGTCGGCGGCATCGTCGTCATGAGATACGGAGAGAACGCCCTCACGGTGATAGACGGGATTAAAAAGAAGCTCGAAGAGGTGAAATCTTCGCTGCCGCCAGGTGTCCGCATCGTTCCGGCTTATGACCGGAGCGACCTGATCAAGCGCGCCATCGCAACGCTCAAGGAAAAGCTGATCGAGGAAAGCATCGTCGTCGCGCTGGTCTGCCTCGTCTTTCTCTGGCATGTGCGCTCCGCCTTCGTGGCAATCATCACCCTGCCGATCGCCATCATTCTTTCTTTCGTGCCGATGTTTTATATGAAGCTGACGAGCAACATCATGTCGCTCGGCGGAATTGCCATTGCCATCGGCGCCATGGTCGATGCGGCCATCATTATGGTCGAAAACGCCCATAAGGCGCTTGAGCATTTCCGCGACGAACAGGGCCGGGACCCGACGAATTCCGAACGCATCGCGACGATCATTGCCGCCGCGAAAACCGTCGGCCGCCCGCTATTCTTTTCACTCCTCGTCATCACAGTCAGTTTTATCCCGGTGTTCTCCCTCACCGCGCAGGAGGGGCGGCTGTTTAAGCCGCTCGCCTTTACCAAGACTTTCTCGATGTTCTTTGCGGCGCTCCTTGGCGTCACGCTCGTGCCAGTGCTCATGACGCTTCTTATCCGGGGCAAGATCACTCCGGAAATCAAGAATCCGGTCAATCGGCTCCTCATCTGGGCCTACCAACCGCTCGTGAATTTCGTCCTGCGGTTTCGCTGGTTCACGCTGCTTTGCGCGCTGCTGATTCTCGCCGCGACCGTCTATCCTTTTCAGAAACTTGGAAAGGAGTTCATGCCGCCCCTCAATGAAGGTTCCCTGCTCTATATGCCAACCGCGGTCCCCGGCATGTCCATCACCGAGGCGACGAAGATCCTCCAAATCCAGGACCGCCAGTTGCGCAAGATTCCCGAAGTCGAGCGGGTCTTTGGCAAAGCAGGCCAATCGGAAACGCCCACGGACCCCGCGCCCCTCTCGATGTTCGAGACGGTCATTTCACTGAAGCCATTTGACCAGTGGCGGCCCGGAATGACGTGGGAAAAGCTCATCGCGGAAATGAACGCCAACACCAAAACGCCAGGGATGGCCAATATTTTCTGGATGCCGATCCAGACGCGCACGGAGATGCTGACGACCGGCTTCCGCACGGTGCTCGGCGTCAAAGTTTTCGGGCCCGATCTCGGGCGGATCCAAAACGTCGCCATCGACATTGAAAAGGCTCTCGGCGATTTGCCGGACACAAGGAGCGTATTCGCCGAGCGAACCACAGGTGGGTATTTCCTCGATTTCGCGGTCAATCGGGAAGCCAGCGCACGCTACGGACTCACGGTTAGCGATGTCAACGATGTCGTTGAAACGGCGATCGGAGGGAAAACAATCACGACCACCGTTGAAGGCCGCGAGCGTTATCCCGTCAACGCGCGATACGCCCGCGATTTCCGCCAGGATCTCGATTCTCTCAAACGCGCGCTGGTTCCGACACCCGCCGGCACGCAGGTCCCTATCGGATTGCTCGCGGATATCCGTTACCGCACGGGTCCGCCTGATATCCGCAACGAAAACGGTCAACTTGTCGGATTTGTGTTTGTGGACGTCACCACCGCCGATATTGACGGCTATGTGCGCAAAGCTTCCCAGCGTTTGCGCGAGCGCATCCAGTTTCCGCCCGGCTATTACATCCAGTGGGCTGGGCAGTTTGAATATCTCAAGGCGGCCGAACAACGACTCAAGGTTGTGGTTCCGTTCACGTTGCTCATCATCTTCGTGCTCATCTACATGAATACGCAGTCAGTGTTGAAAACCTTCGTCGTCCTGCTGGCGGTGCCTTTCTCACTGGTCGGCGCGTTCTGGTTTCTTTATCTGCTTGGCTACAACATGAGCGTCGCCGTCTGGGTCGGCCTCATCGCGCTCGCGGGCCTCGATGCGGAGACCGGCGTCGTGATGCTTCTTTACCTCGACCACGCCTGGGAGAAATACGTCGCCGAGGGGCGAATGCGTTCGATGGCGGATCTCCACGACGCCGTGAAAGAAGGCGCTGTGCAACGCATTCGGCCGAAGATCATGACCGTGTGTGCAATCCTCTTCGGCCTTCTACCGATCATGTGGTCGCCCACCACGCAAGCCGGCGCCGATGTGATGAAGCGCATTGCTGCGCCGATGATCGGCGGCGTGGTCACCAGCGCAATTCTGGAGCTGCTTATTTATCCTGTGATTTTTGTAATCTGGCGTCGCTATTCGCTGCCAGTGGAAGAACGTGTCGAAGAATTCGGCGACGTAATACGAGAGCCCGTGCCATGAATATGCCCGGACAATGACATCCTCATCAGCGGACCGTGATGTTGAGTTGATGCTACAACTCAAGGCCGGCGACGACCTCGCCCTGAATGAATTGATCCTACGCTGGCAGACGCCGCTGGTCGCGTTCATCTATCGCTACATTGGCAGCGAGGCAGACTCGCTTGATCTCGCGCAGGAAACATTCGTGCGCGTTTATCAGAGCCGGATGAGCTATAAGCCATCGGCAAAATTCTCGACGTGGTTATTCACGATCGCGAGCAACCTCTGCCGCAACGCCATTCGCTGGCGGGATCGGCATCCGACCGTCGCGGCGACGACGACGGACCGGGCTGGCGAGCCGTACGATCTTCTCGAAACGACCGCTTCCGGCGAACGCTCTCCTGCCGACAACGCGGCGCATAACGACCTCGCCTGCGCTGTGCGCGAACATGTCCAGGCACTCCCGCACGATCTCAAGACCGCGGTGCTGCTCTTCGAATATGAGGATCTCTCGCACCAGGAAATCGCCGCCGTTCTCGGCTGCTCGGTGAAGGCTGTCGAGACGCGTCTCCACCGCGCGCGAAAACTCCTGCACGATTCGCTCACACGCTGGAAGATCAACTGACCCACTCCATATCCCGCAAACGCCGCACCTCTGCAGTAAACGACCGGGTCTTATCACACGGTTGGGAAGGGGTTGCGCTCGGCGAACCCTTTTTGGTGCCAGTAGGGATAGGTGAGCGGGACCGCGCTGGGCTTGTCGAGTCTGGCAATCTGTTCCGGCGCCAGATTCCAGCCGACGGCGCCGAGATTCTGCCTGAGCTGCTCCTCGTTGCGCGCGCCGATGATGACGCTCGATACGGTGGGGCGTTGCAGCAGCCAGTTTAGGGCGATTTGCGGAATGGTCTTTCCGGTTTCCCCGGCCAATTCATCCAGCGCGTCCACGACGTTGAAAAGATGCTCGTCGGCGACCTGTGGCCCGGCATCCGCTGTCTCGCGCAGACGGTCGCTTGGCGGCGATGCCTGGCCGCGGCGAATCCTGCCGGTCAGCCGCCCCCAGCCGAGCGGGCTCCAGACCATCGCGCCGACTTTTTGATCCACGGCCAGCGGCATTAGCTCCCATTCATACTCGCGTCCGATGAGGGAGTAGTAAACCTGGTGGGCGACGTAACGAGACCAGCCGTATCTTTGCGCGACGGCCAGCGATTTCATCAGGTGCCAGCCGGAGAAATTCGAGCAGCCGATGTAACGGATCTTTCCCGCGCGCACGAGATCATCGAGCATCGCAAGCACTTCCTCGACCGGTGTCAGCGCGTCGAAGCCGTGCAATTGAAAGAGATCGATACGGTCCGTGCCGAGGCGCCGGAGGCTCGCCTCGACGCCACGGGTCAAATGCCAGCGTGAGGAACCGACATCATTCGGTCCGTCGCCGAAGCGAAAGGTTCCCTTCGTGGAGATGAGGACCTGGTCGCGGCGCCCCTTGATCGCCTGTCCGAGCACTTCTTCCGCAAGGCCGTTGGAATAAATGTCCGCCGAATCGAACATCGTGAGCCCCGCGTCGAGGCAGATGTCCACGAGCTTCGTCGCTTCCTCCGCGTTGGTGGCGCCCCAGGCTTTGAAGAATGCGGTGCCGCCGCCGAAAGTCCCGGTGCCAAGAGTCAGCGCCGGGACCTTGAGCCCCGACCCGCCAAGCTGTCTGTATTCCATGTTCATCGAAGAAATCTACCCGCTCAATTGCCTCGCAGGTAGGAAAAATAGGCTCAAACTTTCGTGTTTGCGAGGGACCGCAGTTTCCGCTCCTATACCAACCGCCCCCATGACTTCCTCCGCACGTTTTTTGTGTCTGGCTCTCTTTGCCGCCCTTCCAGGAGCGGCCCCGGCCCAGGCGCCATCCCCGAGCGTAACCGGGGCGCCCTCTGCCGTTTCCGCGGCGTTGCCAGAATCAAGACAGGCCTCTGCCTCGACGTTGCCTGGCAAAGGACTTGCGCAACATCCATTTTTCTACGCGGGCGAATGGAATTTCCCCAAACCGGACCAAACCATGTTCATCGTCCGCGATGGCAAGGTGGCGTGGTCTTACTCCATTCCGCTAAAGGACGCCGAGAAAAATATCCAGGAGATCAGCGATGCGACGGTGCTCTCCAATGGCAACGTTGTTTTCGCGCGCAAGACGGGCGCGGGCGAGGTCACGCCGGAAAAGAAGCTCGTTTGGAACTACGACGCGCCCAAAGGGTTCGAAGTCCACGTCGCGCAGCCCTTGGGCCTCGACCGCGTGATGATAATCCAAAACGGCGACCCGGCAAAGGTGATGCTCATCAACACGACCAGCGGCAAGACGGAGAAGGAATTCGTCCTCCCGACGGGCAGCCCTTCAAAAACTCACGGGCAGTTCCGCCGCGCGCGGATCACGCCCGCAGGGACGCTGCTCGCCGCGCATATGGACAATGACAAGGTGGCCGAATACGACATGGATGGAAAGGAAATCTGGTCGGTTGCCGTGCCGTCGCCGTGGGCGGCAACGCGGTTGAAAAATGGGAACACTTTGATCAGCAGCAACAAGGGATTCGTCCTCGAAGTCAACGAGGACGGGAAAGCGGTGTGGGAGTTCTCGCAGAAGGACGTTCCCGACATCAAACTCTACTCCCTTCAGGAAGCGAACCGTCTTGCGAACGGCAACACGGTCATTTCCAACTGGTGCCCGAATGGGGTAAAGAAACCCGAAGACTGGCGGAACACAGTGCAAGTGCTGGAAGTGACGCCGGACAAGAAAGTGGTCTGGGCATTGCGCTCATGGGAAGAGCCGGCGGACCTTGGCCCGGCCACCTGCATCCAGTTGCTCGATGAACCGGGCATTCCCGAGAAGCAAGAGCAGCAACGGTGAGGCAAGTCTGGCATCAACATCGATTCTGGTTCGGAGTAGAGGGGGTTTCACCGATCCGGGCGCCGCTTCCCCGTCCGAACCCAAAAAATGCCTCCAACGCTGGCGCGCCCAGCGCAATCCAGATCTTCATCACTTCATAAATAATGATCGTCGTAAAGCTGACGGCAAACCAGACGAATATCTCTTCGATGGGAAGATCAAACCACGCGCCGATCGTCATGCCCATCATTGCCTGGGGGCGAAAGCCCCACCAATGGTAAGGCAGAGCCAGTGTTACCTCCCATAAAAGGCTGATGAGGACGATCAGGAAGCAAGTAAAACCAAATGCCCGCCAGTTGATAAACAGCTTCGCAGTGTGAAAAAACCCCGCGGATGGGACGAGCGCCACAAGCACGATGTAAGTGAAGTAGGAGGGGAATCCTTCTTTCGAGTTCGAGAATTTGTAAACGACCGCTGTTAAGATCAGCGCAAGTCCAAGGATTACGGACGGGAAGTGAAATCTCAGAATGCGGTTCATCCCTTGCGCCTCAGCTTTGTAGTCAGGAATATTGTAGGCGCTAACCCAGTATTCGTCCGCCCATAGGTAGCTTAGAAGCACTATGACGAATCCGGTTAAATAGAACACGAACTCTTCAACCGGAATCGGTCCGCCGATTCCAGGAACGCCGATCCCCAGCGTTGCGGCCTTATTCGAGAAAGTGAAAAAGACGTTCCCGAAGAGCAGATCGAGCGCAAATCCCAGCGGCGTCAGCACCGCTATCGTCCGCAGGAACGCCCTGCGCGGGAAATGCAAATCCGGCCTGCGAATAAACCAGCAAGCCAGCGCGGCAATCGGGACGATAAACAACAGTAGACTCCATGTATACCCGAACGGTGTGGGATTATCCGAAGCAATCTTGAGAACCCCAGGTTGCGACACACTCCTTAAGGTCATTGCGGCGGGAATGATGATAGCCGCCGCGATGGCGACAATCACTTGGAACGCCTCACTTGGCAGCCGCGGCGCCCGGTTCATGATTGGGAATCTGCTGAGAGAACTGCGGGGCCAGAGCAGGGACCGCCTTTTTCAGTTCGTCGATCACGAGCCCGGCGAAGACCTCGCCGCCTTTGGGGGTAAGGTGGGTGAGATCTTTCTTGCCGTCGGCGCCCACCGGTGAAAAGGCGTCGCAGCCCTCGGGCCCGAGCCGTTCGACCAACTCATGCGAGCGTGCATGGAGATCGACCAGCGGCGCGTGTTTCTGTTCCGCCACCGCCTTTGTCGCCTCGGCATACGGGACGAGCAGGTCCTCCAGCTTTCCGGCGCGGAAGGTGCGCCGGACGAGCGAAGTCACCAGGATCGGCTCGGCCCCCGCGGCGCGGGCTTCATCGATGTAACGGGCGAGATTCTCACGAAACGTGGTAGCGGGGTCGGTTTCGCGGTCCGGCCCCTTGCCGTGCATGTCGTTGTGTCCAAACTGGATGAGGATGTGCGTCGGATGCGCGGCCAGGACCTTGTCCCAGTCACCGATGGCCCGATAGCTCTTCGAGCTGGCGCCGTTGTGCCCGAAATTGACGCCGGTGGCGCCACCGGTCAACCCGGCCAGAAAGGCGTTCCCCCAGCCGTATTGGCGGGCGACGGTGGAATCGCCTACCAAGGCGATATTCACCGCGGGAGGAGACGCGACGGCATCAACGGACCGGGCGAGCAATGCCAGGCAGAAGAGCATCGGCCACCTCAGCCAGGAACAAAGGGCGGGAGCAAAAAGAGAGCAGGGGTTCATCACAGTGGAGTGTTTGGCGGGTCACCGTCTCAGACGAATTTCGAGCAAATTAACAAATCAGCGCTTCTTCGCCACTCAAACCGTGCTTCTCCACCCAATCCGCGCTTTTCTTCAATCTCTCCGTAACCATGGTGCGCCCATCCCATCCCCTCGCCCGACTGATGCGCCGGCCTTGATTGATTCCGCCCTTTCTGTGATGATCCGAAACGAGCAGGGCAAGTCTGGCGCCCCGCCAACTCGATGAACAGCCAGCAACCCTCGAACAACCCCCAAAGCCCATGTCCTTCTGCACCCAAAACGCCGCGCGCCGGAGAGCCGCGACCGCCTTCCTTTTGTCGATGCTCGTCCTGCCGGGCGCGACCCCGTCCGAACTCCGCGCCGCGCCGCCGCACACCTTCGTGATCGGCGAAAAAGAGTTCCTGCTCGATGGGAACCCGCTCGTCATCCGCTGCGGAGAAATCCATTTCGCGCGCGTGCCGCGCGAATATTGGCAGCACCGGTTGAAAATGTGCAAAGCGATGGGCTTGAACACAGTGTGCGTTTATTTATTTTGGAATTTCCACGAATGGGAAGAGGGAAAATATGATTGGAGCGGCGCGGCGGACGTGGCGGAATTCTGCCATCTCGCACAGGCGGAAGGCTTGTGGGTCCTGCTACGGCCCGGGCCGTATTCCTGCGCGGAGTGGGAGATGGGCGGTCTGCCGTGGTGGCTGGTGAAGCACGACAAGATCGCGCTTCGCTCAAAGGACCCGGCCTTCCTCGAGCCGGCCACTAAATACCTGCGGGAGGTAGGGCGCGTGCTCACACCGCTGCAAATTACGCATGGCGGGCCGCTGCTGATGGTGCAGGTGGAAAACGAATACGGTTCATTCGGCAATGACGCCGGATACATGGGCGCGTTGCGGCAGGCGCTGCTCGACGGCGGGTTCGACGTGCCGCTCTTTGCGTGCAACCCGTCCAACGCGATCGGCCACGGATACCGTCCCGATCTCTTCCAAGTCGTCAATTTCGGACACGGCGCGCCGGCGAGCGCTTTCGCGGAGCTGCGGAAATTCCAAAAAACCGGGCCGCTGATGAACGGGGAGTATTACCCCGCCTGGTTTGACATGTGGGGGCGCAAGCATCACACGGGCGAGATAGCGCCTTATCTCGCCGACCTCGAATATATGCTGAAACACGGCGAGTCCTTCAGCATCTACATGGCGCACGGCGGCACATCGTTCGCGCTTTGGTCAGGCGCGGACCGTCCATTCGTTCCGGACTGTTCGAGCTACGACTATGACGCGCCGATCAGCGAGGCGGGCTGGGTAACCCAGAAATTCACCCGCACGCGCGAACTGTTCGCAAAATATTTGCTGCCGGGCGAAACGCTGCCCGATGCGCCGCCGAAGAATCCGGTAATCGCCATCGCGCCATTCGCGCTCAAGGAATCCGCGCCGATTTTTGAGAACCTGCCCGCTTCCAAAAAAGACGAGTCGCCGCGGACAATGGAGTTTTATGATCAGAGCCGCGGTTGCACGGTGTATCGCACGACGCTGCCGGCGGGCCCGGCGGGAGAATTGAGTGCGAAGGAAATCCACGATTTCGGCTGGATTTTTCTCGATGGAAAACCAGCGGGCGTGATGGACCGGCGCCTCAGGCGATACCGCGTGGAGCTTCCCGCGCGCACCGCACCCGCGCGGCTGGACATTCTCATCGAGTCCGTGGGACGCGTGAATTTCGGAAAGGAAGTTTTCGACCGCAAAGGTCTGCACGCGCCGGCGGAATTCACCGCGGCCGGCGGCTCGCCGACCGAGCTGAAAAACTGGGAGATATTCCCTCTCCCGCTCGATGCGGCGGAACTTTCCTCATTGAAATATCAAGACACGGAAGCGCAGCCGGACAAACCCTATCCCGCGTTCTGGCGCGGCTCATTTGAAGTGGACAAACCGGGCGACACTTTTCTGGACATGAAAAGCTGGGGCAAAGGGGTGACGTGGGTGAACGGCCATTGCCTGGGTCGTTTTTGGAACATCGGCCCGACGCAGACGATGTATCTGCCCGGTCCGTGGCTGCGCGCCGGAAGCAACGAAGTCGTCGTGCTCGACCTGCTCGGTCCGCAAAAGCCGGAGCTGGCGGGACTGGAAAAACCGATCCTCGACGAACTCCATCGCGAATTGGATTTCGCCAAGGGCGTGCGCGCGAAAGGAACATTCACGGCGGAGGGCGTCGCGCCTGCGGCGGAGGGAAGTTTCGCGCCGGAAATCAAGTGGCAGGAAGCGCGGTTTAAATCGCCGCAACAAGGCCGATACCTCTGTCTCGAAGCGCTGAGCGCGAATGACGGCAAACCGGTTGCCGCCGTCGCCGAATTGGATGCTCTCGACGCTAAGGGCGAATCGATGTCCAAGGCGAATTGGAAAATCCTATGGGTGGACAGCGAGGAAACGACTGCGGCATCCGGCGAAGCCGAGAATGCGCTGGACGGCCAGCCGGCGACGATGTGGATCACGGAATTTGGCGAGTCGACCCGCAACTTTCCACATTACATCATCATCGACCTCGGCGAGAACCAGACGCTCAGCGGAATCCGTTACCTGCCGCGCGCCGGCAAGCCCGACGAACTGGGTCGCGTCAAGGACTACCGGGTTTACCTGAGCGATAAATCCTTCGGTCTCACGCCGAGCCACTAAAAGATTTAGAGAGTAGATGAAAAGTCGTAATGACCGGAGGCAACCTCGAAGACCGCCAGCCCAAGTTCCTCACGCAGAAGCTTGACACCGGGCGCGTGACTGGCAGGGACGCCGCTTTCGTTCACCGCATCGGCGCGTCGCGCCGGCATGCAGACCGTGGCGGTGCTCCCCGCGGGGATGACGACCGCAAGCTGAAATCTCCCGCCGGTTCTCTTCCACTCAGAGGAAATCTTCCCGCGCACGGAGTCGTAGCTCGCCTTTGCCCACGTGATGTCGCCGACAGGTCTCGGGCGCACGATAATGCGTTTAAAGCCGGGCCTGGCAGGATCGGGCGCAATGCCGGCAAGGTCGTGGAAAAACCATTCGTTGATCTGGCCTAACATGAAATGATTTTGGGACCCGAATTTGCCGACGCCTGCATCCCACTTCTCCGTCAGGCTGGTCGCCCCCTTTTTAAGCATCATGCCGTAACCAGGCCTTTCCGATTGGCTATTCATATCGAAAATGACGTCCGAACGACCTCCCTCCGCGAGCGCCCGCAGCAGGTAACGGTAACCGACGTCGCCCGAGGTTAACGAATTGCCCCGCCGGCGAACATCCGCGACGATGGCATCGAGCAGACGCGGACCCTGGTCCTCGGGGGCCAGACCCATCACGAAGGGGATGGCGTTCGCAGTCTGTGAACCCGTTGCATAAACTCCGGCATCCGCGTGGAAAAACTCGTCATTGAATGCGGCGCGGATTTCCGCGGCGCGATTGATGAATTCCCGGGCGTCTCCCGGCTTGTCCAGCAGCTCGGCAACGCGCGCCAAAATCCAATTGTCGTAATAGTAGAATGCGGTCGCGGTGAGCGCAGGCGGAGTGAGTTGTGAACCCCAGGGAGGTTTCGGTCCCAAGTCGTACCAATCACCCAGGCCGGTATGCACGATGTTTTTCTTCGACGTGGCCGCCAGGAACGCGACATAACGCTTCATTGCCGCATAGTGCCGGCGCAGCAGCGATGCATCCCCGGTAAATTGATACTGCTGCCACGGCACAATGACAAAGGCGCTGCCCCACTCCGGCGAGTTGCGGAAGCTGTCTGTGATGTTTGGTTGCGCCATGAAATATTCCGGCGCGATGTTGGGGATGAAACCGTTGTCGAGCTGGGAATCCGCCATGTCATCCACCATCTTCGCCAGGAGCGGCGCCATCTCGAAGTTGTAGCGGAGCGACGGTCCGTTCAGATGAGTCTGCTCGAGCCAGGGCAGCCTTTCACGATGCGGGCAGTCGGTCATCACGCTCATCATGTTGCTGCGTTGCGCCCAACGCACGAGCGCGTAGGTACGGTTGAATAACTCGCTGGAACAGGAGAACCCGCCAACTGGCCTGGATGAGGAATGAATGACGACGCTCTCGATCTTTTCCACCGTCGGCAAAAGTCCGCCCTTTTTAGCCGGAATCAGCTCGACCTGGAGGTAGCGCGCGCCCTGGTAAAAGAACTGTGGAAACCAAGTCTCGCCGCCGCCTCCCTTGAATGTGTATTGCCACCAGGCGGGACGCACACCGTCTTGCGTGCAAGAGGCGCGATCGGCCAGTCCATTCTTGCCCAAAAGTTCGGATGGAATAATGCGGACGGACGCGCCGGCATCCCCGGACGCTGCCAGCCGCGGCATCATCGAGGCATTCTGCCCGAAATCGTAGATAATGACGCCCGGCTTGGGAGTTGTCACTTTGACCGGCGCCAGGACATCCTGCATCCGGATGGGCGGCGCGGCGCATGAGAGACCGCGCAAGGCGCCCCCCGGCCCGCTGGTCGCCGCCGCGTCTTTCCACGCGCCATTTTCAAAACCCGGGCTATCCCAGCCCTTCGCTTCAAGGCGCGCATCATAGTCCTCGCCCGCGAAGAAATTCTCAAACGTCACCGGGCTCGGCGCAGCCTGCCAACTCTCATCCGTGCCGATGATCTCCGTCGAAGCGTCGGCGTATTCAAGCCGCAGTTGAGCTATGGCCTGCAACGGTCCAAACGACTGCCGGAATTTCACGTATCGATCGTCGGGAGCATCCGTGATATCATAGATTCCGTGCGCGAGCGAAAGGCCGATTGCATTCATTGCTCCTTCCTTTAATAAGGAAGTGATGTCGTAGGTCTGGTAAAGGACCGTCTTTTTGTAATTGGTCCAGCCCGGTTGGAGCAAATCGTCGGAAGCCTTGCCGCCGTTTACGAACAGCATGTAAATTCCAAGGCCGCTTATATTTAAAAGAGCGCGCCTCAATTGTTTTTTTACTGCGACGTCTCGCCGCAGCAACAGGCCCGGCGCCGCCTTTCCACTCAGTCCCGCCTCGCCTTGCATCTCCGGCGAGCCGATCCACTTTGCAGGCTGCCAGTCGGCGCCATGCAGCAGACCCGTTGTCCAGGTTGCGTTCGCGCTCCAGGCGGAAGGTTTGTCAGCCTCATCCCACGAGCGCGCCTTCCAAAAGACCTGTTGCGCGGACGCCGGCGTTTTGCCCTTGTAAGGTATTTGATAAGTCTCGCCGGACGGCGTCTTCCCGCTATCCCAGAGGTCGCCCTCATCGATGGAAAGAAGCTCTGGCGTCGAAGCCGCGATAATCTGGTACGCAGACTGAGAGGCGCCGCGTTCATTTGATTGCAAGATCCAACTCAAGCCCGGCTCGGGCGCGTCGATTCCAAGCGGATTCTCACCAGACTCGCACCGCAATTGGACGGGGATCAACGAAGCCATTTGGGGTGGGGATGCAATGCCGGCGCTGGTTTGCAAGACCGCGAACAATGCTGTGAAAATGAGGGTTGAGCGGCTCACGCTGCGGCGTTGCACAGATTCCTCTTCCTCCATGTCTGAGAGAAACCGCTTTAACGTGCCGGGGCGCGCGCAAATGTCAAGGACGCCAGCCATGGGCGAATTGCCTCCAATGAACGCCGGCGAATGGACCCTGCCGCTAGGCATCGGGGCACAATAAATGCTTGAAATCCAACCGATCCCATGGCCCGCGCGATACTTTTATGTCTGGCCCTCTTCCTCGCTATCCCGCGAGCCGCACGGGCTCAGGCCGTCGTCGAGGGACGCGTCGAATTGCCCAAATCGCAAGCCGCGGCGATCGCCAATAAACGATACGAAGTGGTGAGCAAGGCCGGGGTCATCGCGTTGGACCCGGCGGTGGCAGTCGTGTATCTCGAAGGATCGTTCCCTTCCCCGCCTTCCCCTCCGCGCGCGCAGATGGCGCAGAAGGATCTGGCGTTCGTCACGCCGCTCTTGCCGGTACGGGTCGGAACGATTGTCGAGTTCCCGAATCTCGACGACACCTATCACGACATCTTTTCTTATTCCAAACCGAAGCGGTTCGATATCGGACGGTATCGCAGCGATGAGAGACCGATCCCCTCGGAGGTCTTCGACCAGCCGGGCCTCGTGGCTCTTCACTGCGACATCCACGAGCACATGCGCGCGATCATCCTTGTGCTCGCCACGCCCTATTTCACAAAGAGTGATCCCGAAGGGCGATACCGGCTGGGCGATCTCCCGTCCGGCCATTACACATTGAAAGCGTGGGTGAATAGCACGACGACGTTGGAGCGGCCCGTGGAGCTAAAGAAGGGCGAGACTCTGCGCGTGGGTTTCCCGTGAGCAGCCAAACCTTGCTCAGGAAAGCGGGGATCGCCAGCTTCCGGGTGAAGCTTCTGGGCGCTATGATGCTGTCCATCTCGGCGCTCGCGGCCGGGGTGCTCTATTTCGCGCAACAGGGCGCCGAGGAGCAGGCTCAACAAAACCTCCAGCGCGAGTTTCAGAGCGAGCTCGGATTTCTGCTTGGAGCCCAACGCGCCCGCCATGTCGCAATCGCGGAGCGCTGCCGGCGCATGGCGAGGTCCGTGCGGATTCGCGCCTCGCTGGAAGAGGATGATGTCGGGGACCTGTATCGCAACGCGGAGATCGAACTGCGGGACGTGCTCGAGACGGCCGGCGAACCCGTCGATGCCGACACTCGGACCTTGCGCGCAAACTTCTACCGTTTCCTGGATGTAAACGGCGCCCTGCTGTCGCCGCCGGTCTCCGATGATTTCTCAAAGCCGCCGCTGTGGGAATCGCAACTTGCCAGCGCCGGCAAGCCGCCTGCCGAGCAACAGGTCGGCTATGTCGAGGTGAGAGCGAAGGATGGACACGAGGCGCTCAGCGAGGTGATCGAGACCCCGATCATCACGACCGACACGGGTGATGTCATCGGCGCGATTGTTCTCGGCTTCAAGCCGGTCGAGCTGGTCGGCAAACACTCGGGCGAGATGAAAACCGGGATCTGGCTCGGCGGCCGGCTCCACATGTCCTCGACATCCGCGCGCAGTTCCCCGGCCTTTGACCGCGATCTGACGCAAATCGTGAGCGCGCACGGCAGTTCGGCAAGCAACCTCACCGTGCAGGTGGCCGGCGCGCCGCACTTGCTGTTCTACACCCTGCTGAACCCGGGCTCTTACTTTCCGCCCGCCTACCAGGTCTGCCTTTATCCGCTGACAGATGCGCTCGCGCGCAAAAAGGAGCTGCTCTGGGAAATCATCGGCGCTGGCGTGCTCGTGTTCCTGGGCGGGCTCGCCGCGAGCCACTTCGTCTCGAAGCGTCTCTCCGCGCCAGTCGAGAAACTTGCGGAGGATTCCGCCGAACATCTCGTCCAGCGCGAACGAGCCGAAGCCGCGCTCGAACTGACGGAACAAAAGTACCGGAGCATCTTCGAGAACGCGGTGGAAGGCATCTTCTTGTTCGGGCCGGACGGGCGATTTCTCAGCGCGAATCCGGCGCTCGCGCGGATTTGCGGATTCGAATCGCCGGAACAACTTGTCGCGGAGCGAACAGACCCGGCGCGGGAGCTTTTCGTTGAGCCGAGGCAGTTCACCGAGTTTCTCGCGGTCACGGAAAAGGAGGGATCGAAATCGTCATTTGAAGCGGAGGTGTACCGGAAGGACGGAAGCAAGATCTGGATCTCGCAAAATGCGCGCGCGGTGCGGAACAGCGAAGGCGCGCTGATCTATTTCGAGGGGACCATCGAGGAGATCACCGAGCGCAAGCGGGCCGCGGACGAGTTGCTCGCATTGAATGCAGAGTTGCAGACCGCGCTGGCGGATCTCAACGCGACGCAAAAGCAGATCATCCAGCAGGAACGTCTCCGCGCGCTCGGTCAGATGGCAAGCGGCATCGCGCACGATTTCAACAACGCCCTGGTGCCGATCCTGGGCTTCTGCGAACTGCTCCTGCTGAGTCCGGGCATACTGGACGATAAACAAAAGACCTCCCGTTACCTTCAAACCATCCAGATCGCGGCGAAGGATGCCGCGAGCGTGGTCAGCCGGCTGCGCGAGTTTTACCGTCCGGACAAGAACGACCGGGAATTCGTTCCGGTGAATCTCAAACGGCTCGTCGAGCAGGCCATCACGCTCACCAAGCCGAAGTGGAAGGACCAGGCGCAGGCCAGCGGCGCGATGGTGCGGGTCTCACTCGAACTGGAAGCCGTGCCGCCGGTCGCCGGGGAGGAATCCGCGCTGCGCGAAGTGCTCACGAACCTCATCTTCAACGCCGTCGACGCGATGCCTGAAGGCGGCTCCCTCACTTTGCGCACCCGCCATGACGGAGAAACCGCGACCATCGAGGTTGCCGACAGCGGCATCGGTATGAGTGAGGAGGTGCGCCAGCGCTGCCTCGAACCGTTTTTTTCGACGAAAGGCGAGCGCGGAACCGGCCTCGGCCTTTCGATGGTCTTCGGCATCGTGCAACGCCACAGCGGATCGCTCGACCTCCGGAGCGAACCCGGCAAGGGAACTACTTTCATCATCACGCTCCCGCTGCAAGATGCGGCGGAGCATCGCCCGACCGCCGAAGCGCCCGCCCGCGCCCCACAGCGCTCGCTCCGCGTGCTCGTCGTGGACGACGAAGCTCCCGTCCGCGACACTCTCGCCGCCGTGCTCGCGACCGACGGCCACGAAGTCGAACTTGCCATCGACGGCCTCGACGGCCTCAAGCGGTTCGGCGCGCGCGAGTTCGATCTCGTCATGACCGACCGCGCGATGCCCGGCATGAGCGGCGATCAGATGGCCGCCACGATCAAGCTGATCGCCCCGAGAATGCCGATCATTCTCCTGACCGGCTTCGGCCTTTTCCACGACAAGAGCGAGTTCCCCGACGTGGACGTTCTCGCCAGCAAACCGATCCGCATCCCGGCGCTGCGCGAAGCGATCGCGACCGCCATGCAAACCGTATGAAAACTTTTCGTCTTCGCGCACTTCTCGCCGGCGTCGCGCTGGCCGCCTTTGCCCAGACGGCGCCCGCGGAGGACTGGATCGACCGCTTCGACAGCTATCTCGCGGTAAGCGCGTTCCACGGATACGTCCGCGCCCGCGTCAGCGGCCTGCTCGATCTGGAAGCCTACTCCCTCCAGCAGCCGCCGCCCGGCCTCATTGAGGCGGACCGCGATTTCCTTTTGAATCCGCGCCTGACGGCGTTCCTCGACGTGCAGGTCGGCCCCTCCGTTTACGCCTTCGCCGAAGCCCGCGTCGACCGCGGATTCGATCCCAGTGATGGCGGCGCGCAGGCCCGACTCGATGAATACGCGGTGCGCGTGACGCCGTGGACGGACGGTCGTCTCAATGTCGAGATCGGGAAATTCGCCACCGTCGTCGGCAACTGGGTGCAGCGGCATACATCGTGGGAGAATCCGTTCATCAACGCGCCGCTTCCGTACGAGAATACGACCGCGATCACCGACAAGAAAGCGCCCGGATCGCCCGGGGTATTTCTCGGCAAGAGCGCCGCCGCTTCAGCGGAGTACGCCGCCACGACGGAATACGGCTCCGCCGTTGTCAGCGAGTACGCGTCCGCATCCCCTGAAAAATACGAACGAAACCCGATCATTTGGGGCCCGAGTTATACCAGCGGAATTGCGATCTCCGGCGAACTCGGCAAGTTTAATTACGCGTTCGAACTCAAAAACGCTTCTCTCTCCTCGCGTCCGGAATCGTGGGACGCGACGGAGATAGGCTGGGAACATCCCACCTATAGCGGACGCCTCGGGTCTCGTCCGAATGAGTCCTGGAACCTCGGATTCTCCGCCAGCAGCGGCGCCTACCTGCGCCCGGAAGCGGGCGCGACGCTACCCGCCGGCAGCGACATCGGGGATTACCGCGAATTGCTCCTGGGGCAGGACATCAGTTTTGCGTGGCGCCACATGCAAGTCTGGGCGGAGTTCTACGAGACCCGCTTCCAGGTCCCCACTGTCGGCAACGCCGATACATTTGCCTACTATTTAGAGGCCAAATACAAATTCACCCCGCAGCTTTTCGGCGCGTTGCGCTGGAACCAACAGTTCTTTGGGACGGTGCGCAACGGCGAGGGCGGACGGGAGCAGTGGGGGCCGGACACCTGGCGGCCCGATTTTGCGATCGGATACCGGTTTACGCCCAACACGCAACTCAAGCTGCAATACAGCCTTACCCATCAGGATTCCGGCGGGCCGGAATATAACAACACCTTCGGCGCGCAGTTTACGCTGAAGTTTTGAGGGCGGCGGAAATTGAGTGGGGGACAGATTTCTGTCATCGATGTTTTCGTCGCCCACAACTCACCACGCATGATCCATGACCGCGACGACGATGTCCATATCGGCTTCGGCGCCTTTAACAGCTACACGGTCCGCGCCCATCCCCGCTGGCTTCTGCACGGCCACCAACACGTCAACGCCGACACCACAGTTGGAGCAACTCGGGACCCTCGGACGCAGATTCGTGGTCATCCCCGCGTGAACGAACCCCGGAAAGACCCTCCAGAATCAATCCCATCGCGAAAGCGGAGGATCGACCTCCGCCCGTGCCGCATCCAAATTGCGTCATCCGTTTACAGACGTTCTCGAAGAAGAGTCCGCGTCGCGTAGTTATCGTTAATTTGGTAAAGATACGTGTCATTCGGGAAGTAAAACACTCGAACACGCGTAATGGATGGCAGATGCCACACGTAGTCAAAAAGATCAGCCGGGAAGAAAAGGATCTCTGCTAATCCCAACGTATCCCTGTCAATTTCCTCGACAATTTCCTCACCCTCGCCGTCTCCAGCGATCGGTCCGCGAACCCAAAACTCGTCGATGCGGCCAATCCGGTCGGAATCTTTGATCTCGTCCGCATCGAGATACCAGTCTGGCGGGCGGGTTGATCCGATGCGCCGGGCGCGCGCAGAATGAACTGTGACCGGGGGATGAAAAACCTTGCTGGCAACCGGCGAGCCGAATTGTTTGATGACCGCGGAACGCGGAACCCCATGACCGGCCAAATGATCACCTTTCGGCGTGTTCACGGTAGACATATACGCTGTAATCACCGGCTTGCTGTGGTCGAGCCATTGCGAACAACCGGACGACAAGGAGGCCGCTATGATGCAGATCGCGGCCATTCCTGCATGCGAGCATCGCCGGAGCGCCGCTTGCGTCTCCTGGCCATTCTGCCTCCGGCCGGCCCCAATAAAGTTCAGGGGCGTTTCCATCAACGGCCGTTTGGTCCGGAAGGCGCGGTCAACAGGCGCTATCCGAACCTCCCTTGGTTCATTCTTCTCAATGGGCGCCTTCGCTTCGACCGAACAAGCGGGCGGTATTTTGGCATCGGGCATATTTATTTACGATGTAATCTGGAAACCCGAATTTATCACTTTCAATATACCCAATGCAATCGACCTCCCGCATCACCCAAAAAAAAGACCCCCTTGGAACCGCCCTTCTCCTCGGTTAAGCTAAGCCGTGACTGAGTCGGCCAAAAACGCGGAGCCGATAGCCCGCAAGATCGTGGAAACGCTGCAATCCCGCGGCTTCACCGCGTACTTTGCCGGCGGATGCGTCCGGGATGCCCTCATGGGGCGCGAACCGGTCGATTACGACGTGGCGACGAACGCCCGGCCCGCCGAGGTCCAGGCGCTCTTTCCGCGAACGGTGGCCGTAGGAGCGCATTTTGGCGTGATCTGCGTCGTCGAGCAGGGCCGCGAGGTCGAGGTCGCATCGTTTCGCTCGGACGGAGTTTATATCGATGGGCGGCATCCGGTGGATGTCACTTTCTCGACCCCGGAGAAGGATGCGCAACGGCGCGATTTCACCGTGAACGGCATGTTCCGCGACCCGATCCGCGGCGAGATCATCGATTTCGTCAACGGCCGTGCTGATCTCGCCGCCCATTTGTTGCGAGCCATCGGCGAACCTGCGCATCGGTTCGCGGAGGACCGGTTGCGCATGCTCCGGGCCATCCGCTTCGCCGCGGTGCTCGGTTTCGAGATCGAGCCGAAGACCTGGCGGGCGATCCAGGCCGAAGCGGGCGGCATCCGCGAGGTCAGCGCCGAACGCATCCGCGAGGAACTCGTCCGGATTTTTCTGTCGTCGGGACGGGTCCGGGGCTTCGACCTGCTGGATGCGAGCGGCTTGATGCGGGAAGTGCTGCCGGAGATCACGGAGCTAAAGGGTTGCGAGCAGCCGCCGCAATTCCATCCCGAAGGCGATGTCTACGTTCACACACGCCTCATGCTCGAGCTGCTGCCGGAAAAAGTTTCGCTGCCGCTGGTCTTCTCCGTGCTTTTCCATGACATCGGCAAGCCAGGCTCCTACTCCTACGATGAAGCGGACCAGCGCATCCGCTTCAGCGGCCATGACAGCCTCGGCGCTGAGATGACCCGGCGGATCATGACCCGCCTCCGCTTTTCGAGCGACCAGATCGAAGCAACCGTGGCGGCGGTGGAAAACCACATGGTTTTCAAGGACGTGAAAAAGATGCGCGTGGCCCGGCTCAAGCGTTTCCTGGCGCGCCCGTATATCGACGATGAATTGGCCTTGCACAAGGTCGATTGCGAAAGCAGCCACGGTTCTATCGACAATTACGAGTTTCTGCTTCAAAAAAGAGAAGAGTTCTCGCACGAGCCGCTCATACCGCCCCCTTTGATCAATGGCCATGATCTGATCAAACTGGGGTGGAAACCGGGCCCGGCCGTCGGCGAGATATTGGAAGCCGCGCAGACAGCCCAGCTCGAGGGAGTTTTCAAGAACCGCGAAGAGGCGCTCGATTGGGTGATGACAAGGTTTCAGCCGGCGAAAGAGAAGGATGAATGATGAAGTATGAAGCCATTGCTGAATTTACCGATCCGGTGAATGCCAGGATCCTCGCGATCTCGGAGGACAACATCCAGGGCTTCGTTCGCGAGCCGTTCGCGCAGATTGCGGAGAGATCCGGGGTCGATTTCGATACCGTCGTCGACCGCATCCGGACGATGCTCGATGCCGGGACCATCCGCCGGGTGCGGCAGACGCTCATCGCCACGAACCTGGCCTCCGGAGCGCTGGTGGCGTGGAAGACTTCGGAAGAACGGCTGAATTCCGCGTTCGATTTCATGTTCCAGAAGGACCCCTTCTCGGGGCATGTCGTCGTGAGATCGACGGACGGGCAGACCGCCGGTTCGGAGTACCGCCTTTGGACAACGGTGAAAGCGCCTGCCGGATACTCCCTGCAGAAGCATTGCGAGATGCTGCGGGAGCGCGTGGGAGCGGAACGCTTCCGCATCATGCCAGCGAAAGGAATTTTCACGCTCGGGGTCGGCCACGTCAGGCGCAAAACCATCGAACCGGGGAGCGTGGCCGCGGAACCGGCTGTGATGCTGAAAACCGGTGTGATTGAGCTGAGCCCGCTGGACTGGCAGGTCCTCATGGCGTTGAAACGGGAATTCACGCCTGGGGAAATTGGGCCCGCCCCGTGGCAGGCGCGAGCGGACGAAGCCGGGGTGCCGCTCGAGACGTTTTATGAAGTGGCCGAGTCGCTGCAACGGCGCAAAGTCATCGGGCGGTTTTCGACTTTCCTCGAGCACGTCAAGCCGTCCGAGACCGGAGTGCGGGTTACGCGATTTAACGCGCTCTTTCACTGGGCGGTTCCGGCGGGCAGGGAAATCGAAGCCGGCGGCGAGGTCGGCCGGCACCACATCCTGACGCATTGCTATTGGAGGGAGGCCGGGTCCGACTTCAAGAACGTCAACATCATGGCCGTGGCGCACGGCACGGAAAAAGACCGGCTTCTGGCGCACAAGGCCGCAATCGACGAGCATCTCGCGAAATGCGGGATTCCCGTTTCTTACACAAACGTTTTTTGGGGCGGACGCAGCGAGATCAAGCCATCGGAGATCTCCCCTTTCGTTTACGAGGAGTGGTTTCGGAGAAAGGATGAATTATGAAGAGCTTCATCATTCATAATTCATCCTTCTTGTATGAAAGCCATCCAGGTTAAAGAATTCGGCGGTCCGGAGGCGCTTGAACTCGTCGATCTGCCGGACCCCCGCCCCGGCCCGGGCCAGGCCGTGGTGCGTCTCCGGGCGATCGGGGTTAATCCCGTGGACACCTATATCCGTTCCGGGATCTATGCGCGCTCTCCGGCGCTCCCGTACACGCCCGGATCGGACGGGGCGGGAGAAGTTGAGGAGATCGGCGAGGGAGTTTCAGAGATCGCCCGGGGCGACCGCGTTTTCATCTCCGGCAGCCTCACCGGTTCCTACGCCGAACTGGCGGTGTGCGCGGCTTCCGACGCCCATCCCCTGCCTGCCGGCGCGACGTTCAGGCAGGGCGCCGCTCTCGGCACCCCATATGCGACGGCGTACCGCGCCCTCTTCCAACGGGGCAAGGCAATGGCGGGGGAAACGGTCCTAATCCACGGCGCGACCGGCGGAGTCGGGCTGGCCGCGCTCCAGTTTGCGCGCGCGGCGGGGCTGACCGTCTTTGGCACGGGCGGCTCCGCGAACGGTCGCGACATCGCCGCGGCAAACGGCGCGCATCGGGTCTTCAATCATCGCGAAACGGAATACCTGGCCCAGATCCAGCAGGCCACGAAGGAAAGAGGAGTCGACCTCATCATCGAGATGCTGGCCAACGTAAATCTCGGGAAAGATCTCACCCTGCTCGCGCCATTGGGACGCGTTGTGGTGGTCGGCAGCAGGGGCAAAGTTGAAATCGATGCGCGCGACACGATGGGCCGCGACGCCGACATCCGCGGGATCATGCTCGGCAACGCGACGCCCCGTGAAAGAGCGGGCATTTACGCCGCGATCATCGCCGGGTTGGAAAACGGCGCGCTGCGTCCGGTCATCGGCTCGGAGGTTCCTCTGGCTGAAGCTCCCCGCGCGCACAAACTGGTCATGGAATCCGGCGCCACGGGGAAGATCGTGCTCGTGCCGTGACCTCGGGCGGCCCTCCCAGCTATTCGCCCACTCGGCCGCGCGTCCGCTTGACATCGGAACGCCGGCGTTTTCCTTCGAGCATCCGCTCTTTCACCATGCGCGGACGCTTCGCGTTCTGGCGCCGCGCCTTCTCGATGGCTGCCCGGCGCTCCTGCCGCTCCTGAAGATTCGCCCGCTCGATCGCATCGAGCAGTCGCTCCCGGGCCAATTGCCGGTTCATCGCCTGCGACCGGGAGTCCTGCACCGTGACGGCAATTTTTCGGGCCGGATAGCTCAGCGTGACGGCAGTCGAGACTTTATTGACATGCTGCCCGCCCGGACCGGACGACCGGCTGAACGCCTCCTCGAAGTCCTCTTCCGAGATGCCGAGCCGGCGCATCCGCTCTTCAATCGACGGTTTCCGGTTCATGGCTTGGCGCTCCCGGGCGAGACCGGCGGCCCGGCTGGGAAGATAGGCCGGCTTAATCCCCGTATCCGCCGGGGTTCCGCTGATGCCAGGCCCAGGCGCTTTCGATGATGCGGTCGATGGCCTGGTACTTCGGCTTCCAGCCGAGTTCGCGCTGGATCTTCTCCGAGCTCGCGATGAGTTTCGGCGGATCGCCGGGCCTGCGCGGCTTTTCGACGACGGCGATGTCCTTGCCGGTGACGCGCCGGCAGGAGTCGATGACTTCGCGCACCGAGGTGCCTCCGCCCGTCCCGAGGTTATAGTATGCGCTCTGCGTCGCGCCGAGCGCGAGGATGTGCGCCTGCGCGAGATCGACAATGTGAATATAGTCCCGGATGCAAGTGCCGTCCGGAGTCTCGTAATCCGTGCCGTAAATATCGACGCAATCGCGCTGACCCAGAACGGTCCGAATGATATTCGGGATGAGGTGCGTCTCGATGCGGTGATCCTCGCCGTATTTCTCCGTGGCGCCGGCCGCGTTAAAGTAACGCAATGACACGAACCGGATGCCGTGGATCTGGTCGTACCAACGCAGGATCTTCTCGAAGAGCAGCTTGGACTCGCCATACGGGTTGATGGGACGCTGCGGCAAAGTCTCGTCGATGGGCACGCGGTCCGGCGGCCCGAACGTCGCACATGTCGACGAGAAGACGAACCGTTTCACCCCGCGGGCAACCAGCGCGTCGAGCAGGTGGATGCCGCCGGAGACGTTATTCTTGAAATACTTCGAGGGGTTCTCCATGGACTCGCCCACCAGGGCGTTCGCCGCGAAATGCATGACCGCATCCGGCTCGGCCTCGCCGATGGCATCCTTGATCGACTCCGGGTCAGCCAGGTCGCCCACAACGAGCTGCGCCCTCGGGTCGACCGCACGGCGATGTCCCTCCGTGAGATTATCAAAGACGGTGACTGAATGGCCGAGATCGAGCAGTTGCTCGACGCAGATGCTGCCAATGTAGCCGGCGCCGCCGGTAACGAAAATGTTCATAGACGGGATTTGGGGAGGGTGGAACCGAGCGACTCCGGAGGATTTTTCCTGCGGAGTCGAGCGCCTCTCGTTCAGCTATTCTTTTGAAGGCCGGAGATCATGCGGCGCACTTTGGGATTGTGGGCTCGCGGCGCCAGCACCTGCAAGCTTTTTTCAGCCGAGCCCCACTCGAGGATCTGAATGTCGACATGCCGGACCCCCCACTGCCGCATCGCCACCCGGCTGTTTTTGTAAAGGTCGATTGTGTTCGTCCCGATCAGCGCGGAACCGTAGTCGTTGACCTGGAAAACTTCGCCCGTGCTCAAGATCTTGAACTTCGTGCCGAGGGGAAAACGCGACCAATCAGCGGCGGCGCTATTCAGCTTCCCGCAAGTTAGGCGGTGCCCCATCGCGTCGTGACTTCCGCCCGGTTCACTCTGGGTGTACGCGGTGGTTCGAACGGCGTGGGCGACGCCGCCTTTGCCGCCGGCCGTCTTTTGCTGCGTGGCGCACGCCGATAGAAAAACGACCGAAGCCAGGAGATAAGGGAGCAGTTTTTTTGTCATAATTGTCACAATTCCGTTCAAAGAGCGCCATCGGTAGCCTCGGATTCGCCATCTGGCAAGTGTTTTTGTTTGAAAATAATCAATTTCGGACAAAAACCGTGCAGCCGTATTCCCTGTTTTCAATCCTCTGCGCCCCCGTCTTTGGTCCGATCATGTCGGGCGCTACCGTGGCGGGTCCCAAACCAGGTCACCAGTCCGCGTTTTTTCGCCTCCTTGACGAAGTCGAAGAACAACCGAACCTCGGGACTCCAGTTGATTTCATCCGCCTTCTCCACGGCTTCACGCAGGTTGAGCCCGCTCTTGTAGAGCAACTGAAACGCGGTTTTCACTTCCTTCCGCAGTTCGGCCGAAAAACCGGCCCGGCGCATGCCCACGATGTTCAACCCGGCAACCCAGTTCCGCTCGGCGCCAATGACGTAAGGAGGCAGATCCTGGCTGAACGCGCTGAGCCCCTGGGTCAACGCCAGAAGTCCGATGCGGACGTGCTGGTGATACACCGATCCCCCCCCGAGAAACGCACGGTCGCCAATCTGGACATGACCGCCAAGCAGCGAGTTGTTTGCGATGATGACGTTATTTCCGATCTGCACATTGTGGGCAAGGTGCGTTCCGGCCATCAGAAAATTGTCGTTGCCCACCACCGTCGCCGTTCCTTCTCCCGTGCCGCGGTGGATGGTGCTGAGTTCCCGGATCACGTTGCCGTCCCCGATCCGGACTTCGCTTCGCGTTTGCGGCTTGAAAGAGAGATCCTGCGGGTAAGCGCCTATGATGGCCCCGTGCCCGATGGTGTTCCCCTTCCCGATCCGCACCGTGCCACTCAGGATCGCGTGCGCGTAGATCACCGTTCCCTGACCGATGTCCGCGCGGCCTTCGATGCAGACATACGGACCGATCTCGACGTCCTCGCCAATCTCGGTTTCGGGGTGAACAACGGCAGTCGGATGGATTTTCACAATATCCCACTCTCCTTGAAACTGAAATACGGCAGACGCCCTTCCCCCGGCGAGCCGATGATGACGTGGTCCAACAGCTTGATCTGCAACAGTTGCGCCGCCTCGGCCATGCGCCGGGTCAGCCGGCGGTCCGCTTCGCTCGGCGCGGGATCTCCCGATGGATGATTATGCACGACGATGATGGCGAATGCCGCGTAGATAAGTGCCGGCCGAAAAACCTCGCGCGGGTGGGCGATGCTTTCATTGAGACTGCCGACCGAGATTTCCTCGATTCGCAGGAGATTGTACCGCGTGTCGAGCAGGAGCACCCGAAGCGATTCCTTCTGCAACATCCGGAGTTCGGCGCCCAGGAGGCCGTAAACGAGTTCCGGCGAGTCGATCCTCGATTGGGTGAGAGCCTCCCGGGCAAGCCTCGTCCCCAAGCCGAAGGCGGCGGCAAGCTGGACGGCCTTCGCCATCCCGACTCCCTTGATAGAGGCGATCTCGGTGACAGAGCAGCGGGCGAGCCCCGCCAGCGTGTGGAATTTCGACAGGAGCGCCCGCGCGACGTCCACCGCATTGGCCCCCTGCATGCCGGTGCGCAGGAGGATGGCGATCAATTCGCTGTCCGTAAGAGCCGCCGCGCCCAGGGTGGCCAGCTTCTCGCGCGGACGATCCTGAACCGGCATCTCGTGAATGGTCAACGAAGCCACTTGGCTTTTTAAACAGGAGTTCCGCGCGCTCGGAAAGCTAATTATGCGCGCAATTCGGTTAAGCGCGTCGCGACGCGCAAAACTGCTGACTCCCCGGTATGCTTTGTGCTAAAATATCGGATATGTTTCTCGCAATGACTTTCGTCGCGCCATTTCGCAGGCGCCTGCTTGCGCTTCTGCCACTCTCGCTTTGCATCGCCGGTTGCGCGTCGACGGGCGCGTCCCGCCATCAGGCGACCCAGACGCCCGCCACTGCCACGGCCAGGGATTATTCCCAGAAAGAGGTCGGGCTCGACAGCTACAGCCTCCAATACATCGGACGCGGACGGCATCCGAAGGGATACGTCGAAGATCTCCTGATGTTGCGCGCCGCCCAGCTCACGATCGAGCATGGATACAGCTATTTCGCGATTGTCGCCGTCGGTCCCGACATGGCTGCCGCGGACTCCGCCACCGCCCGCGCTGCGGCCCAGCCAGGAGCCTCGTCTGCGAAAACCGGTCCGGGCTTCGGGCTTTACGGCTCGGGCTTGTCGGCGTTCGGCTCCGCGTCGATGATCCAGGCCCCCGCGAATCTCCCGCCCGGCGCTCCTGCCCCGCGTCGCTCGCCCGCGCTCACCATCCGCTGCTTCAAGCAAGCTCCCGTCGATGTCATCGCCTCAAATGCCGCGAATGTCGAACGGCTCATCCTGAAGAAATACGAGGCGGACCCGGCGGTGACTACCGCCCAATTGTAGGCGCTCACCACGCATATTTCGACTCCTCGCCGGTCCGTTCGATGAATTGCGAACTCCGGCCCAGGGTCAGAGAGAGAATCGTTTGGGCAATCGCCCTCGCGGATTGCTCCGGCGTGAGCGGGGCGTTCGCGCCGCCCATTTCCGTGCGAACCCAGCCGGGAGTCATCGCCACGACGCAGATCTTTCTGTTGAATATACGTTTCGCAACGCCGCGGCGGTTCTGAGTCATTAAAGAATTCGCTGGGATCGCGGAACGCATGGTATGGGTGGTGCCGCGGCGCGCATCTCTCTGCCAGCCGTCCCGGTTCGCCATTCCCTTTCAGCTTGTGATTATTTCCATCCTCCACCCATGAAAATCGGGATCGTCAGGCGCCAGTTTGGTGCGGGCGGAGCCGAGTCGGCGCTCATTCGCTTCGGGGATGCCCTCATGGCCGCCGGGCACGCCTGCCTGCTTTACAGCTCGAACACCCCCTCCGAGGGTTCATGGAAGCACGGCTATCCCGCCATCCGCCCTCTGCCGGGGCGGACGCCGCTCCAGTTCGCGAATGCGTTGCGAAAACTCTCCCCAAAACGCGAGTGCGATGTCCTTTTCAGCTTCGAACGCGTCTGGTCCTGCGATTGCTATCGCGCCGGCGACGGAGTCCACGCGGCGTGGCTCGAAAGGCGGTCGAAATACGAAGCGCTGTGGAAATCCGGATTCCGCCGCGTCCAGGGCAAACATCGGGAAATACTGCGGCTCGAGGCCGCCTTGTTCCAGCCGGAAGCCGTCAAGGCGGTCATCGCAAATTCGGAGATGGTCAAGCGGGAGATCATCGCTCATTTCTCCTATCCGGCTGAACGCATCCGGGTCATCTACAATGGCGCTCCGCCGCCGGCGCAGTCGTCCGAGCGCGCGAACGCCCGCCGCTCTCTTGGCATCGAACCGAACCGTCTGGTCGCGCTTTTCGCGGGCGGCGGGTGGGATCGCAAGGGCCTCGGCTACGCCATCGAAGCGATCGACCGCGTGAACGCTTCCGCGCCGCTCCTTGTCGTCGCCGGTAGGGGCAACCCGGCCGGATACCGCCGTTCCGAAAGGGTGCGATACCTGGGCGCCGTGCCGGACCTGACAAACTGCTTCGCCGCCGCCGATCTCTTCGTGCTACCCACGCTTTACGACCCATTTTCGAACGCTTGCCTCGAGGCGGCAGCGGCCGGTTTGCCGGTCGTCACTACAGCGGCCAATGGCTTCTCCGAGATCATGACTCCCGGAGCGGAGGGCGAAGTGATCCCCGAACCGGACGACATCGAAACACTCGTCGCCGCCATCGAAAGCTGGGCTGCGCCGGAGAAGCGGAGGGAGGCCGTGCCCCGCATCCGGGCGATGGCGGCCCGGTTCAGCGTCGAAGCGAATCTCGACCAAACCTTGTCCGTGCTCCGGTCGCTGCTGGATTAACCCGCGAGCCGAAATCGCCGCGTCAGACGCTCAAACCGCGCCCCGAAGCCGTCCGTCTGGCTCACCCGACAACTACAGTTTCCCTTGCCCTCCGGCAGGAATTGGGAATGCGCCAACCCTGGCGGCCGTTATCCGATTTTCCGCGATGGAACCGGCAAACGTCTGTAACGTATTGCTCGGCGTCCTCCTTCGAATCGAACTGGATCGCGGCATCCTTCGCCATCGTGACCCAGAAGCACTCTTGCGAACCGGCATCTCCCATCATGAAGCCGGACGGCTCGAGGGCGTGATCTGAAAGGTAGAAAAGCATCTCTTCCGTCTCGACCAACACCAGGAAACCCTCTCCCCGTGAAATAATCCACGTATCCACGATCATCAAATATCTTATCGAACGGCCGGTTGAAACTGGACTTCAAAAATAAGGGCGCCCCCTGCTATTTTTTTCGGGGTTCACCCTGATATGGGCTTTCACGCCCACTTTTTGCCAAGTTCATCCAGACCCGCCTTCGCAAGGTCTTCCGGACTCATTGCCACAAGAAACTCAACCTTTGCGTTGAATGTCAGGAACCACGGTTCAGCCAGCGCTGGAATTCCAGACGCCTCAGGCAGATCAACGACAAGGATCGCGCTTCGCTGCGATTCCTGGCCGGTAAAATAAACGGATTCGGGTTTCAATTCGTCCAGAATCCGGCTGAGTTTCTGGCCTGCCGATCCATCTCTGACAAACTCGTTAAACTTCTCCGTGGGGAAAACGACGTTTAATATTATTTTCATCCGCCGAGGGTAACCTTGGAGGATTCTCGTTGTCCAGCCACACAATCGCGTCGCCGAGAATTTGAGGCCTTGCAGGCAGCGCCATATGCTATTAGCATTCGGCGAATGCGGTTGTGCAGCCCCCCTCCCCGAACGCCTTTTTCAAATCGACGCCATTCCGGATGCGCTCCGTTGTTCCAGAGCGCGTTTATCGCGGCAACGGTTTTCCTCCTGCCCTTCGGCGCGCGCGACAAGCTGCGCGCGGGGGAGAATGCGTCCGACGACGCCATTCCGGGGGCCAGCGCGTGGGTCGTGGTATCGCATGGCGACAGTCTCACCATCTCGAACCGGACCCGGAAGGATTCCGCCATCAGGGAGTTCAAGGCGGTGGGGATGTTCGATCTGGACGCGGCGACGGTGAAGCGCGTGATCGATGATACAGATGAGTATACCCATTTCATGCCGTACGTGACGGAATGCCGCGTGCTTTCCCGCCATCCCGGGGGCCTGGTCTGCTACCAGCGCGTGTCGCCGCCGTTTGTCTCCGCGCGGGATTATACGATCGCGGTCCGGTTCGAAACATGGCACTCCCCGGCCGGGACGTGCTATTACAACCACTGGGACCTTGCAAACGAGCAGGGGCCGGCCGAGCAGCCGGGAACCGCGCGCGTGAAGATCAACCAGGGCTCCTGGCTGCTGGAACCGGCGGGTGACGGCCACCAGACGAAGGCGACTTACCGCATCTATTCGGATTCCGGCGGGACGCTGCCGGCGATGATCGTAAACGCCGTGACGAAAACAGCCATCCCCAAGCTGTTCGACTCGATTCGCAAACAGGCGAAATTGCCCAAGTACGCGGGCAAGAACTGATCCGTTGCGGCGCGCCAAGGGCGGCTGCGGGGAAGGGCGATTCCCTCCGGATTCTACCCCGATCCCGAAGAGGATTTGGTTCTATGAGGGAGGCGCGCCGCCTCGAAATCGCAGGGTGCAGATGCCTCCATATTCGGAAGGGATTATGGTCATGCCGCAATGCGGTCATGTGAATAACTGTTTTCACAAAATTACGAAAAGTGACGGCAACCATAGCATGGCGCGGGCCAGCTATTGGATAAATGGTTCCCGCGCGGGTTGGCTTCCCAAGCATGCAGGAGTGTGTTGCCGAAAAGGAAGATGTTCGCTTTGCAAACGTGCCTCGCTATTGGCGGTCCGCGGCGTGCGCGGATCAGTTTTCGCTTACCATCCGAACGGTTCAATGCACGGGCCTTCCCCCGAGGAGGCGGAGGGGAATGTGGTGGTTGGAGGATGGGCGAGCCATCCAGCACTGTTCTCGTCAACCTCGGGAGCGTTCTTGATGCTTTCTCAGCGAGCGCTCTCCTGCGAAACGAGTGAGAACCGCGACCGCAATCGGGCTCTGACTTTAAAGTGCGCGAAGCCGGACTTTTGTCAACCGTGAGGCCGGACGGACGGCCAAGAAGTCACCAACGGCTTTACGCGATGAGAAGGTTCTGATCTGATAAGACAAATGCGGTGCCGCGTCCATCTGGTGAAATCCTTCTTCGCGATCCTCGCCGTTTTGTTCCTGCACGGTGCGGTTGCCGATGCCGGTTATTCGCAAGACTCTCGCTGCGTGCTGGGATCGGCATAGGCCCGAAAGCAGCGCCTCTGAGGACAACAAGGAGACTTCCAAAAGGTAGCCTTGACCCCCTTGACCCCATCCGGCTGATGTGCGGGCGGTGCTTGGACGTCCATGAATCACCATAAATTCACCGATTGGACGAGGTTAGTGTGTCCGTTTTTCGCACTTCTCTGTAGGCGGATTCTGGGCCATTATTTAGAGAACAACGGCTTTACTGAAGAAGGTCTGAACGAAATTGGAGGCTTGATGTTTTCTCGATTCGCCATGTTTTTGGAAATCAGCTACGAACTGGAAACGGCTCCCGATTACGCGCTGTCGATGGTGCTGGGCACGGGAAAGAAAAAATATGACGAGGGTGGCCATCCCTGTTGCGTGCCTTATTGGTATTTGCTACCGCGAGACCGGCCGGAGCATCGGGGCGAGTCGATTAGGTTTAAGACAGAAGCCGACCTGGAAGCACTGCTTGTGCAATTTAGAGATCGGTTCTTGAAGCCATATGCGAAGCCGCTGTGGCTTGAACAGGATCGGCTCGAAAGAGCCATCGTAATTTTCCGCGCCGAGTTTAGCTGTTAACAGCAGAAACCATCGGGGTCCTAGTTATGGCAAGGTTTTGCGGGGCTTTACGCGAGGGGGAGATTCTGATCTGATAAACGCATCACAATGCATGGGCGCGTCCATCTGCTGAAGTTTTTCGTTCCGATCCTCGCCTTTTTGTTCCTGCACGGGGCGAGCGTCCACGCCGGCTATTACCAAACGCGTTCGCTACACCCTGGAATCAGCATCGGACGCGAACCGGTTCGCTTAACCAGTGCTCAACCAAGGCAGAAAGGTAGTTAAGATAACGGATATGAAACAAAGGTTTCTTACAACCATTGCTTTGTTTCTAATTATTGTTCCCATTGGATATGGAGAGGATGTTATCAAATTCGAGGATTACAAGAAGTTATCGCAGGAAGATCGTCAGAAAACAGCCAATGAGGCCACCCCTGATTTGCAGAGACAGTATGGTCGATGGAATCAAATTCTGAGTATGAGGGGAGCGTGGTGGGAGCCTTCGCACCAAGGGCGAGCGTTCATTCGGTCAAAGGGACACACTGCATTATACGATCTCTCCGATTATCAGGTGAATCTTTGGGGAAAGTTTGAACAAGAAGCAACCGAAGCGAATAGGAAATCTGGAATGACAAAGGAAGATCAAGGTGCAGTCTTCAGTTCTTTGGAAGCGGATTTCGCATTGATCGACAAAGACCGGTATAAGGATCAATGGTGGTATTTAGTTAAGTTGGCGCCGACGCCTGAAGCACAAGCACTGAATGAGAAAGCCGCCGCGCTTGAAGCAGAGTGGAACAAGCACTTTGGTAATGGACAGTATATCACCAGGGAAGAGCTTAGAATCGTTGATTCTGCGGTGAAGGAAATTCGCGACCAAATGAGGGAACTTCCTCAATTGACACCTGAGCAATTAGAAGCAGGGCTTGCTGCATTGCCCGAAGAAATACCTCACCGTTAGTCTTACTTTGTACGGCTGCATGCCCTGACCCTCGCGTGCCATTGCGCTTTGGAACAAAGCGCTGAGTTCTTGTGCCGCGTTCCTCGCTCTCAACCTTTGGAGAATGCTATTCCGCATACGCTTCCACGCGGCTCGTCCAGCCGGGCAGCCAGCGCTCTTCGCCCCGCGCAGGGGGTGAATTGCGGACCCGGCGCGCGAGCATTTCTTTCGCCGATGCCGCGAAATCGCGGATCGGGGACGAGGTCGAGGACATATTCTCGAGCACTTGCAGAAGGCCCCAGCCTTCGCCCTTATACCGTTCGGTGGCCAGGGTCCCCTCGCCTTTGAAGTTGACGTAATCAATCAGCGCGAAGGCCCCGGCGGGGCCGGCACGCAGGACCCGGTAGAACTGCTCGCCCACCTTGGCTCGCGCGGATGGCGCCGCCGCCTCCTGCATCTTCGGCAGCGCTCCCTCGAGCCGATGCACGAGAAACTCGGTCTGGAGCGGAACGGTCCCGGCGAGAAGGTTTCTCAATTCGACCATGCGCGGGCTCGCCGCGTCGCGAACGAACTCCTGGCGCGAGTTCCACGGGCACCGGGTCTCGGGTGTCAGCCACCCCGGCGTCGCAACTCCCCGCGCCTGGAAGAATTTCACGAGCTTGGGGAAACTCTCATCAAACGGCCCGTCGACCCCTTTCGGATACCAGATGAAATGTCCGATCCCGAGCGACGCGAAGTTCTCCCCGGCATTCCACGATGTCAGGCCGGAAATCGTTCCTGCGCATTCATTTCGCCAGACTTTTCGGCCAATCTGCGATGCCTCCTGGTCGGACAGCTTGATTTCCACGTCTGCGCCGTGAGCGACCGGCAACAGAACGGCGAAAAAAGCGGATAGGAAGATCGAGCGCATAGCGCAATGTTGGGCAATCCGCGGCGGCGATGCAACTACGGCCATCAGAGCGGCGCGGAGAAAGCTGGCGATATCTTTTCCGCGTGGTTTCGTTGTGATCATTTTAACGCGCGGTTGGCGCCGGGCCCCGGTCCGTCATCTGAATGCCAAACCCGCCTCCGTGACATCGGTCACGACGTCCCTGATGTCGGCGCGGTAAAGCCCGATTAGCTTAGCGGATTTCGATGCCAGGCGCAAAGAATCAGCCCTCGGGCCGAAGACCGATGTTGACCTTTCCGCATTCCAGCCCTTGAAAAGGGTAATCCCAGCCCCCGCTTTGAATGCTCTTTACGCGCTCGCCTTCCTTGCAATGACCGCTACCGCCGCCCCGAAAAGTGTGTTCTATCTCGGCACGTACACCACCGATGAAGCGAGCCAGGGCATTTACCTCGGGCAACTCGACCGGGTGACAGGCGGACTCGCTCCGCTTACGCTCGCCGCCACGGCGCGCAATCCCAGCTTCCTGGCGCTTTCGCCCGACGGGAGATTCCTCTACGCGGTCGTCGAGGAGAACGTCGGCCAGCTTGCCGCGTTCCGCGTCGAGGCGGACTACAAGTTGGCCCCGCTGAACACCGTGCCGACTGGCGGGGCTCACCCCTGTCATGTCGCGGCCGACGCAACCGGCAAGTATGTCCTCGTCGCGAACTATTCCTCCGGCAGCATCGCCTGTTTTCGTGTGAACGGGGACGGCTCGCTCGGAGAACGCGCGGCTTTCGTCCAGTTCACAGGCTCGGGTCCGGACGCCAGCCGGCAGAAAGGACCGCACGCGCACTCGATCTATTTCACCGGGGAGGACCGGTTTGTGTATTCGTGCGACCTCGGCGCGGACAACATCGACATTTTCAAATTCGACGCCGCGAAAGGCGCGCTGCTTCCAAGCGATCCACCCGCCGCCAAAGTCGCGCCGGGAGGCGGGCCGCGGCACCTTGCGTTTCATCCGGAAGGAAAGTTTGTGTATGCCAACAATGAGCTGAACAACAGCGTCATGGCGTTTTCGCGTAACGCGGCGACCGGCGCGCTGGCGGAGCTTCAAACGATTTCCACGCTGCCGGAAGAGCGGGCCGCCGGCGGAGTCACCGGCGCGGCCATATTCTGCCATCCGTCGGGGAAATGGCTTTATGTTTCGAACCGCGGCGACGAGAGCATCACCTTGTTTGCGATTCGCGCCGACGGCCGGCTGGCCTGGGTCGAAACCGCGCCTGCGCAAGTCGTCATGCCGCGGGGTTTCGGAATCGATCCGAGCGGGAACTGGCTCATTTCCGCCGGCGAGAAAGACGGACGGATCGCCGCGCTGAAAATCGACCAAACCACCGGGAAACTGACGTGGACCGGCCAATCCGCGCGAGCCGGCGCGCCGACCGCCGTTCTCTTCATCCCGACCCGCTAGCCGCCGGCAGACCCTTCTCCGCCCGGCCTCGTCATCTCGACGGGGTCCAGAGCCTTCTCAAGTTGATCCTCAGGGAGCACGTGTTGCTCGCGGCAGATCTGGCGCACGGTCTTTCCCGTTTTCGCGCTTTCCTTGGCTATCTCCGCCGCGCGGTCGTAACCGATGATCGGAGCGAGGCTGGTGACCATCGCCATGCTGTATTCCACCAGTTCACCGCACCGTTTTTCGTTTGCCCCGATGCCGCTCACGCATCGGCGGCTGAAAACGTCCACCGCGTTCGTCAAAAGGCGGATGCTTTCGAGGATATTATGCGCGATCACCGGCGCCATTACGTTCAATTCGAAGTTCCCGTTCGCGCCCGCCCAGGTGACGGCCGTGTCATTCCCGATCACCTGAACGCACACCTGCATCAGCGCTTCGCTCATGACCGGGTTGGTTTTTCCGGGCATGATGGAACTGCCGGGTTGCGTGTCGGGAAGGCGAATCTCGGCAATCCCGCAACGGGGGCCGCTCGCGAGCCAGCGGATGTCATTGGCAATCTTGAACAGGCTGACCGCCATCGTCTTGAGCAGGCCGCTCGCCTGGACCAGCCCATCTTTCGCTCCCTGCGCTTCGAAATGATTTCGGGCCTCGCGGAATGCGATGCTGGTGCAGTTCCAGAGATGATGCATGACGCGCCCGGGAAAATCCGGATGGCAGTTCAGGCCGGTTCCCACCGCCGTTCCGCCCAACGCCAGCTCTTCGAGCGCGGCGATGGCGTTGCCTGCGCGCAGGCGCGAGTATTCGATCTGCATGGCGTATCCGCTAAATTCCTGCCCGAGCCGGATGGGAGTCGCATCCATAAGGTGCGTCCGCCCGATCTTGATAACGCTCCAGAACTCATCGGCTTTGCCCCGCAGGGCCTCGTGCAGCCGGTCGAGAGCCGGCATCAGGTCGTTGCGCAACGACTCAGCCGCGGCAATATGTATGGCGGTCGGGATCACATCGTTGCTAGACTGCCCCATGTTGACGTGATCGTTCGGATGCACCGGGTCTTTCGAACCGATCGGCGTTCCCGCGAGCTGGCAGCAGCGGTTCGAGATCACCTCGTTCGCATTCATATTGGTGCTCGTGCCGGAGCCGGTCTGGAAAATATCGAGCGGGAAATGGCTGTCGAGCGTCCCTTCGATCACCTCTTCGGATGCGCGGGTGATCAGCTCGAGCCGTTGCGAATCGAGCTTTCCCAGCTCGGAGTTCGCCTGCGCCGCCGCCCACTTCACAAGGCCGAGCCCGCGGATAAACGGGCGTCCGAAGCGATAACCGCTGATCGGAAAGTTGAGCGCGGCTCGCTGCGTGGAGGCGCCATAAAGCGCGTAGCCAGGGACCTCCATGGAGCCCATGGAGTCTTTTTCGATTCGGGGGGAGCTCATAGACCTGAAATGTTGACGTAACGCCGCCTCGCTGTCGAGCAAGGAGCCGCGCACCGTAAATGCCTCCGGCGGCCGGTCCAGGCCGCGCTAGTGCTTCCCGTTGCCGTTGCCGTTGCCGTTGGAACCGTTCACCTTATGCCCATTCAACGCCTGTTTGTAGAAAACTGTGACGAACATGGGTGGGAGATTCTGCAGGCAATACTCCGACTCGACCCGCGGGAAATGCGTGGCGTGGCGCCGAAGTTCGTTCGTAACCTGGTAAATAATGAACGCCGACTTCCAATTCGGCGCCAGGGATTCGAACGTCTTTCGGAGAAGCTCCCGCTTTTTGGTCGGCTCGAGGATGCTGAACGGAATGCCGGAGAGGACGTAATCGCAGTGCAACAACCCGCGGCTGCGCAAGGCTTCCGGGAGTTCCTGCGCATCCGCATTCAACACTTCGACCCGTTTGTCGTGGCGAAACTGCTGTCCCAAGTGCGTCGCCAGCTCAGGGTCGAGTTCGAACAGGAGCAACTTCGAATCGGGATGCATCCGCTTGATGATCGAGCGGGTATGGCACCCTTCGCCGGGGCCGTACTCCACGATGACGCGCGGCTGCGAGAAATCGAACTTCGTGGAAACGCGGGTCACGAGCATCCTGGAGCTGGGTGTGATCGAGGCGACCTGGAACGGTCTGTGCAAAAATCTCTTCAAAAAAAGCGCGTTCATAGATGGAGGCCAGGCGCTTTCATAAATGGGCGCCGGGCGAAAAGTGCAAGCTTATAGCCGTTGATCGGGTCGTAGCCTAGAAAATTCGTGTCTTCGGCGGATTTGGCTCCTCTCGGGCCGGCGGGGCGAGCGCCGTTTTTCCATCGTCCGGTCTCATTCCAGAGCCCCGGAAAGGGTCTTTTTTCGGGCCGGATGACGCCTTTTGCAAAGATTCCGCGAGCCTCTCGTGACGTTTTCCCTTAACAAAACTCAAAAAGCTGATAATTATCAAATTAATGGCCAGTCAGCAACCGTCCCATAATCTGCTTACCGTGAAGGAGACAGCGGAATATTTACGCATTCCGCTCCCGACCGTTTACTATCTGGTGCAGCGCGGACAGCTCCCGGCTATTCAGATCGGCGGACGCTGGCGAATCAAAAAAGAGTCGCTGGATCGCGACGTCCTGCACACCGAAGATCATGGCCAGCCCACGGTGCTCGTCGTCGATGACGACACGGGCTTGCAGGAAATGTTCAAGGTCTTCCTCAAAAAGTCGGGATTTTCCCGTCTCATCGTCGGCACCGGGAAGGAAGCCATCGCCGCGATCAACAAGCAAAAATTTGATCTCTGCTTCCTGGATCTTGTCCTGCCGGACATCAACGGCGACGAGATTTACGAGCATGCGAAGAAGGTCGATCCCGATCTGCCCATCGTCATCATCACCGGCTACCCCAACAGCGAGATGCTCGACAATATCTTGAAGTTCGGGCCGGTGACCGTCTTGAAAAAGCCCCTGAAGGTCGAGGAACTCGGCAAGACGCTTCGTATGCTGGGCCACAAAATGGCCGAAGCCGCCTGAGGCCTTATTCCAAAAGCGCCCTTGTTCGGGGCGCCAGCGCTCGGAAATTCGTGCGGGTCGCGGAGCCAAATTTGGCGCTTGCCAGGCGCCGGATTTTGATGGTACTTTTTAATTGCGTCCTATGCGCCCACCGCTGTCTCCATTTGCAAAGCCAAACCCGGAAACGCCGTTTCCGGCAAACCCTCTTTGCATGCCGGAAACGGAGGGAGTTTCTTTCGATTATTCCGGGTAAAAGACCAGCGAGAACAGGGCGCCCGCGGGGCCATGCATTCCCTTCAACCAAAACACAAATGAATGCAAACCTGATCCAAAATGGACGCCATCTATGCGGCGTGAACGAGATCATCTCGAATCTTCCCAGCAACTGCCGGCTTGCCGAAAACCGGGTGTTTTGGGTCCGCACACCGAACCGGCCTGACCTCGCCCAGAGCATCGAGCACAAGATCCAGATCCCGGAATTCCAGGAGGTATGGACGGTGAAAATCAAGGACAGTCAACCCATCGGAGATGATTTTCTTTCGGAAGCCGTTCTCCTTCGATTAAGAGCCCTGCGTCACCCGGCGGGCGGCAGCCAGACCGCGGGTTCGTAAGCGCTCGTTGAACAGAATCCGCTGATTTTCCAGACCCGCTCGCGCTCGCCTTCCCTGCGCCGGGGGTGTCCGAGGCGGCGCGGCTATCCAAAATAATAGCGAATACTATATCATCCGAAATAACCTCTTTCTTTACATAGAATCCATCGTGTCCGGTCCGCCCCAATGGCTGAGATGCAAGGGATGGCCGATTTCGAGGTTGAAGACTTGGTAATGCTCGTTCGCCTGCGGGTTTCCTTTGCGCGCCGCTAGGTCTTGGGACGACTTCTCCTCCGCTTGCTCGATCTGTAGGTATCGCGCTTCCAACGCCTTTGCCTCCAAGTCGGATAAGACCAGTTCGGGTCGCCGCAAGACCTGGAGAGGCGGATCAGTCGCTCCCTGCCCATTCAGCGTTATTTTCATGGGCCGGAGCCCGCGGGCAGAATCGCTGAACCCCATTTTCACTCATTTTCGGTGGACAGGGATAACAAAGCGGTATACAAGACTGCCCCGAAGAGTCAAGCACGACCTGCCATTTTCCGGAGTAAAGCGCCCGTAGCTCAATTGGATAGAGCATCTGACTACGGATCGTAACACGGTGTTTTACCCCAATTTGGCTCAATCGATCAGAATCGCGCTAGTCTTTGCAATTCAACGACTTACGAATCAGAATTGCACGTTCCATTGACTCCAAAAGAGCTGAATTTTGCCCATTTTTGGACGTCGCGGATACAAAATGGGGATACAAATTTTCTTGGTGGCATACACCTCGAAAAGTTGCCTTTTTTACCTTCAAAACCGGACTTTTGCCGCCTCCGTCAGAACCAGGGATATTGCTGGTCCCCTCCCCCGCCAATAAATTTGACCCTCTACCCGAAATCTCATAAATGAGACAGATGGCAACCACTCAATCCTCAGCGTCCCAAAAGATCCAAGAACTCGAACTTCAAATCCGGCAACTCAAGGAGGACGCGGTCTTGGAGTTGAAGGAAAAACTCATCAGCGCACGCCGGGCAGTGGCTGATCTGGAGCATGAGCTGGAGGATCTCACCGGAAAGGCTGCACCCACCGGCATCATCCGCATTCGTGCTCGTCATGAGTCCATTGCCGATGAGGACCTGAAGCCCAGAATTCTGGAGATATTCGCATTGAACGGGAAGAACGGACTGAACGCCAAACAGATTGCCGAGGCCGTTGGTCAAGCACCCATCCGTATCCGGACCTTCCTCAAGAAATATCCAAAGGTTTTGAAGCGCCAGGGTTCAGGGCCAGGGACGAAGTTCTTTTTGCCGTAGATGGTTGGCAACCCGAACTTCCATCACAGTGTTTACGTGATTCTGCTCGATCCGTCGATTCTCCAGCACCCTTCAATCTTACGGCTCAATCCAAAACGTGATCCATCCAAGCCCTGCATCTACGTGGGCATGACTGGACTGCCAGTGGATCACCGCTTCGAAAATCACAAGAACGGATACAAATCCGCCTGGGTGGTCGAGAAATATGGCGTTCGGCTGATGCCCGACCTTTACGAGCACCTGAACCCCATGCCGTTTGAGGCGGCGGCCCAGATGGAACGAGAATTGGCCGAAGACCTGCGATCAGCCGGATACACAGTCACCGGCGGGACGTGAATCAAACTCTGCTCCCGGTGACAAAGTGCAGAATGAACACGATGAGGGCGATCACCAGCAGCAGGTGGATGAGACCGCCAGCAACGTGAAAGGCGAATCCGCCGCCCCAAAAGAGCAAGAGAAGTATGGCAATGAGGAGTAGCATATCAACGGATTCGTCCCTCTGAGGCGTCTTGGCTGCCTCTCACACGTTCTCTCCCTTGAACTCGACGCTCCCGCATTGCACTGAGTTCGTCGTCTACGGGTCGAATCATGGGACCATCACTGCTTCCACCAGAGTTTCGCAAGGTAGAGTCCCGGAAGAATATACGCAGCCAAGAAAACAGACCGCCATCTCTTAAAGATGCTTGGCCACGTTGAGCCGATGATAATTCCAAATGAAACCAACGCGATCTTGAACAGGCCAGCCTCCCACCATTTGAACGTGAACGATTTGAATATCCTCATGTCCTTACTTTTACACACTTCCTGACGAACACCAGTGTCGTTCATCGCCGTATGGCGGTGATAGCTGCAATGGCCCTTGCAAGCGGCTGGATGCCCCTACAACGGCTCGCAGCAGCATCTCCGCTGTCACCATACTCCTTTACAAGTTTAGTATTTAAAATACTGCGCTGAAAGTCGCATCTGCCTATAGTAGTATAATAATGTGTGATCTGCTACCACCAACTACGCCTCTCCTCGCTCCTTATTTTTGCAGTTTCGCCATCGTATTCCAGATCTCATGATAAGCATCGAGCTTTCCCCGCTGGTCATCACTTCCGGCGATCATGGATTTGAAATTATCGTAATCCAGGCTCTCAGCAAGATGGCTCATGATCTCAAACACCTCCTGCTGGCTCACGATAATTCTGTGGCGGTAATCAGCTTTCGGCCACTCCTGAATCTCGTGCTGTAATGCTGTCGCTGTGAGCAGATTCTCCAGTCTTTGCGGACACGGGCGCGAACATGATAAACCGCTGGCTCGCCGTCATCAGGCGGCTGCTTCTGGACGATGGAGAAAAAGCCGTATTTCGTTGCGAGCCACATATTTTTGATTGGTTATTCCGGTAAAGGAGGACTCATTTGTGGATATTGCAGTTTGTCAGCGGGAATCCCAATGCGTTTAATGCCTTCAATCCATTCCTGCAAAACCTTTTCATGGCGTGAGGCTGCTAAGAAGCACGGCTGGGAGGTTAAGGAAGCGCTGAATAATGCCGAGTTCTGGCACTCTGGTCTTCGACGCGTGAATTCGTTTGGATCGGGGTCGGTCCGAGTTCGAATCGTCCCGAAAATCCGCATTGCTGCGCTTGCTCCTCGCTCGGCGCGAGTAAGTCGTCGATTTTTGACTATGTCATAGGTTTTTTGTCCCGTTGGGTTACGGATTTCATTCTGTTTATGCCGCTATCTTTGCCAGCAGCGCCTTCTTGGTGAGATATAGGTTCGCCAGTGCGAAGAGCGTGTGGAGTTGCGCCAAGTTCTTGTTCAGGCCTCTGTATCGGGCCTTACGGTGCCGGAAGAGATTCTTGATGACGTGGAAGGGATGCTCCACTCGCGCCCGCACCTGCGCCTTGATCTTTTCCAGTGCGAGCGTCGCCTCTTTGAGCGCTCCTTCGGCCATCGCTTTGATCTTCCCGCGTTTGCCCGCCACCTTGAAGTCGACCTCTGGGTGCCCGCTGACAATCTCCTCCCGTTTCTCCACTCCGATATATCCCGCATCGGCAAAGACCACCTTTTCCTGGCCATGCAGCACCGCATGGGTTTGGGCGATGTCGGCCACGTTGGCTGCGGTGGCGGTCACCGTGTGCGTAAGCCCGGAGTCCATGTCGACGCCGATATGGGCTTTCATCCCGAAGTAGTATTGCTTTCCTTTGCGCGTCTGGTGCATCTCGGGATCGCGCTCCTTCCTGGCGTTCTTGGTCGAAGGCGCGGCGGCGATGATCGTGGCGTCGACTATTGTGCCTTCTTTCATCAGCAGCTTATGCTCCTCCAGCAGGGCGTTGATCGCCTCAAAGATCTGTTTGGCAAGCCCATGCTCCTCCAGCAGATGGCGGAACTTGAGCAGCGTCGTCGCGTCGGGCACAGACTCCACGCTCAGGTCGATGCCAGTGAACAAGCGCATGCTCTGGCTGTCGTAGATGGCGTCTTCAAGCGCCTCGTCCGCCAGCCCATACCACTGCTGGAGGAAATAGATGCGCAGCATGCGCTCGATGCCGATTGGCGGCCTGCCACGCTTTCCAGCCGGATAGTGCGGCACGATCAACGCGACCAAGACCGCCCATGGGACTACCTGCTCCATCTCGGCCAGAAACTTCTCCCGGCGGGTAATCTTCTTCTTGGCGGCGAATTCGGCTTGGGCGAAACTTGGTTGACTCAGCATGACCGAAAGAATGCCAAATTTCCGTTTCCTGATCAACCGTTATCTTTCCGTTTTTAAGGGGATTAAATCAGCGTTTCCCTAAGTATACGGCTTCCACGTTTCTTTCGTATTTCAAAAAGTGAAGCTTTTCTTCTCGATCTACCTCTTCCGCCCCATCAATCAGGCTTTGATCGATGCAAAGCACCATGCCAATGTATGGGCGTTTGGCCAGTCTGACGATCTCAACAATCTCGACAAACTGAGAACTGGTTTCCCGACCGGGCATCCTATTACGCATCCTAATTCCGTTGTCCGGATCTAAAAAGATGTGATGATCCCTCCCTACTTTAGTGTCTGACAGTTGATCCATCCATTCTTCCCGGTTTGGACCGTTAAATCCGTCAGGCGCTACTCGCAAGCGTTTCCTCACAAGCGGAACGCCGAGAATAGTCTTATAGGCGCGTTCTTCCGTTGCCGAGGGGAACGCCGTGAACATAGGAACGGCGACGAAATTCGTCTGCTCCGGCCTGACGGAAAGCAGACAGCGTTTCATGAAATCATTGGAGTTGGCGATTTGGGTGGCGTTCATTGCGTCTTTATAGCACAGGGTCAATCTTGGGAAAGAAAATCCAGCCCTCTTTCTTTGCAAACTTTAACTGTCTACCTTTTGAGGGTCTACAGACTTCCCATCCGGGAAATTTATTTAAATACATCAAAGCCGTAAGCGCGGCCACCAGTGCGTCGCATTTATCTGAATCCTTCCCAATGGAGATCAATTCCTTCGACTTTTCATCATCAATCGCAAACGTATTGAGCAATGCCATTATCAATGTTTTACGCATTTCCTCATCGCCTTTGTAACCTTTGAAACTTGTCTTGGATCGCTGCGCGACGACCGCGATAGTTGCAGCAGGATATACTTCTATCAGGGCAGGACGGTCAGTCTTTGTGATTCCTGCAACACCCACTCTAATCTGGCTTCGAAGATTGTATTTAATAATGATCTCGGCCCAAGCACGCGCTCCCCACGCAAATTTGTCGGCTGAGATTGAAAAGATACTCTTTGTTATCTTCAACGCTATGCGGTCGGTCTCTCTATAGAAAAAACGCTCCGGATCAGGAACGGCATTCTGATCGCCCGCTACAGGCGACCAGCTATTGACGAACATCGCAAAACTTGTGGGCCATCCAAACGGGATATCCACTGCTACGACACTTAGCGAATCGTCCGTGCAGATCTCGGCAACTTGCTCCCGGTTAAGCGGGGACCGAATCGATTCCACAGAGATGTGTCTGTCCAGCATCGTTAATGTGACGCAGGCTCTATTCACAGCATCAGAGGCCCAATCTATTCCCGCCACTTTAAATAGTTTCACGAGTTCAATTGCGGACAATTAGTATTTATCCACAGGGGTTTCAAGTCTTCCTCGTCCATTGCCATCAGTCGAAGAGTCGGTTCGATTCCAAATGCCCTCTTCAGGTGATCCTTTGCCGCCGCCACATTCCCCTTCTGGCAGGCGTAGCAGCCCAGATTGTAATGAATTATCGCAGCTTCAGGGTTTCGCCTTTCGGCCCTTTGCAGGATTTCCATAGCGCCATCTATCGATCCCGTCCGCCTGGTCGCGTATGCCCATGAGATCCACGATTCTGGATTCGTCCCTTCATACGCGACCCACTTCCTGGCCACGACCTCCATCAGCTCCCACTTCTCCAGGCCGTGGTAAATCCCGACTCTCACCGGCAGGACTTCTGGAAAATGCCTTCGATAGGGATCGATCTTCTCAAGTTCATCGTCCGCGTCCAGAAACATCCCGAGTTCCACGTAGCCCTGGGCGGCGGTCAAATGCTTCTGATCTTCGGGTTCGAGGGGCATGCTCCTTCCACCTGTTCGACGATTACAGTAGTTCGGCTTGCGGGTGGGGCTTCGACCGCTTTTGCCGGCCAGTTGAAGCGGTACGGAGAAGCTGTTGTGTGAGTTCGTCGAGGCGAGCCAGCTTGCCGGCGACGATTCGGCGGGCAAAGGCACGGGCTCCCGCGACAGGAAGCTCCATTTTCGGAACGATGGGAAGCAACTCAGCGCGTGCGGCGGCCGAGACTTTGGCGATTTGGCGATGCAATTCGCTTTTTGAATCGAAAAGTGGAATGTTGCAGGCTTCAAATGGGCGGCGGTGAATGTGGCGCTCGCCCATCAAACCCTGCGGCTGGAATGGCTTGATTGCTTCGTTGACAGCAGGCGTGTTAAGAATGCCGACGAGGTAATGCGCCTCTTCCTCACTCTTTGCGTAGTAGCGCCACGAAATGTTTTCGGAAATCATTCCGACAACTTCGATTCCATCTATCGTCGTGGACTCCTCGGCAGTAATAACCGCCGCCGAAATGTTCATTCCCGAGCTATTGTAAACAACGATAGATCCGGCCTTCGGATTTTGATGTGTGAGAAGATGGTCGTAATCGAGACGCGCGGCGAAGTTTTGCTTCTTGTCTTTCCGTTTGCTTTCCCAAATCTTTTCTACCTGGGTAAACCAATCGTAGGCATCTTGGTATCCTTGGGATAACACTTCGTTCGCTTCAACCATTTGCAGATCACCGTGCGAGTTGGAGATTACCGGTAGGGCGACCAAAAGGAACTTTCTGATTACGAACGGGATTAAATCTTTCGAGAGGAACGTCCCGTAAAGGAACTTTGCGTCGACCTTGCCTTCGATTTCCAACCTCCAATCAGGTTTCGCGTCCTGAAGTGCATCGCGTGACGTCCGAACAAAGGGCGCTCTCCTGTTAGAAACGGCGCCTTGAACAGGCTCAACGAAACAAAGGCTGCGAGGAAACAATGTTGCGCCGTTTGCAACGAGGTCGTAGTAAGGCGAATACTCATAACTAACGGCGTCAAAAGAAATGGTATCCCCTTCACAGGTGAGAAGTGGCCGGGCTTCGCGCAGTGAAAGGTTGCGTGCCGGCATTTTGCCCGACCAACTGAAGCGTGGAATGTTGGATGGCCCGTAGGGAGAGCGCCGGATGATCATGCAGGTGCGGACATTGAAGAGCGGCTCTACGCCAGTGAAATCATGGACTTCGGTAAACCCTTTCCGCTGAAAGGCGAGATGCTGCTTCGCGGGAAGAATGACGGTCTTAGGCAAGACCATACCGAGAGCGCCGCCGGGACGCAAAAACTCGCGTTCGCATTGGGCCACAAACAGGGTCGAAGTATCCATTTGTGTAAAAAGTTTCATTTCCTCGCGACCGAGCAAGCCATGATCGAAGGTAAGTGTCTTTACCCTGGTTTTGTAGCCGGCGTCCTTGATATAACGATAGGACAACCACGGTGGATTGCCGGCGATGTAATCAACCTTCGCGCGACGCAAAAACTCTGGGCGATAAGCGTTCTTTAAGATATAAGCCCAAATACTGTTGCGGCGCTCTTTGTCGAGCTTGAGCATGAGCCGAAAATTATGCCTCCAGTAAAAAGCTTCCTTGTCGGCGGTAAGCAATTTTATACGATTCTCGACGGCTTGTTTTGCTTTTTCTGCCGCCTCCTCGTGCTTGCTGCCACGCCGCGCAAAGCTGCTGAGGAAATCAATCAGCTCATCCAGATCGCCGCGCTCGACGGTGGCGAGAGGAATGTGAAACGCATCCTGACCTTTCACTGGAATTGTAAGCACGCCCTTTTTCGCATCCTCCTCGGCCATGAGCGTATCGGCCATGTAAACGCGCAACGTCACATCTCCGGTGAATGAGGGTAATTCATTGCGAAGAGCGAGAAGGATGTTGGCCTTCGACATGAGGACCGCAACGGGATGTACGTCGATGCCGATGACATCTTCGAGCGCACGGGCTACAAGCTTGTCGCCTTTCAGTCCCGCAGCACGTAGCGCGTGAACGGCCGCGAAAAGAAATCCGCCGGAACCGCACGCGGGATCAAGGAGCTTGCCGCCCTTGTAGGCGAGACGCTCCAGGGTAATCTCCGCAAGCCAGTCTGGAGTGTAGTATTCGCCCAGCTCATGTCTCGTCTCAGGGTCAACCAATTCCTGATAGAGGTTTTTTAGTACGTCTTCAGAAAGCTGGCTAAAATCGAAAACGGTGAAGTGGGCAAACAGGTCGTCGATCAGTGCGAGAAAGTCGGCTCCGACTTCGGTATCGAGCGCCCAAGAGAAGAAATCAGGCTCGGCCAGGTTTTTGAGATTGAGGTGGCGGACAAAGTAGGAACCGTCGAGCAAGCCATGCAGGTCAGTTTTTTTAGGCGTGCCGCCCTTGAGCGAAAGTGTTACGATAATGCGGGAGATGAGAGTAAGATAGGTGTGATTGATAAAAAGGGCGGGCTCGCCAAGTGGCGAGCCATACACCTTAGCAAGAAGCATGTTCCATTCACGGAACTTTACGGCGACGAGCGGCTCGTCCTTGACGCGCTCGTAAAGCCCCAGAAGAAGGTCGGACGCTTTGCTGAAAATCGCCGTGCGGACGCCAAAGCGAAAAACGAGTTCGTCACTCGTGGGAATCCGCTTGATGCTCGTCGAGAGAAATTGGTCAAGCCAGCGCCACGCGCTGAGTGGGTCGCTCGCGCGGAGTTCCGTAGTGCTTATGGAGGCAAGTTCGCCCCGATTGTTCAGGTGCCACGCTTCGAAGCGGCACCCATCGGTCACAAGGCCGATGTAATCGGACGGGCGTTGCCGTGAGGCGAAGTATTTCTTTAGCTCGCGCTGTGCGTCATCACGCTCGCCGTCAAAATCGCTCTTAACCTCAACGATAATATGCCGATAAAGAGCGTCGATGCGCCCTCGCAATTCTCCCGCCTTGATCTTGCTCTCGAGTTCGACATCCACCGGCTCAATCTTGAACGCCTCGTGGAGAAAGTTCAGGAGAAGGTGCCGCCGGGTATCGTGGTGTTTCTTCGCCTGGATGGCTTCGCCGATTTGCTCGCAATAGCTCGTTAGTTGCTGAGGAAAATCTTTCGGAAATGGTAAAATACCCGTGGTCACTCCTCTTTCTAAATCCTTGCCGCTGACATATCAAGCCCGCCAAGGCCATTCTCAGAAAAGTGGATGAGCGGGGCCTTGGATCGTCTTCAT